>Ga0308160_10001277_pt1 | contig 36654 bp, 40 predicted proteins | sample PhyFR1_FD_201036 | JGI IMG/M metagenome (GOLD analysis project Ga0308160, IMG submission 201036) | Phyllosphere microbial communities from UC Gill Tract Community Farm, Albany, California, United States - DLSLF.R1 | ecosystem: Host-associated > Plants > Phyllosphere > Unclassified | place: USA... | reverse complement strand
CGGCGACCCGGTACCGGCCGTCTCCGTCGCCGAACCCGTTCGCGGCAGGGTCGAGGGCGATCGCGACGTCGTCGAGCGCCGCCCGGTGGCCGGCGTCGGTGATCGCCTGGACGATGAGGTCGAGGGCTTCCTCGGGGCTGTCGATCGCCGGGGCGAAGCCGCCCTCGTCGCCGAGGCCCGCGGTGCCGTAGCGGGTCTGTACGAGCGCCTTCAGGGCGTGGTAGACCTCTGCGCCGGTCTGTACCGCCTCCTCCTCGCTGGTCGCTCCGACGGGAGCGATCATGAACTCCTGGAAGTCGAGGTCGTTGGCCGCGTGGGCGCCTCCGTTCAGGACGTTGAAGTGCGGGACGGGGAGCGACTCGCTCGCCCCCGACAGCAGGGCGATCCACCGGTGCAGGGGCAGGCCGGCTTCGCGGGCCAGCGCTCGGGACGCCGCGATCGAGGTGGCGACGACGGCGTTGGCGCCGAGCCGCGACCAGTTCGGGGTGCCGTCGAGGTCGGCGAGGGCACGGTCGATCTCGCTGATCCCGGCCCAGGAACGTGAGGTCAGGAGGTCGCTGATCTCGGTGGTGACCATCCCTGCCGCTTTCCGGACGCCCTTGCCACCGAACGCTGCACCTCCGTCTCGGAGTTCGACGGCCTCGTGGGCGCCGGTCGAGGCTCCTGCGGGGGCGGCGCCCGAGACGAGGCTGCCGTCGGCGAGTTCGAGGTCGACCTGGACGGTGGGGAAGCCTCGGGAGTCCAGGATGGACCGCCCGAGGGCGGACACGATCTGGACGGGGTGTGCGCCTCCGTGTGTGACGTAGGTGCCGACGTCGTGGGTGTGGACGGTGCGGTTGCTGATGTAGTCGTTCATATCAGGTTCCTCCTTCGTGGGTGATGACCGCTGCGGCGAGGGCCGCTGCGGCCGGGTCGAGATACGTGCCGCCCCGCGTCAGCGGATGCCCGTCAGGGGCGAGGTCGTACATCAGGGGGTGTCCGGTCGGGATGTTGAGCGCGGCGACCTCGAGCGGGGTCAGCGCGTCGAGCAGCAGGCAGAGTGCGCGGAGGCTGTTGCCATGGCCCACCACGAGCACGGTGCCGCCGGCGGCCCCGGCCTTGATGGCCTCGGTGACGGGGCGGACCCGGGCGATGACGTCGAGCAGGCTCTCGGCCCGGGTGCGGTCCTCGGGTTCCACATGACGGAGGGCGTCCTGAGCCCACAGCTTCGCGAACAGCGCGTCAGAGGACGGCGGGGGCGGGGTGTCCAGGGAGCGCCGCCACCGGGTGAAGTCCTCCTCGCCGGCTGAGCGGCGAACATCCGCCTTGGTCCGTCCGGTCAGGTCGCCGTAGTCGCGTTCCCGGAGTCGCACGTCGACGGTGGCGGGCACGGGCCACTTGTTCTCGGCCACCATGATGCGGGCAGTCTCAGTTGCACGGGCCAGCGGTGAGCACAGGGTCGATGCCGGGCGGAAACCCGCCTCGTCGAGCAGGTGTGCAGCACGGCGTGCTTCTCCCCGGCCTCCGGTCGTGAGGGGCGAGTCGGTGATGCCGGTGAAGAGACCGTCGGCGTTGGCCTGGCTTTCGCCATGTCGCACGAGGGCGATCCGGGTCGTCACGGCCGTGCCCCTGAGACCGGCACGACGAGGATCGGCACGAGCTGGTGGTGCATGAGGACCGATGCCGTGGACCCGTGCAGTGCAGCCTTCAGGCCCGCGGCCGGACCGTTCGAGGATCGGACGATCATCACGGCGTGCGTGTCGGCGGCGACGCGGGCCAACTCCTTCGCGGGGTCACCGGCGAGGACACGGACGTCGACCGTGATCTGCACCTCGGTGCGGAGCCGGGCTGCCGCAGTCTCGACGGCGGATGTCTCGACGTCGTCGTCGTGATCGTCTGGGTCGAGCGCAGCGGTCGAGAGGACGACGCCGGCCGTTCGGGCACGTGCCCCGACGACGATGGTGTCGGTGGTCATCTGGTCTCCTATCTCGGTTTCTGGGCACGCCAGTGGTTGAGATAGGGACTGTTGTCGACCTGAGTCGAGGTTGGTGACGGCGAGCCCCACCGCCGTGGCGTCTCCGCCACCCTCAGTGAAGCACTTATCTGATCAGGCTGCACCTCCCGGCGCAAGATCATCTGGGGCTGGGGAAAAGCTGCTCGAACGGCTGGAGAAGGGTCCTCTGCTTTGTGCGGGGTCCAGAGTCGTGTGGCTCAGTGGCACCGAGGGCTCTCGAAGGTGTGACGCCAGCCGTCTTGCCCCTCAGATCGGGTGCCCGCGATACTGAGTACTGCTCGAGCTGATCAGGCAGCTCGGCATCTGCATCGGGGTGTCACATGTACTCTTCCCGTCGACTCGTGAAGTCGGGAGACCGCAGGGCTGAGCAGGCACCCGAGTCCGAGGTGACACGCGTGCCGCGGACCTTCTGGGTGGGGCTCGCCGCGGTGGTCGTCTACGTGTTCTTCGCGGCGGTCCTCGGCACGCTCGTGGGCGACCTCGCTGGCGATGACACGGCCGAGCTCGCGTTGTCCCACCTCATCCCGTTGCCGATCGCGATCGCCCTGGGCTTGATGTTCGTGTTCCGGTGGTCGGGCTGGGACGCCCGGCGCGTGTTCCGGGAGACGCCGACTCCCCGGCTGATGCCGAGACGGTTGTGGCTGGTGTCGATACCGGCGCTGATGGTGGCCCTGGCGCTGTCCCAGGTCCCGTTCATCTCCTGGGGTGACCAGGTCGCCGGCGTGGTGGTCATCGTCGTGCTGGCCACGACGCTCGTCGGCATCGGTGAAGAGCTCCTCCTCCGCGGCATCCTGCTCGAGTCCCTCCGGGCCCGGCAGGGTGAGCTCGTCACACTGCTCGGCACCTCGGCGGTGTTCGGTCTCGCACACGTGGTCGGGAGCGTCTGGGCGGGCGTGCCACTGGGGGCGATCTTGTTCCAGGTGACGTTCTTGATGATGAACGGCTCCCTCTTGTACTGGGTGCGACGTGTCACGGGCCGCCTCTGGGTGGCGATGGCCGTGCACGCGCTGACCGACTGCCTCCTCTATCTCTCGTCTGGTGCCACCAGCACGTCCGAGGCGCTCATGCAGCAGAACGAGACGGACGTGTCCACCATGTGGCCCGCCGCCGTGCTGCAGACCCTGCTCATCGTCGCCTCCCTCGGGGGCCTGATCAGCGTCATCCGCGAAGACCAGCGCACCCGACGCACCCGCTCCGCACGACACGACGACCCATCCGCTGCAGCCCCGACCGAGGGATGACGACCATGACCACTGCCCCGATGACGACCCCACCGCTCCCTGGAGGATCTGCCTGGCGGCGCTTCTGGGCCCGCGGGCGATGGTGGAAGGCGCTGCTCGCCGTCGTCGGGTACCTCGGCCTGTACGAGCTCGCCGGGTACCTCCTCGGCCGGGCCGTCGGCGACCGGGTCGGCGATGACATCTTCGCCTCGCCCACCACCGTGCTCTTCGGGCTCGGCGCGCCGCTCATCGTCGGCGCCGTGATCCTCGTCGTGTTCGTCTGGACGTCCGGGCTCGCCCGGCCGATCTTCGCCCGGCAGACCTCGAGCCGTAGGTGGTGGATGTGGATCGCCGTCGCTCTCGTCGTGATCCCGATCGTGCTCCAGCTCATCGGGACCGACTACGGCGTCTACGCCGCCGGGGTCGTGCCCATGTCGTTCTTCGTGGGCCTGTTCATCGGCTTCACCGAGGAGATCCTCTACCGGGGTGTCGTCGTCACCGTCCTCCGCGAGGCAGGGCACCGGGAATGGACGGTCGCCGTCGTCTCGAGCGCCGTGTTCGGTCTGTCGCACTCGGTGAACATCTTCACCGGCCAGGCGCCGCTGATCGTCGGGCTGACGGTGCTCATCGCGTTCGGCTTCGGGATGATGATGTACCTCACGATGCGCGTCACCGGCAGCATCATCTGGCCGATGATCCTGCACGCGGTGACCGACCCGACGACATTCCTCGTCAGCGGCGGCATCGACGAGGACCTGCGCAACGCCCACAACCCGTTCCTCGACGCAGCCGCGCCGTTCAACATCATCCTCATCCCGGCCGCGCTCATCGCGGCGGCCCTCCTCGGGCGTCGACGCGTCAACGGTGAGACTCGCGGTGACGGACGAGCCCCCGTGTCGCAATAGCCGATCGGGCATCGGTCGCACCGGTCGTCGGGCAAGGCGCGGCCGGAGTAGATCAGCATGATCGCTGCCGCTGCCGCTGCCGCTGCCGCTGCCGCTGCCTTGATGAGATGACGCGCGGATGGATCTCACGGCTAGGAGACATGGGGATCGGGCGCGCGCGGCGGGACTGGATCTCTCACCGAGACGTCGACAGATCATGAGTACTTCGGCAACTGGGACTTGCATGTTCCTGGCACCGAGGCGGGAATCATCGATGACCTGACCCGAGCCCTCGACGTCGAGTGGTCCACCGAGTCCTCAGACGTCGATGCCCATCTGGCTACGGCATATCTGCCAGACGACGACGGCTCGGAGCAGCCCGCCTGAGCCAAGGTCGATGCCCTGCCACCTGGCGTCGAACGGATGACAGGGTTTCGGATCGACCTGTCGAGACAGCCGGCGCCCCGTAGCTGCGGGAGAGTGGCTAGCCTCCGGCGTTGGTGGGTGACCGATCGTCCATCGGACACGCCCACGCAAGTCGAGGGTGCTACCCAGACTGGCCTCGGCTCATGGAATCGACCGCTGCCATAGGGTCGGGGCATGCCTCTTGCTCTCGTCACCGGAGCCGCGCGTTCGAACAGCATCGCTGCGGGCGTCGTCCCTCGGCTCGAAGCCGATGGGTGGGAGGTCGTCACCAGCGACCTCGACACGGGTGAGTACCCCTGCGACCTCTCGAGCCCGACCGCCCCGACCGCTCTCATCGAACGGATCACGAGCGAGCGCGGACCGATCGGCGGCCTCGTCCTCAGCCATGCGCACGGCGTCGAGTCCGGCGTGATGGACACCACCGCGGAGGCCTTCGACCAGCACGTCGCGGTCAACGCCCGCGCATCGCTGCTCCTGATCGCCGCGTTCGCCCGTCACGTCGACGCCGATGGTGGAGCTGTCGTCGCGTTCACGAGCGACCACACCACCGGCAACCTGGCCTACGGCGCCTCCAAAGGCGCTCTCGACCGCATCGTCATCTCTGCCGCCCGCGAGCTCGGCCCGAAGGGCATCTCCGCGAACGTGGTGAACCCGGGACCGATCGACACGGGATGGATGGATGACGAAGCACGGGAGGCGATGACGTCGTACCACCCATTGGGACGGCCAGGGACACCCCGCGACATCGCTGGCATCACCGCGTTCCTGCTGTCGGACGAAGGACGTTGGATCAGTGGGCAGCTCCTGCGTGCCGACGGCGGTTTCTCCGCGGAGTTCTGATTGATCGCCACACCCTCAGGGGCGTCTCTTCAGCCGAGATCGGCCGGGGCCGGCGCCGAGAGCAGGTTGGAGGGGTGGGGGTGATGATGATCGCCGGCCAGACTCTGGCGGTCTCGGCGGACCAGGAAACCATGTGGCCGTCTCTGGTGGCTGAGGCGCTTCGCGAGGTCGTGGACGGTGAGCGGCCAGTCCCGACCGTCTGGTTCCGCACGGACACAGGTGTCAGCGGATCGCTGCCCGTCTCCGACGTGTTCCCCGTCTCCTTCGTCGACGACGAGACGCCTCCGAACTTCCTGGGCTCAGTGACGGCCCTGGGCCGAGCCGCCGAGCCGCCTGACACGTCCCCGGCCCGATAGGCGATCCCGTGCCGCGAGGCTGAGCAGAGGACCAGTGGCGACGTCGTGGGTGTCGGCGGCGTTGCCGGATGATGGGCGCATGACCGTGCCCGTGGAGTCGCCGCCGCCTCGGACATCGAGGACGGCCGGCGTGCTCACCGCCTCGGCGGATGCCGAGCGGCTCGTGCTCGAGAAGCACCCTGAGCTCCTTCGTCGCGTCGGGGGAGTGCTCGCTGAGTACGAGACCTCGGCGTCGCGCCTCGTAGATCAGCGACGCAGATCGGGGGACGTGACGAGAGCCAGCGAGGTGCGTCCCAGGCACCGCATGAGCGTCCGGGGGCTTCCAGGGGCCCTTTCCTTCATCGCCTCGGTCGTGGTGCTCCAGAATCTGGCCGGTGGGAGGTTCGCTCCGCGGGGTGTCCCGGTGTCCAACATCACGGCTGCCGTGCCGGATCGGCTCGACGTCGTCGCTGTCGTGTGGGCCGGGGCGGCGCTGCTCGCTGCAGTTCTCGGGGCTGTGTGCGCGGGTGGGGCTCGGCCGCCCTACACCCTCGGCATGGCCGCCGTGCTCTCGATGCCGTCAGCGGTCCTCGCGGTGTTCGACGAGTCGACGGCCGTCAACGCGCGTGTGGCGCCGTGGCTCGGGACGTGGTCGTTGCTGCTCCTCGTGCTCGCTGGTCTGGCGCTCGCCGTCTGGGTGAGGGCAGACCGGCGCCGCTTCGCGGTGACCGGAGGTGCGACGGCTCGGGTCGCCGCGGCACGGTCTGGGTTGGAGGTCGAGCATGAACGTGCCGTGTACCGCCTCACCGACCTCATGCCGGTCCGTTCGCCCGAGGGCCGTGCGATGCGTGTTGACCGAGACCGTGCGGTGGCCGCGGCCCGTCGCTCAGCCGGTGTCCTTCCTTGGGACGGGACCAAGCCCGAGGGGCCGGTGCCTCTCGGCGGCTACGTCCTGGCGGCCCGACACGCGGGCAGGTGCGCCGAGCTCGACGCAGCAGAGTGATCACGTCCCCGAAGGGGATCGCTCTCCAGGCTGTCAGGTCGTGGATCGATTGACCGTGTCGCCGTCCCAGGAGAGGTCGGACTCCTCGTCGACGGGGAAGGCCTCGAAACGGCCGTCGGTGACGATCGCGTGGATGAGCGCGGGCGAGCCCGCGACGATCGTGGAGTCCCAGTCGATCTCGGTGGCGAGCACCCAGGCGTGGTCCTCGGGCCAGAGCAGCTGGGGTGACTCGTCCGTCCGGAAGCCGATGTCGACGCCCCAGCCTGCCTCGGCGAGTTCCGTGGTGCCGGTCCGGGCGAGCACGTAGTCGTATCGATCGATCGTCGCGGAGCGGCCGATGAGGTCCTGGCCGCTGCCGCCGACCCAGTACGCCGCGAGGGCGTCGTCGGGTGTCGTGGTCGCGTCGCCGAGCAGTGGTGCGAGGGCAGCGAGCACCTGCGGGTCGAGGTGCCCGACGTCGCTCGTTCCTCCCTGTGGCTCGTCGTGGTCGAGGAGTCGCTCCCACTGCACGAGGGGGTGCATCGCCTTCCCGGTGGTGGCCGCGACATCGGCCCAGCGGCGATGTTCCCAGGCGCCGTTGCCGGTGGGGCGCGGATGCAGGATGCGCGCGTAGGCCTCGAAGTCGTACCCGGCGATCGAGCCGACCCGCGCCCAGCCGCCCTGCCGGTACATCCGTCGCCCCAGCCAGGACGCGCGTTCCACATCATCGGTGATCTGCATGATCGTGACCCTGCCATGCCGGGGAGGCCGTGACGAGGGGGAAGAGGAGGCTCGCAGTGAGTCGCTGCGGGTGAAGAGGGGCACAGCCGTCGCGCTGATGGATCGACGGCGGGGCTGACCCGGTGTCTCGTCAGGGCGCATCGAGTGGCTGGGTAGAGTCTGGACATGCGCGCAGTCCCGGAGCACCTCGATCCGTCGGTCGTGACACAGATCGACAGGCGTCTGGCGGGCGTCGCGGCTGACTACGACGTCCGTGTGCCCTGGGCGATCGAGAGCGGCAGTCGAGCGTGGGGTTTCCCGTCGCCGGACAGCGACTACGACTGCCGGTTCATCTACGTTCGTGCGCCGGAGGCCTACCTGTCGCTGTGGCCGTGGCGAGACGTCATCGAGACTCCCCTCGACAGCGTCCTCGACGTTAACGGGTGGGACCTCGCGAAAGCCGTTCGCCTCCTCGTCAAGGGCAACGCCGTCGTGATCGAGTGGCTGCGCTCGCCCATCGTCTACATGGGCGACGAGTCCTTCCGGGACGAGCTCCTCGCCCTCGCCGACGATGTCGTCGAGCGGGCGGCCGTCGGGCGGCACTACCTCCACGTCGCTCACAAACAGCAGGCGGGCAAGCCCACCCTCAAGCGCTTCTTCTACGTCCTCCGGACGACGACTGCGTTGCGGTGGCTGCACGTCCACCCGAACGAGACCGTTCCCCCGATGGACCTGCCGACGCTGCTCGCCGAGGCCGAGGTGTCGAACGACGTCCGTCTCGCGGCTGACACGCTGATCGCCACGAAGGCTCGAACGCGGGAGATGGGCACGCAGGCTCCGCCGCCGCAGCTCGCGCGGTTCGTCGAGGTGGAGCTGCAGCGTGCCATCCACTTCGAGACGGATCCCGCCGTGAAGCACCCCGATGAGGTCAGGGCCACGACCGACGCCTACTTCCGGCGGGCCGTCGCCTCGAGCTCCGCCCGCTAGCCGATCGGCCTACGGTGCTGCTGTGGCTCGACGGCCGAGGCTCAGCGCAGCGAGGGCGATGAGTCCGCCGAGGACAGCGCCGATGGTGTTCGTGATCCAGTCGCCGGTGTCGCAGGCGCGTCCGATGGCCGGGACGATCGCCTGGACGAGCTCGATGAGTGCTGACGTGGCAGTGCCGCCCATGACGGCCAGGACGGGGCGCCGGACGAGCAGGCCCGCGAGCAGGACCGGGGGGATGAACAGCAGCACGTTCGCCACCGTCTCGACGGCTCGGAGCCCGAAGTAGGGAAGTCCGACGGTGCAGGTCACGTCTCGGTCGGCCCCGCCCTCCGGGTAGAGGGTCAGGCCGGCGAGGACCACGAGGGATGCGATGAAGAGTGTCCGGAGCAGTCGCGGCCGCGGCGCGATCGCGGCCGCGATGAACGGGCCGGTCAGGACTGCGAGGAGCAGGACCGCGGCGGGGAGCCACGACACCTGCGCCAGGAGAGTTGAGAGCACTGCCTCACCGTAGTGACCCAGGAGCTGCACGATCGGGGCTCGTTGCTCTGGTCATGTTGTCCCTCGTCTCGTAGCCACGTCGCAGGCTCTGGGCGCCGAGCTGCAGGATTCCCCGGGGTCGAGACGGGCTGACGACGGGAGCGGCACGCCGACACCGCTACCGTGACCCCATGACCGATCGATCGCTCGTGGACCGATGCACGCTCGTCCTCTGCGGCCTGGGCGTCGTGGCCCTCGTCGTCTGCGTGGTCAGCGCGGTCAGTGCCGGTGCGCTCGCCCCGGTCTTCTCCTGGTCTGTGCCGGAGGGCACGGAGATCGTCACGACGAAGGAGCAGTACGAGTCGGTGCTCGTCACCCAGCTGGTCGGCAGGATCGCTGCGGCGGGCACCGTCGTCCTGGGCCTCGGCGCTCTCGTCCTCGTCCTGGTCAGTCGTCGAGCTGGTCGCGCTCGCTGATCGACCGCCACCGGCGGCTGAGCCCAGTTCGGCCGCGCCGAGCAGCAGCCAGAACGCCGTCACGCGGTCGCCTCGCCGCCCGGGCCGTTGATGGTGTCCCCGTCCCAGGAGAGGTCGTCGTCGGGGCCGACGTCGAACGCCTCGAAGCGGCCGTCGAGGACGATGCTGTCGATGAGGGCCCGAGTGCCGGCGACGATCGTCGAGTCCCAGTCGATCTCGGTCGCCAGGACCCAGGCGTGGTCGTCGGGCCACAGCAGCTGGAAGGACGGAGACCTGACGTGGGAGAACCACCCGAGTTCGAGGGAGAACCCCCAGTCGGGGTCGGCGAGCTCGCCGAGGGACGTGCTGGCCAGGACGTACTCGCGGCCCGGCATGAGCAGCTGTCTCCGGCTGACGAGCTCGACCCCGCCGTGCCCGGTCCAGAAGCCGGCGACGACGTCGTCCGGCGTGCTCGTCGCACTGGCGAGGAAGGGGACGAGCGCCGCGAGGACGACGGGGTCCAGGGAACCGAGGGACGTCCCCGGTGCGTTCGGGTCCTGGTCGTCGAGGAGGCGGCCCCACTGCACGAGGGAGTGCATGGTCCGCCCGGAGGTGGCTGCGACGTCGGACCAGCGCCGAGTCGTCCAGTCGTTGGACGGCGGCACGCCCCACGCCCGACGGTCGTCGACGTGCCCGCTCTCCCGAGGGTGCAGGATCCGGACGTAGGCGTCGGCACCGTGCCCCGCGACGGAGCCCACGCTCGTCCGGCCGTGCACTCGTCCGGCGAGCCACTCGCCACGCTCCACGTCGTCGATCACGTCCACGGGAGCAGCGTGGCACGGCTCACCAGCGTCCTGCACCACGATGTGACCGGCAGGGGGTCCTGGTCGGCTGGAGATCCTCCTCGGGGCGGACGCCCCGCGGGCGGGCCTCTCCTACGGTGACGGCATGAGCCGTCCGGATCCTCCTGCTGTCGCCGCCTCGGTCGGAACAGGTCTCGTCGTGGCGTACGCCGTGGTGGGTGCCCTCCAGGTCCTCGTCTGGAACCCGCTCGCCGCGGTCCCGCGCCTGTCGCTGCCGGAGATCCACAGCGAGCTCGACCGCGTGGGCCAGTCGTTCTCACCCGCACCGGTGATCGCCTGGGCCGTGCTCGGCGTGGGCGCCGCGGTCGTCGTGGCGGTGTCGACGATCCGCCGCTCGCGCCTCACCCTCAGTCAGGTCGTCCTGGCACAGGCGCTCGTCCTGGTCGGGGGAGCGCCGTCGCTGCTGCTCGTCTCCTTCGCGCCGGGCATGCAGCTCGCCGACGGCTTCGGCATCAGCGGCTACGACTGCTCACCGTGGGCTCGCCCGCTGTACCTGACGAGTCTGCTCGCGATGGTGGCAGCGATCGCCGCCGCGGGGCCCGCCCTCACGGCCAGCCGTGCTCGGCCGAGCGAGTGCTGGCGAGGTCTCTGAGCCATCGCGCACGACCGCACGTCGGCGGATCGGCTGACCGACGCCACGGGCTTCACCTCGTCGAGAAGGTGACCGAGCCGCCGTTGATCGAGGTGACGGTGAGGACGGCCTCCTCGCTGTTCTCGTCCACGAGGAACGCCGTCGTCGCGACAGCACCAGGACCGAGCTCGGACGGCCAGTCCGCCTCGAGCGCGTAGCCGTCGACCACGCCGCTCTCGGGTCGCGGGCCGAAGGGGAGCGACCAGTCCGGCCCGCCGGCACCGCCGATCACCAGATCGTCGTCGGCCTCGAACAGCAGCGGCTCGTCGCTCGTGTTCTCGACCCTGAGCCCGACGCTGAGGTAGCCGTCGAAGCGGTCCAGCACCTCGGCGGTCGCTACCATGCCCTGAGTCGTCCGCTGCGTGTCGGTGTCGTTCGTCGAGCACCCGGAGAGGCTCGTCAGCCCGACGACGGCCACCACCAGTGACGCGACGCGGACGGTCATCGGAGCAGCGATCTTCACACCGTCATGGTCGCAGAGGTCGCAGCGAGAGCGTCCCGCCACACTGTCGAGGGAGGCGCGGTGTCAGAAGGGCAGGGGAGTCAGCAGCCAGAGGAGGAACAGGCACCCGCTGAGCACGAGTCCGACGGCGCCGAGCGTCATGCCGACAGCGGCGGAGCGCGGCCGGAGGTCGCGGGGCGACGCCAGGTCGTCGCGCGCGACGACGATCGCGGCGACGCCGAGAGCGACCGACGCGACGGCCCAGAGGTCCAGGAGGATGCTCACCCAGGGCAGCAGCGGTGCGCCGATCAAGGCCGGGGCGTTGCCGGCGGCCACCACGAGCGGGCCGGAGACGCTCAGCCCGCCGAGCGGCAGTGCCCACGACCGTGGGATCGGCGTGCGTCTCAGTGTCGTCACGACGACGCCTCCTCTCGGCAGCGGACCCTGGAGTCCGCCTGAACTCTCCCAGCGACGAGGGGACGGCGATTCCTCCTGGCGGATGATCTTCGCGTCAGAGGGACTCGAGCACGTCGAGCGCCCGCTGCACACCGTGCTCCCGACGCATGAGGCGGCCCACCTCGGCGGCCCGGCCCCGACGGGTCAGGGCGTCGCGCATCGCGGGCGCGAGGGCACCGGCCGTCAGCCGGCGCAGCGGGACGGCCGCGGCTGCCACCCCCTGTCGGTGCAGCTGGGCTGCCCAGAACGGCTGGTCGGCCGTGACCGGCACGACCACGGCGGGCACACCGGCCCGGGCGACGGCGTGGGAGGTGCCGGCCCCGCCGTGGTGCACCGCCAGCACGGCGTGCGGCAGGACGGCGTCGAAGGGCACCGACGACACCGCCAGCACGTCGGGGCCGCGGTGCTCCGGCGGCAGGGCGAGCCCGCCCCACCCGGTGACGAGCAGCACGCGGAGGCCCTGCGAGCGGGCGGCCGCGACGACCGCCGCGCCGCGGGTCGAGGCGTCGCCCGTCGCCATGGAGCCGAACGAGGCGACGACGACGGGCCCGGCGGCCAGGAAGTCCGTGACGACCGGTCCGCACGACGCGGCCGGCGCCTCCTCGTGCCATGCCCCCGTCTGGTGCACCTGCTCCGGCCAGTCGTCCGGCCGCGGGAGCAGCACCGGGCTCACGGCCATCAGCGTCGCGCGCGACGGGGAGCGCCAGGACGGGCGACGCCCGCCCGGCAGCTCGGCGGCGGCGCGCGCCACGTCACCGTCGAAGAGGCGTGCGGCGGCGCGCGGCACGGCGTAGGTGGACCGGTTGTGGGCGCCGAGGTCGCGGGTGGCGGTGGGTCCGCCGGCGGCGGGGAAGCGTGCGCTGGGGGTGGCCACCGGCGCGAACTCCACGAGCACGCGCGGCACGCCCAGCGCGTCCGCCACCATCGGCGCGGTCAGGACGAGCGGGTGGTGCACCACCACGTCGGGGTCGAACGCGACCGTCTCGCGCACCGCGGCGGCGAGCATGCGCCGCATCGCGGGCCGCACCTCGGTGAGGGCGTGACGTGCGAGGGCCCAGGGGAGAGCACGCGCCGCGCGTCCAGGCCGAGGGGCACGGTGCTCACTCCGTCGGGTGCGCCCGCGTCGTCGGGCAGGGCCAGCCGGACGTCGTGGCCGCGGCTCACCGCGTGTCGGGCCAGCGCGACGAAGGGCTCGACGTCGCCCCGGGTGCCGGCGGTGAGCAGCATGATGCGCATCCGCCCAGTCTGGGCCCGCGAGCCGTGGGCCCGCAGCGCGGCGGGCGGCGTACGGTCGGTCTCGTGACGGACGGTGCTGAGCGGATGTCGCGCGTCGCGCCGTCGGAGAGGGCTGCGACCGTGCGCCGCCTCGTGCTGATCTCACGCCCGGTGCTGTGGATCAACACCATCGGCTCGGGTCTCGTCGCCGTGTGGCTCACCGGTGCGCTCTTCGACCTGCGGGCGCTGCCGGTCATCCTGTGGCTCACCCTGCCGTTCAACCTGCTCATCTACGGCGTCAACGACATCTACGACCAGGACACCGACGCGGCCAACCCCCGCAAGGGCTCGATCGAGGGCGCCAGGATCGAGCAGTCCGAGGTCCGGCTCATCGCCTGGGCCGTCGCGGTCACCAACGTGCCCTTCCTCGTCTGGTTCGCCGTCACGCTGCCGCCGCTCGCGATCGCCGCGATCCTGCTCTACGTCGGCGTGTTCGTCTTCTACTCGGCACCGCCGCTGCGCTTCAAGGCGCGGCCCTTCGTCGACTCGCTGAGCAACGCGGCCTACGCGCTGCCGCTCGTCATCGTGCCCGCGGCCCTCTCGGTGACGCCGGTCTGGCCCGCCGCCCTCGGCCTGATGGCCTGGAGCGTGGCCAAGCACGCCTTCGACGCCGTCCAGGACATCGTGGAGGACCGCGACACCGGCATCACCACGACCGCGGTGCGGCTCGGCGCCCGCGGGACGGCCCTGTGGAGCGGGGCCTGGTGGGTCGTCTCCACGGCGCTCTTCGCCGTGGTGAGCGTGCCGGTGGCTGCCCTGAACCTCGTGATCGCCGGGATCCTCGTCGGGAGCCTGCTGCGAGACCCGTCGCCGGAGACCGGCCACCGCCTCTACCGGCTGTCGGTCGCCTTCCCGTACATCGCGGGGTCGTTCGCCGGGGTGCTGCTGCTGGTCGCCATCGTGCTGGTGGGCTGGCCGTGAGCCGCGTGGTCGTCGTCGGCGGCGGGATCGGCGGGCTCACCGCGGCCACGCTGCTGGCCCACGCGGGGCACCGCGTCACCCTGCTCGAGGCCTCGGCCGAGCTCGGCGGCAAGAGCCGTCGCATCCAGCTGGGGGAGGACCGCATCGACACCGGTCCGTCGCTGGTGACCTTCCCCGCCGTGTGGGACGAGCTGCTGCGGCGGCTCGGCGACGGCGGGCGTGCTCCCGACCGCGCCCGTGACGACGGCCACCTCGACCTCGTGCGCATGCCCGAGGTGGGGCGCTACTACTACGACGGCGAGGAGACCTCGCTGCCGGTCGCGCCCGGGCACCCCTGGTACCCCGCCTGGCGACGCTTCTCTGACCTGCACGCGCCCCTCGCCGACGACGTGACCGAGCTGCTGCTCTCCGACCCGCTCGACCGCGCTGCCCTGCCGGCCCTGCGCCGGCTGCTGGCCGTCTACGGCTCGCGCCTCACCACCCGCGCCTACCTCGACGGCCTGCCGTGGCTGCCGGACGGTCTGCGCGAGATCATCGCGATCCACACCCTCAACGCGGGCGTCTCGCCCTCGCGCACCCCCGCCCTGTACGCCAGCATGCCGGCGATCATGGCCGAGACCGGGGCCTGGGTGCCGCGCGGCGGCGTGTACGAGGTCGTGCTCGCGCTGGGTCGGCTGGCGGAGGCGGCCGGGGTCGAGGTGCGCACCGGCGAGGCCGTCACCCGCATCGAGCGCGGATCCGTCACCACCGAGCTCGGGCACCACGCCGCCGACCTCGTCGTCAGTGCCCTGGACGCCGACCGGCTCGCGACGCTGACCGGCCCGTCCCGCCTGCCGACGCTGCCCCGTCTGCGCCCCCGTGCCCTCTCCTGCTCCGCCGTCGCGGTGTACGGCGTGCTGCGGGAGGAACTGCTGGCGGACTTCCCCACGCACGGCGTGGTGCTGCCGACCAAGCCCGCGGCTCTCCACCGCAGCCTCGAAGCGGGCGACGAGCCCGCCGACACCATGGTGTTCGTCAACCAGTACCGCGCCGGTGAGGTCTACCCCAACCAGCGCAGCACCGTCGGCATCCTGCTCACCGCGCCCGCCGACGGCGGTCGCTACACGGCGGAGCACCCCTTCGTGCGACGCGAGGTCGACCGGGTCTCCGCGGCGATGGGGCTCGACGGGCCCCTCACCGACCTCCTCGACGAGCAGCTGGTGCTCGATCCGCAGTACTACGGCACGGGCGGCGAGCCGCACGGCGCCCTGTACGGAGCCGCGCGTCCGCCGTGGCTGAGCGGCCCGTTCCACCGCCCGTCGTACAACGACCCGTGGCGGCCCTGGCTGTGGCGGGTCGGCGCGTCGGTGCACCCCGGCGGCGGCATCCCCGCCGTGGTGGGCGGAGCGATGATCGCGGTGACCCGGCTCCTGAGGTCGACCCCGGCCTGACCTGACCGCGTTTCGGTCGGTGGGGAGGCTCAGAGATCCCGCGCGAAGCAGACGGACTCGGGTGACCCGACGTAGGGACCGAACAGGGGGATGCGCGTGTAGCCCTCTCGCTCGTAGAAGCGGATCGCGTCCGGCTGGAGCGTGCCCGTCTCGAGGGCGACCTGTCGCGTGCCCAGCTCGCGCGCGGCGTCCTCGAGGGCCCGCAGGAGCCCGGACGCCACCCCCGACCCCCGCGCGTCGGGCACGACGTACATCCGTTTCACCTCGACGGTGGCCGGCCCGACCACCGTGTCGGCCAGGGGCCGCAGCCCTCCGCACGCGATCGGTCGACCGTCGTCCGCCCGCGCGACGAGGAACACCGGGACGTCGGTCGCCGACGGCGGCGTGCCGGGCTCGTGGTCGTCGCTGCCGTAGCGGGCGTCGAGCTCGACCCGCTGGGCTCGACGGAGGCCGTCGGCGTCCGGGTGGTCGAAGGGCGTCTGCGTGATGGTCCAGCTCATGGTCGTCCTCTCGTGCTGGTCGACACCGTAGCTGGTGCCCTCTGCTCCTCCGACGACCGAGACGTCCTGCACGACCGCACCGGGGTGCGGTCCGCCGCGTGGCCGCGGGGCTAGTCCGAGCCGCCCTCGCCGCGCGGACCGGTGAACTGGGCGTCGGTGACGTGCTCGAGCCACGTGGTGGTGGCGGAGGGATCGTCGCCGTTCTCGAGCATCGCGAGGTGCTCCATGAACACCCCGGGGGCGGCGGCGTGGAAGTGCTCCTGGCCGGGCGGGGTGTAGATCGTCTGCCCGGGGTGGACGTCGACGACCTGCCCGTCGCGGGTGCCGAAGCGGCCGACGCCGGCGGTGACGCGGAGGTACTGGCCCTTCTCGTGCGAGTGCCAGGCGGTGCGGGCGCCGGGTGCGAACCTCACGGTGGCGACGACCATGTGCTGGCCGTCCTCGTGCGGCATCGCGATCGGATCCAGCCAGACGTCGCCGGCGAACTGCTCGGGCGGGTTCTTGGTCGTGGGGGCGGCGGGCTCGATGTTCATGCTGACTCCTGGTCGTCGGTGGTGAAGTGCTCCTTCGCGACGCCCATCGCGGCCATGCCGTTCGGCCAGCCGGCGTAGAGGGTCACGTGGGTGATCGCCTCGATCAGCTCCTCCCGGGTGACGCCGTTCTCGACGGCGCGGCCGAGGTGGAAGTCGAGCTGCCCCGTGTGCCCGCCGGCGGCGAGGACGGCGACGGTGACGAGGCTCCGGTCGCGGGCGGAGAGCTCGGGGCGGTTCCAGACGTCCTCGAAGAGGACGTCGTCGGTGAGGGCGGCGAGCTTCGGGGCGAAGTCCCCGAACGTGCGGCGCCCGCCCCCGATCTGCGTCGGCTGGTCGGCCATGGTGGTGCTCCTGTCCGTCGTGTCGTGCAAGGGCCGCTCGTCGCGGTCCTGTCGTCCACGGAACACCGGACCCGCCGCGGGAGGGAGGCCCTGGCGTGGTCTCCCTGCGGGAGCGGTCCGCCTCCAGCCTCGCTCAGGGCGCCGACGACGCCCCCAGCTGCAGCGCCAGCTCGCTGCAGCGCAGGCGGGCCGGAGACAAGTCGGAGGGCAAGCTCCGGATGATCTCCGCCGCGCTCCTGCCCCGCCAGCTCCCGACCCGGTCGGGCGCCACGTCCGCGTCCCCCCGCGGGTGCAGTTCCTCCCAGGCCTCGAAGATCGCGTCGTCCTCCTCCAGCTGACCGGACTCCTCGATGACCCGCATGAGCGTGGTCTCGAAGGCGTGCCGCTCGGCCGCCACACGGGCCACCCGCGGGTCGTCGACGGCGACCGTGTCGTCGAGGGCCTCCTCCGCGGCGTCGACGCGGTCGGACTCCGCGCGCAGCTCGGGGTGGAGGGCCAGCGTGAGGAACCGGCCGGCCTGCGCGACCGCTCCGAGCGGACCGAAGATGCGCTCGGTGACCAGCAGCGTGTCGAGGTCGTCCTGGCGCAGCGAGCCCCCGGGCGCGGCCCGGAGGCGGTCGGAGACGATGTCGTCGAGCAGCCCCAGGCGGTCGCCGCGGGCGCGCATGCGCTGCACCGCGGCCCGCTTCCGCCGCAGCTCGGCCTCCTGCGCCGCCAGGCTGCCCTCCAGCTGGGCGAGGACTCCCTCGACCTCGACCTCGCCCTCGACACCGCCCGGTGCGGCGTCGGTGAAGGCGTCGCGGACGTCGTCGAGGGCGATCCCGGCGTCGGCCATCCGTCGGATCCAGAGCAGCCGGATGATCTCGGCGTAGCCGTACCGGCGTCGGCCGTCGCTGCCCCGCTCGCGTTCCGGGAGCAGGCCGACCTCGTGCCAGTGGCGGATGGCCCGGGGAGTGGTGCCGACGAACGCTGCAGCGTCGCCGATCATGACCTGACGGGGCGGAGTCGGGAGGGAGTGCACGGCGGACCTCTCGGAGCGGGGCGGAACGGGACGTGCTCCGAGCAGACCACATGACGCTGCGGCAGGTGCAACCCCGCCGCGGTCAGGCCGCGACTCCCACCTGGCTCGGTCGGCTGCGAGTGGAGCGTCGCCCGCCGTCTAGGTTGAGCCTGGTACCGACGGAAGGAACAGCCATGAGCATGGAAGGCGCGGCCTGGAGCTCGCTCTACAAGATCTCGTCCGCTCGCGACGGCGCACACGGCATCTCGCGGGCGTCCGTCCGGCGCATCATGACGTTCGCGGTGCCCTACCGGTCGAAGCTGGTGCTGTTCATCACCCTCTCGGTGGTCGGGGCCTTCCTCGCGGTCGCGACGCCGGTGCTGGCCGGCCGGGTGGTCGACGTCATCGTCGCTCGGGGCGACGTCTCCACGATCGTGCGGCTCGCCGTCCTCATCGGGGTCGTGGCGATCGCCGACGCCGGGGTCTCGCTCGTCACGCGGTGGTACTCGGCCCGGATCGGGGAGGGCGTGATCCTCGACCTCCGCACCGCCGTCTTCGACCACGTCCAGAAGATGCCGATCGCGTTCTTCACCCGCACCCGGACGGGCGCTCTCGTCAGCCGCCTCAACAACGACGTGATCGGCGCCCAGCAGGCCTTCAGCGGCACGCTGTCCGGCGTCGTCACGAACGTCGTGGCACTCGCGTTGACCCTGATCGTGATGCTGAGCACGTCGTGGCTCGTGACCGTCCTGGCGGTGGTCATGCTGCCGATCTTCCTGGTCCCCGCGCGACGCATGGGCAGCCGCCTCGCCGCGCTCCGGCGCGAGGCCGCCGACCACAACTCCGCGATGAGCACGCAGATGACCGAGCGCTTCTCCGCGCCGGGCGCCACCCTCGTCAAGCTGTTCGGCCGTCCCGACGAGGAGTCGGCGGAGTTCCGCGTCCGCGCCGCCCGCGTCCGTGACATCGGGGTGCGGACCGCGCTGCTGCAGTTCGTCTTCGTCACCGCCCTGACGCTCGTCTCCGCCCTCGCCCTCGCGCTCGTGTACGGGCTCGGCGGCGCCCTCGCGCTCGCCGGCCAGCTCGACACCGGCGAGGTCGTCACCCTGGCGCTCCTCCTCACCCGCCTCTACGTGCCGCTGACCGGCCTCGCGAACGCTCGGGTGGAGATCATGAGCGCGGTGGTCAGCTTCGAGCGCGTCTTCGAGGTGCTCGACCTCGAACCCCTCATCCGGGAGAAGGCCGACGCCGCCGCCGTGCCCGAGGGCCCGGTGAGCGTCGAGTTCGACGACGTCCGCTTCGCGTACCCGTCCGCCGACAAGGTGTCGCTCGCCTCCCTCGAGGAGGTCTCCACGCTCGACACCCGGGGCGGCGACGAGGTGCTGCACGGGGTGTCGTTCCGCATCGAGCCGGGCCAGACCGTCGCCCTCGTCGGCACCTCCGGGGCGGGCAAGTCGACGATCGCCCAGCTGCTCTCGCGCCTCTACGACGTCGACGGCGGTGCCGTCCGCCTGGCCGGGGCCGACGTCCGCGACGTGACCTTCGCCTCCCTGAGGCACACCCTGGGGATGGTGACCCAGGACGGCCACCTGTTCCACGAGACGATCCTCTCGAACCTGCGGCTCGCGAGGCCGGAGGCGACCGAGGACGAGGTGTGGGACGCCGTCCGCCGGGCGCGGCTCGAGCCGCTCGTCCGCTCGCTGCCCGACCAGCTCGACACGATGGTGGGGGAGCGGGGCTACCGGCTCTCGGGCGGTGAGCGCCAGCGCATGACCATCGCGAGGCTGCTGCTCGCCCGGCCGCAGGTCGTCATCCTCGACGAGGCGACGGCGGCGCTGGACTCCACGTCGGAGGCGGCGGTGCAGGCCGCGCTCAGCGAGGCGCTCGAGGGGCGGACGGCCCTCGTGATCGCCCACCGCCTCTCGACCATCCGCAGCGCGGACGTCATCCTCGTGGTCGAGGACGGCGCGATCGTCGAGCGCGGGACGCACGAGGAGCTGCTGGCCGCCGCCGGGCGCTACGAGGAGCTGCACCGGACGCAGTTCGCCGTGCAGGACGACGTCGCCGCCGACGAGGACGCGGTGACCGAGCGTCGGTAGGGTGGACGCACGACCGCCGACGGGGCACGCCCGGCGCGGTCGGTCCGGAGGGGGACACCACCATGAGGCACGCGTACGCCACCAGGGCCACCACGACGACGGGCGTCCTCGTGGCGCTCACGCTCGCCCTGACCGGGTGCGGCACGGGGGCGGACGGCTCGCCGGACGAGACGCCGACCGCGACCGACGTGGCGAGCACGGCATCGGCGACCCCCGCCCCCACGCCGTCGGCCACGCCCGCGGAGCCCGCCGTCGCGTCGATCCCGACGGACTGCACCGACATCGTCGACCCGGCCACCTACGCCGCGACGATGGGCGAGACGCCGCTCAACGACCCCGACTTCTTCACGGGCCCGACGGGTCAGCTCCAGCCGAGCCCGGCACCCGCGGGCGCCGACCCCTACGAGACGGTCGTGGCCGCCACGCAGCTGACCTGCGGCTGGCGCGACCCGCGGGCGGACGTCACCGGCCTGTTCGTCGACGTGGCCACGGTGGACGACGCGGCCGCCGCCTCCTACCTGGACTGGCTCGCCGACCCCACGGTCGACACCGAACGGCGGGGCGCCGACGTCGTCTACGACTGCTCGGAGCGCCTCGGCGGCACCGTGTGCCAGTACACGACGAAGGACCAGCAGTACGACACGGACTTCGCCGAGACCGTCCTCGTGCGCGACGGCGTCGTCGTCACGGTGCGCCAGTCGAACTACCCGACGGACGACCTGCTCGGCGCGATCGTCGACCGCATCTGGGGCTGACCCCCCCCGCTCCTGTCGTCTCGTCGGAGCGCATCGTCCCGGTGACGTCGGCGGATGGCCCCCTGACGCGGGATCGACCGGGGCGGGCGCCTCCGCCAGGATCGTCCGGGGGGAGGCGCGGGTCCTGCCGCAGGGGAGGGCAGGTCGTCGTGACGTCACCAGGGCAGTCGTCGTGACCGAGGCGCAGCGCGCGATGCTGTGGTGCCTCCCCGTCTTCCCCGTCATGGCCGTCGTCGTGGCCGTGATCAGCACCGACGCCTGGCTCTTCCCCGACGTCGAGCAGCGAGCGCAGCTCGCGGCGGGCTGGCCGGTCGCGGGGGCGCTCTGGTTCCGCGTCGTCCTCGGGTACGTCGGGTCGCTCGGGTGCCTCGGGTTCTCCGTCGTGTTCGGGGTGCTCTACGCCCGTGAGATCCGCTTCATCCGGGCCGTCCGTCGGCGCGCCGCCGCCGCCGCCCGGGGCGCCGCCGCACCGGGGCGACCTCGCCTCAGCGCCGCGCACCGCGCCTCCTTCGCGGCCCTCGTCGACGGCGACCGCATCCCGCGTGTGATGGTCGTGAGCCCTCCGGGCATCGGGCGGAGCGTCATGGCGACCGCGTACCTGCGGGCCCTCGACGGGGCGGTGTTCCTGGTCGAGGCCCGGGGCGTCTCGCCGCAGGAGGGGCGCGTGAGCCCGCTCGTGCAGCGGGACGTGGTGATCGTGATGGGGATGGACAAGGCCCCCGTCGAGACGGAGCAGGTTCCGGCGAAGGTCATGGCGGCACCGGTGCGGGCGGCCGACCTCGTCGTGCGCATCGGCTGCCCCGACTCGTTCCCCGTGCCCCGCGGCACCCCGGTGCTCGACTGGGACGTGCCCGACCCGATCGGGGCCGACCTGCTCGCCGTCCTGACGATCCGCGACGACCTGAAGGGGCGCGTCGAGCAGCTCGCCGCCGACCTGGGGCTCGACCGGCCGTCGCTCGCGCTCCGCGACCGCACGATCCCCCGGCAGCGGGCGAGCGTGGCCGCGGGGAGGGCGACCATCGCGTACCCGGCGCTCGCCGACGACGTCGCCGAGTGGTTCTCGGCTGCCGAGGCCCGCCTGCTGGTCGAGATCGCCGACGCCCCGCTCACGGCCGCGACCGTCAACGGGCGGGGCGCGTTCGCCCCGGCCCTCACCATGCCGTGGCTGGCGTCGGTCGGCGCGGCGGAGACGGCCCTCCAGGCCGAGCTCCGCTGGCGGGCGGTCACGGGCGCCGACCAGGCCCGGGCCGAGGAGAGCCTCGGGCTCGTCGTCGAGTGGCTCGAGGGTGCGGGCGTCCTCCGGCCCCTGTCGCCGGAGCAGCGCGACGCCCTGTGCGCGTCGGGGACGGCCCAGCGCGACCACGACCACCCGTTCGACCAGTGGCCCCGGGGCCTGGCCGGCGAGTACCCCGCCATGGCCGAGATGCGGTTCTCGGAGGAGGACCGTCGCACCTGGGAGGTGGTGCCGGCCGCGGCGCTGCGCGTCTACCCGGACCTCGCGACGCAGTGGGCGGGGGAGGTCGTCTAGCGGGGGCGGGTCACGGTGTCACCCGCCGCCGGCGGCGTCGTCGTGGCCGCCGCGGTCGAGGTCGCGCGGGTCGGCGTCGGGCACCTCGACGTCGTCAGGGCCGACGTCTGCCGCGTCCACCGCCCCGCGCCCGGGGTAGAAGCGGTTGCCCGAGGCCGGCGAGTACGCGAACCACGCGCCGCCGCCCAGCTCCTCGACGACCGCCCGTGCCTCCGACGCCTGGCGTCGGGCGCGCGTGCGCAGTGCGCGCGCAGCGCCTGGGTTCGTCGGCGGCTCGGTCGACCTGAGCACCTCGCGGCCGCGGTAGATGTGGTGCACCTCGAACCGGCTCCCGAGCTCGTCCGCCAGTCGAGCGGCCACGGCCGCGCCGGTGGTGGCGAACTCGTCCTCGTCGTCCGGGGCGTGGGGGGCCAGGTCAGGGTCGAGCCGGGCGCGGTGGAACGCCTCCCAGGCTCGGAGGTCGGCCTCCAGCAGCGGCGACAGGCCGGCCTCGTCGTACGGCACGGGCCCGCCGGACCAGATCACGGTGCCGGCGTGGCCAGGGAAGAGGCGGACGATGATCGCACCGTCCTGCGTGTGCTCGGTCACCCTGCCGACCCTAGCCGCGGCCGCCGGCGCTGCGGCTGCCGTCGCGGCGAGGCGAGCGGCGCGCTCGCCGGCGCCGGTCCGCGATCACCTCGGGCAGCCGGGCGGCCAGGGCCGCCGCGGACCACAGGGCGACGATCGCCGCCACGCCCAGGGTGAGCACGCCCGTGGCGATCCACAGCTCGGCCCAGCCGTCGGGCCAGATGCCCCACTCCAGCACGGGCGACCCCGTGGCCAGCGCGACGGCGTGCGTGGCCGAGGCGGCGCCTCCGACGACGGCCCCGAGCACGACGACGGCCGCGACGCCGACGACCGTGTCGGCGATCCACCCCCGGATGCTCGTCGACGACGCCCGGGCGTACGTGGACGCGTCGCGGCGCAGCTGGTCCACGAACCCGGGGAGCACGCCGGCGGGGTCGACCTCGGCGGCCGAGAACGTCCTCGGGACGAAGAGCAACCGCAGCAGCCGGTCGCGGTCCGCCTCGCCGCTCCGCACGATCCAGTCGATGAACGCCTGCTTCTCTGCTGCGGTCGTCATGCCCGGGACGAGCAGCGCCCACCGGCCCGCCTGGTCGGCGTGCCCGGCGGCCCTGTGCAGGCCGGCCAGCTCCGCCCGGGCGTCGAGGTCGCTCGCGTCGCGGTGCACGCGCTCCCGCAGGGGCCCCGGACCGCTCGACGCGCGGGCGTGCGCGCCCGGCGCGGAGGGGTCCATGACGCGATCTTCGCAGAGCGCGACGCCGGTCGCGGGGCAGCGGCGGTGACCGCGCCTCAGAGGACGCCGCCGGCGGCCCAGGAGCCGAGGCCGAGGACCCCGAACACCACCGCGACGGTGAGGAGGAGCAGGGCCAGGCCGAGCAGGTGCTCGCGGACGGCGCGGCCGAGGCCGTCGCGCGGCTGATCGCCGAGCAGTGCGGTGATGCGTCGCCTGCCCCCGTGGGGGAGCCCGGCCAGCAGGACGACGACCCCACCGCGCGGCCCCACGACGACGGCGCCGTGCGAGGTCGACGGGGTGCTGAGGACGCGGAAGTCGACGACGCGGCACGACGCCACGGTGAAGCGGCGGCGACCCGTCACCGACGTGACGACCATCTCCGCTCCGTCCCGCCGAGAAGCCCAGGGCGACGCCACCAGGCCGCAGAGCCACGGGGCCAGGATCCCCACCGCGAGGAGGAGGGCGAACGTGACGTTCGGCAGCCAGTGCGCGGGGTACCCGGTCTCGTCCAGGCCCTGTCGCTCCCACCACGGGCGGGTCAGCCGGGTGGCGACCACCAGAGCCGCCGTGAGCGGCACCAGCACCCGCCCCGCCCACACGGCCACCAGGGAGGCGCGGGTCACCTCCCGCGGAGCCGCGTCGGTCGTCGAGTCGCGGTGCGCCGGTGCCGATCCCGGTGCCGGTGCCGGTGCCGGTGTGCCTGTCGCTGTCATGTCGCCCAGATCATCGCACGGGTCGAGCGCATCGTCGCGCGCAGCGGCGGCGGCCGTCAGCGGAGCGGCTGGGGCACGGTCGCGGGGCGCGACCAGCTCACGTCGAGCGAGCCCTCCTCGAGCCGCACCGCGATCTCGGTGCGGAAGGAGTCCTCGAAGTGCCGTGCCGCTCGCTCGTCCGAGACGACCACGTCGACGCGCAGCGAGCCGAGCTCGTCGGTGATCAGCACGGGCCCGTCCGCGAACCGCACCAGGAAGCGGTGGGGCGTGACCGGGACGCTCTCGTAGTCCCGTCGCAGGCTCTGCTCGAGCTGGCGGACGGGGCGGATGCCGGCGGTGGGCCGGACGAGGGCGCTCATGGCGATCATGCGTCGATGGTGCGCCGCCGATGCGACGCGCGCGTGAACGCGACGTGACGACTCGTCGTCGACCCGACCCGCGACTCCTCGGCGCCGCCCGGGCAGCGAGATGCCCCGCCCTGGGCCCCCACCGCGTGGCAGGGCCCAGGACGGGGCACCTCGACGTCGTCAGTGGAACTGCGGCACGATCATCCACAGCCCGTAGAGCACCGCGGCCACGCCCACGGCGAAGCAGGCGAGCCCCGCGGCGGTGGCCCCCGCCGGGCGGCTGACCGGGCCCGCGGCGACGACCGCCGCCGCCCCGTCGGAGGCACCCGCACCGACACCCGCCGGCTCCTCCGCCCCGGCCGCGAACGCGCGGATGCCCAGCGCGAACGACGTGACGATCACGGCCGTCGCCGCGAGGGCGACGAGGAAGACGACCACGAAGGCGCCCCAGTCCACTCCGAGGAACACTGTCACTCTCCCTGCTGGCGGGAGGCGCCGGCCGGCTGGGCAGCCGCGGGAGCCTCGTCGCCGTCGTTGACGGTCTCGTGCGTGACGGGGTGCCGCCGCGCGAGGAAGGCGAAGGCCAGGCCCCCGCCGAGGGCGAGCAGGGCGACGACGACGAGGCCCGCCGTGCTCGTGCTGGCCAGCCACGCCGAGACGCCGCCGACCAGGGCGGCGGCGGGCAGCGTGAAGACCCAGGCCGAGGCGATCTTGCCGACGACGCCCCAGTGCACGGTCGCGAGCTTCGCGCCGAGGCCGGCCCCGACGATCGAGCCCGAGGTCACCTGCGTCGTCGACAGGGCGAAGCCGAGGTGCGACGAGATGAGGATGGTGGCCGCCGAGCTGGTCTCGGCGGCGAAGCCCTGTGGGGCCTTGACGTCGGTGATGCGCTTGCCCACCGTCCGCATGATCCGCCAGCCGCCGAGGTAGGTGCCGAGCGCGATCGCGAGCCCGCAGGCGACGATCACCCAGAGCTGCGGGCCGGTGCCCGCGCCCTGGTAGCCCGCCGCGATGAGGGTGAGCGTGATCACGCCCATCGTCTTCTGGGCGTCGTTCGTGCCGTGCGCGAGCGACACCAGCGAGGCGCTCACGGTCTGGCCGTGACGGAATGCGGCGGTCGAGCCGCGGAGGGTCGCCTGCCGCGTGATGCGGTAGGCGGCGTAGGTCGCGACGAGCGCGACCACCCCCGCGACGACCGGCGAGATGATCGCGGGCAGCACGACCTTCGACAGCACGACCGCGAAGTCGACCGAGCCGATGCCGGCACCGATCACCGCCGCGCCGATCAGGCCGCCGAAGAGCGCGTGCGACGAGCTCGAGGGCAGGCCGAGGTACCAGGTGGCGAGGTTCCAGAGCACGGCGCCGACCAGCCCGGCGAAGATCATGACGGGCGTGACCTGCACCCCGCCCTCGCCCTCGCGGATCAGCCCGTTCGAGACCGTGCTCGCGACCTCGGTCGAGAGGAACGCCCCGACGAGGTTCAGCACGGCGGAGATGAGCACCGCGACCTTGGGTCGCAGCGCCCCGGTGGCGACCGAGGTCGCCATGGCGTTCGCGGTGTCGTGGAACCCGTTCGTGAAGTCGAACACGAGCGCCACGACGATCACCAGCATGACCGTGACGAGCACGTCCATCGTCGTCGTCCCTCCGAGGGGCGGCCGGTGCGTCGCGACGGCGGCGCCGCGCCCCCTGCCCGGCCGACGCTAGGCCGGGGCCGGGCCGCCCGCGATGAACGGCGCGTGAACGCTCGCGGTCAGTGCAGTTCCTCGTCCGATTCACGGACGAACTCGTCGACCGTGCCCGAGATCAGCTCCCACGCGGCGCGGAAGGCCACGTCGGCGTCACCGGCCACGAGCGCCTCCGCGAGGGCGAGGTGCGCGGCGGCGGCGGCCGGCGTCCAGTCGGTGATCGTCGCCCGGGCCTCCTCGACGCGGGTGCGCAGCAGGGCCTCGACCTGCGTGGCGAAGTGCCCGATCACCTGGTTGCCCGAGCCGCGCAGCAGCGCGGTGTGGAAAGCGACGTCGGCCTCGAGGTAGCGGGGCCCGTCGCCCGCGGCGTCGGCCTCGACCATCGTGCGGGCGGCCTCCAGTACGACGGCGGCCTGCAGCGGGTCTGGCGTCAGCGCGCCGAGGCGGGCGGCCATCGGCTCGAGCCCGAGCCGCAGCTCGAGCAGCTCGCGCATCTGGGTGAAGTACTCGGGGCCGCGGCCGCGCCAGAGGATGACCTGAGGGCTCATCAGGTCCCAGGAGGCGCGGGGCAGCACCTGGGTGCCGGTGCGCTGCCGGGGCTCCACCATCCCGAGCGACTGCAGCACCCGGAGCACCTCGCGGAGCACCGACCGCGACACCGAGAACCGCTCGCTCATCGCCTCGACGTTGAGGATCGCGCCGGGGGCGAGGCGCCCGTCGACGATGTCCTGGCCGAGCGCGTCGACGACGCGGGCGTGGAGCCCGCGGTCGCGGGAGGCGGAGGGGAGTCCGGTCGTCATCGTGGTCTTCCTGAGCCCTCGCGGGCGTCTTGCCGGGGGGAGCCGCCGTGTGGCACACTCCTGGGGTCTGATTAATCTGATTATTCAGATCCGCGCGTCCTCCCAGGATGGCAGACCGGCAGCCCCGGCCTCCACGACCGGCCGACCGACGCCGCCCCGCCGGGCGGTGCGCGCGGGCCCTCCCCAGACGACGAGGTCGCAGAGAAGCGTCCTCGGAAGGACGCGACACCATGACCTCTCCCTCCCCGACCCCCGCCTCCGGCCCCCTGCTCCGTGACGCCTCCCGCGACGTGTCGGCCGGAGGCGCGGCGCAGGTGCCCGAGACCGCGCGCCGCTGGTCGGGCGCCCCCGTGCTCGTCGTGATGGGCGTCTCGGGCTCGGGCAAGTCGACCGTGGCGGCGCTGGTCGCCGAGCGCCTCGGCTGGGACCACGCCGAGGGCGACGACCTCCACCCCGACGAGAACGTCGCGAAGATGGCGGCCGGTGTACCGCTCGACGACGACGACCGGGCGCCGTGGCTCGACACCGTCTCGTCGTGGATCATCGAGCACGCGATGCAGGGCGTGCCCGGCGTCATCACCTGCTCGGCGCTCAAGCGCAGCTACCGCGACGTGCTGCGCGAGCTCGACGTCGTCTTCGTCTACCTCCGGGGCAGCAACGACCTCATCGGCGGTCGGATGGCCGCGCGCCCCGGCCACTTCATGCCGGCCTCGCTGCTCGACTCGCAGCTCGCGACCCTCGAGCCGCCGCAGGCCGACGAGCGCCACATCGTCGTCGACGCCACCCAGACGCCGGAGCAGGAGGCCGACGACGTCATCCGGCTGCTGGGGCTCTCGCCGACCCGCTGACCGGCACCGCGCCTCCTCTCGTTCACCTGCCGGACGCCGTCCGATCACCGGCGCTCCGTAGCGTCGGGGGCACGACGCGGGCACCGGAGCCGCGGCGCGCGACGGGGGCGGCACGGCATGACGAACAGGGCGACGACCCGCGCGGGGGCGCGGGGGGCGGGCGGCACCGCGACCGGGCCCGTGACGCTGCCGCCGGGGCGTGACCTCGTGCTCCCGGAGGCGGCGGTCGCGATGACCTGGCAGGGCCCGGGGCGCCCGCTGCAGGCCGTCGCCGTTCCGGGGGTGCGGCTGCAGCGCGGCGACGCGCTCGTGCGGGTCGACCTCGCGACGATCTGCGACTCGGACGTGCACACCGTCACCGGGCGGCGGCCGGGCGCGACCCCGTGCGTGCTCGGCCACGAGCAGGTGGGGCGCGTCGTCGACGCCGACCCGCACGCCCGGTCGGTCGACGGGCGCCGGCTGCTGCCGGGCATGCGGGTCGTCTGGTCGGTGGTCGTGGCCTGCGGCCGCTGCGTCGAGTGCCACCGCGGGCTGCCGCAGGCCTGCGCGAGCCTCGAACGGCACGGGCACGCGGCCGTCCGTCGCTCGTGGGAGCTCGGCGGCGGGTTCGCCAGCCACGTCCACGTGCGCCGGGGGGCCACGGTCGTCGTCGTCGACGACGACGCGGTGCCCGACGAGGTGCTCGCCCCCGCGTCGTGCGCGGTCGCGACCGCCGCGGAGGCCGTGCACCGCGCCTCCTCGCTGCTGGCCCTGGCGGCCGGGGGCGCGGTCGCGGAGGCGCTCCGCGGGCAGGTGGTCGTCGTCTCGGGGGCCGGGGCGCGCGGGCTCGCGGCGACGGCGATGGCGACGCAGGCGGGGGCCCGGGTCGTGGTCGTCGAGGCCTCGGAGTGCCGGCGGCTGCTCGCGTGCCGCTTCGGAGCGGCCGCGGTCGCGGACCCGGGGGAGTCGCGGGGCCCGCTGAGCCTCGCCCGGGCGCTCGCGCAGGTGGACCGCTCGGGCCGCCACCGCACCGTCGCCCTCGAGACCTCGGGCAGCTCCGCCGCCGTGGCGCTGCTCGTCGACACGGTCGGCGTGGGCGGGGTGGTCGTGCTCGCCGGGCCGGTCGCGCCGGGAGCGGCCGTGCCGGTGCTGCCCGAGAGGGTGGAGCGGGGGCTGCTCACCCTCACCGGGGTGCACGACTACGCGCCCGCGAGCCTCGTCGCCGCGGTCGCGTTCGTCTCCGAGCAGCGGCACCGCTACCCGTTCGCCGAGCTCGTCGAGCACGTCGTGCCGCTCGAGCAGCTCGACGACGCGCTGCGGCTCGCGAGCGCGCCGGGGGCGCCGGTGCGGGTCGGGGTGCGGCCGGGGCGAGCCGGCGGGCGGTGACCGCGTGCCGGGTCAGGCGGCGTCGCCGCGCAGCGACCCGACCATGGCGCGCAGCGCCCGACGGGCGGCGTCCTCCTCGGCGACGGTGAGGTCGTCGAGCATCCGACGCTCGACCGCCCGCACGGCGGCCGTGGCCCGGGCGAGGTCGCGACGGCCCTCCTCGGTCAGCTGGGCCGGCAGCGCTCGGCCGACCCGCGCCTCCGGCGGCCGCTCGACCGACCCGGCCGCCTCCAGCGACTGCAGCAGCACGTTCATCGACTGCCGGGTGACGAACGCCCCGCGCGCCAGGTCGGAGTTCGACAGGCCCGGTCGCTGCGCCAGCAGCTCGAGGCACGAGTAGTGCGTGATCGTCATGCCGAGGGGGCGGAGGGCGTCGTCCATGGCGGCGCGGAGGGCGCTGGCCGCTTCCTTGAGGAGGTAGCCGAGGGAGGTCTCGAGGTCGATCCCGTCTCGGTCTGGACTCATGTCAGCATTCTGACATAGGCTGCCTCATGTCAGGTTCCTGACACTCAGCCACCACCTCCGAGGAGACCCCCGTGCCCGTCACCGGCCCCGACTTCATCTCACTGCAGACCCGCGACCTCGACGCCTCCCAGGCCTTCTACGAGCAGTACCTCGGCCTCGTGCGCTCACCGGCCGGCCCGCCCCACGCCGTGGTCTTCGCGACGACGCCGATCGCCTTCGCGCTGCGCGACCTCGTGCCCGGCACCGATCTCGACGCCGTCGAGCAGCCGGGGCTCGGCGCCGCGCTGTGGCTGCACGCCACCGACGTGCAGCAGATCCACGACGCCCTGGTCGCCGACGGCCACCGCATCGTCTCGGCGCCCGTCGACGGGCCGTTCGGCCGGACGTTCACCCTCGCCGACCCCGATGGGTACCACGTGACCCTGCACGACCGGGCCTGACGCCTGACCGTCAGCCCCGCCCCCGCGTCCTCCTGATGCGCGCCGAGTGGTCACGAACTGTCGCTCCGACCCCCGGTCGAGGCGCAGTTCGTGACCACTCGACCCTGCCCCGGGCGACGCGGGGCTACGACGACGACGCGCGAGTCGCCCGGTAGAGGACGTGGGGCCGGAGGCGGTGGCCGGGCGGCAGGGCCGGGTGCGCGAAGTCGTCGGCCGGGTCGCGCCGCAGGCCGATCCGCTCCATCAGCGCCTGCGAGCGCAGGTTGAGCGCTGCCGTGAAGCTCACGACGCCGGGCAGGTCGGCGCCGGCCGGGTCGAGCGCGTGCCGCAGCACCTCGCGCGCGGCCTCGGTCGCGAGCCCCCGGCCCCACGAGCCGCGACGGAGGCGCCAGCCGATCTCGACGGGGTCGACGAGGGCCCGGCCGCCGGCGACGACCTCGAACGACGGCCGCGACAGGCCGACGAAGCCGACGAACTCGCCGTCGGCTCGCTGCTCCACCGCCCAGAGGCCGAAGCCGTCGCGCTCGAAGCCGGCCTCGATGCGGTCCACCAGCGCGTCGGACTCGGCGGGCGTGCGCGTCGAGGGGAAGAACTCCATCACGACGGGGTCGGCGTTCATCGCCGCGAACGGGGCACGGTCGGCGTCGCGCCAGCGGCGCAGCAGGAGTCGGTCGGTGGTGAGCACCCGACGACGCTAGCGCGCCGCCGCGAGTGGTCACTAACTGCTGCTCGCACCCCGGTCAGGGCGCAGTTCGTGACCACTCGACCCCGCCCCCGGCCCCGAGCCCGACCCCGCCCCCCGCAGACCGACGAACGACACGGCGGCGCTCCCCACGAGCAGCACCGCGACCACGACGACGACGCGGTGGAATCCGTCGACGGTCAGCGCGCCTCCCGCGATCACGCCGAGGAAGGCGACGGCGACGAGCCCGGCCACGCGCGAGATCGCGTTGTTGACCGCCGAGGCGATGCCCGACCGGGCCGGCGAGACCTGCGACAGCACGGCCGAGGTCAGCGGCGCCACCGTCACCGCGAGGCCGAACCCGAAGAGCACGACGCCGGGCACGACCTGCCACCAGACGTCGATCGGGTCGCGGACGAGCAGCATCCAGACGAACCCGCTCGCCGTGATCAGCGGCCCGACCGTCATGAACAGACGGGGGCCGTGCGTCGCGGCGAGCGTGCCGAACAGGGTGGAGAAGAGCAGCGACACGATCGTCGTCGGCAGCGTGACGAGCCCGGCGACGGTGGCCGACAGGCCGGCGAGCTCCTGCACGACGAGCGGGATGGTCAGCGTGCCGAGGTTGAGCGCCGCGTAGAGCCCGACCGTCGCGAGGTTGCCGACGGTGAACTCGCGGGTGCGGAAGAGGTCGAGCGGCATCATGGGGTGCGGCGTGCGCCGCTCCCAGGCGACGAAGGCCACGAGGGCCACGAGGCCGACGACGAGCGGCGTGAGTACGAACCAGGTGCCGAAGCCGACGCGTTGCCCCTCGATCAGCGCGAACACGGGCCCGGCGAGGCCGACCGCCGCGAGCACGGCGCCCACCACGTCGACGCGGGCGGGGGCGTCGGGGGTGCCGCGGTGGGCGTCGCCGGGGAGGCGCGTCATCAGCACCAGCGTCACCGCCACCGGCAGCACCACCACCCCGAAGACCCAGCGCCAGCCGATCGTGTCGACGAGGGCGCCGCCGGTGAGCGGGCCGACGAGGAAGGCGACGCCGGTCCAGGCCGTCCAGCGGCCGATGGCGCGGCCCTGCTCGGGGCCGCTGTAGGTCGAGGTGATCAGGGCCAGGCTGCTCGGCACGAGGAGCGCCGCGGCCACGCCCTGCAGGGCCCTGGCGGTGATGAGCAGGCCGGGGTCGGGGGCGAGGGCCGCGAGCAGGCTCGTGGCGGCGAAGGCGACGAGCCCGGCGCGCAGCACCCGGACGCGCCCGAAGGTGTCGCTGAGCGAGCCGGCCACGAGCATCAGCGAGCCGAGCGTCAGCAGGTACGCGTCGACGACCCACTGCTGCAGCGTGAGGTCACCGCCGAGCTCCCCGGCGATGGCCGGCAGGGCGACCGTCACGATCGATCCGTCGAGGAAGGCCACGAACGACGCGAGCACCGCGACCACGAGGACGGTGCGCTGGCCGCGGGCGTCTGTCATGCCCCGAGTCTCCTCCCCGCTGCGGGGAGGTGCGGCTCAGCTCTCGCGCACGACGTCGCCCGGCGACTTGTCGGGTCGCCAGCCGCGCCACGACGGCTGCCGCAGCCGTCCGGTCGAGGTCCACTCCGCGAACGACACCTCGCCGACGCGCGACGGCGTGATCCAGTGCGCGTCGCGGGCGTCGGCCGTCGGCACGTCGACGAGCGGGCTGGTCTTCCTCTCGACCCGGCGGAACTCGGCGAGCAGCTCGTCGAGGTCGCGGTCGCGGAACCCGGTGCCGACGCGCCCGACGTACGTCAGCCCGTCGTCGCCCGGCACGCCCATCAGCAGCGAGCCCACCCCGGAGGCACGGCGACCGTTGCCGGGCCGCCACCCGGCGATCACCACCTCCTGCGTCGCGTGGTGCTTCATCTTGATCCAGGCCCGCGAGCGCCGGCCGGGGCTGTAGGCCGCGTCGCGGCGCTTCGCCACGACCCCCTCCAGCCGGAGGCGCTGCGACGTCCGCATCGCCGCCTCCAGGTCGCCGTCGAAGACGACCGGCACGTCGACCGCGCCCTCTGGCCGCACCACGCGCTCGAGCACCTCGCGGCGCTCGTCGTACGTGCGTCGCACGAGTGACCTGCCCTCGGCGTGCAGCACGTCGAAGAGCAGGTACCGTACGGGCGCGCCCTTCGCCGCGGCCTCCACCTCGCGCGGCTTCGTCAGGCCCATCCGCGTCTGCAGCAGGCCGAAGTCGGGGCGACCCGTCTCGTCGACGGCCACGACCTCGCCGTCGAGCACTGCGCCTCCCTCGCTGTCGACGAGGTCGGCGAGCGCCTGCAGCTCGGGGTAGGCGGGCGTGAGGTCGTTGCCGTTGCGGCTGGTCAGGGTGACGCGGTCGCCCCGGACGACGGCGACCGCGCGGATGCCGTCCCACTTCATCTCGTAGGCCCAGTCGTCGTCGACGTCGGCCGCGGTGCCGGCGACGGCGAGCATGGGGGAGACGGGCTCGAGGTCGCCCGCGTCGCCGCGGCTGCTCGACGAGGGCGACGACTCCGAGGAGTCGCGGGTCGAGCGGGCGGACCCGCTGCCGGCCCCCGAGCCGATCACCGTCCGGCCCTTCTTCTTCTTCCCTGCGGCGACCCCCGTCGAGCCGTGCCCGCCGTGGCCACCGTGCCCGTCGGCGCCCGCGCTTCCCGCGTCGTCGGCCATGCGGTGGATCAGCCAGTTCTTCTCGGCCGACCCGCCGCCGTGCCCGGTGTGGATGAGGGCGACCCGTCGGCTGCCGCGCTGCTCGCCGTGCAGCACCGCGATGACCTCCTCGCCCTCCCGCCACTTCTCGAGCTCGTACGTGCCGGAGTCCCAGATGGTGACCTCGCCCGCGCCGTACTCGCCCTTCGCGATCGTGCCCTCGAAGGTGCCGTACTCGAGCGGGTGGTCCTCGGTCTGGACGGCGAGGTGGTTCTGGCCGGGGTCGTCGGGCTCGCCCTTCGGCAGCGCCCAGCTGACCAGCACGCCGTCGTGCTCGAGGCGGAAGTCCCAGTGCAGGCGGCTCGCGTGGTGCTCCTGGATGACGAAGCTGCGGCCGTCGCTCGTCGGCGGTGCCTCGGCGGGCACGGGCTCCCGCGTCTTGGCGGGGTCGCGCATCGAGCGGTACGTCGCGAGCCGGTCGTGGCGCTGGCGGGTCTCGCCGTCGCCCGACGGATCGTGCTCGGGCGACTCGGTGTTGCGCATGTCGTCGCCGAGCTCACCCGGCGGCACGGGCGTGCCGCTCGACACGTCGGCCAGCGGGTCGCCGCGTCGCCGCAGGCGCGCCAGCACCTCGGGGTACTCCAGCTGCCTCAGCTGCCTCGACGCCAGCTCGCGCCAGGTGCGCGGCGTCGCGACCGTCGGCCGCTCGCGCCCGCGCAGCGAGTACGGCGCGACGGTGGTCTTGTTCCCGTTGTTCTGCGACCAGTCGAGCAGCACCTTGCCGCGGCGGTCGGCCTTGCCCATCGTGCTGATCACGAGGTCGGGGTGGTCGGCCTCGACGGCCCGGGCGAGCTCGTGGGCGACGTCGCTGACCTGGGCGCTCGTCTGCCCGCCGTCGAGCCGCGCGTAGAGGTGGATTCCCTTGCTGCCGCTCGTGACCGGCACGAGCTCGAGGCCCATGCCCTCGAGGAGCGGCCGCAGCAGCTGCGCGACCTCGACGCACTCGGCGAGGCCGACGCCCTCGCCCGGGTCGAGGTCGAGCACGAGCCGGTCGGGGTTCCGCGCCGCGCCGCGCGGGCCGAAGCGCCACTGCGGCACGTGCACCTCGAGCGCGGCGACCTGGCCGAGCCAGGTCAGCGTCGCGAGGTCGTTGACGAGCGGGTACGTGTTGGCGTGGTCGCTGTGCTGGATCTCGTGGCGCGCCACCCACTCCGGCGCCGAGTCGGGCAGGTTCTTCTCGAAGAACACCTGGCCGTCGACGCCGTTCACCCAGCGCTTGCGGGTGGCCGGGCGGCCCTCGACGTGCGGCAGCATCCACTCGGCGACGGCGGCGTAGTAGCCGAGCACGTCGCCCTTGGTCGTGCCCGTGGCGGGGTACAGGACCTTGTCGAGGTTGGTGAGCTGCAGCGTGTGGCCGCCGACCTGCACGCGCTCGCCGCGTCCCTTCGGGCCCATGGCGCGCCTCCTCGTGTCGTCCGTGGCTGGTGGTCTCGTTCTACCCGCTCCCGGCGGCGCCGGGCACAGAGCGGCCCGCCGTCCGACGGGCGGACGGCGGGCCGGCAGGAGGCGCGGTGCCGGTCAGACGGCCGGGGTGCCGCCCGCGATCGTGATCGTGGCGCCGCTCGTGTAGCTCGACTCGGGGCTGACGAGGTGCACGTACGCCGCACCGAGCTCGGCGGGCTGGCCGGGGCGGCCGTACGGGGCCTGCATGCCGAACTCGGAGACGGTCTCGCCGTCCTGCGAGGCGGGCTGCAGCGGGGTCCAGATCGGGCCGGGCGAGACCTGGTTGACGCGGATGCCCTTCGGCGCGAGCTGCTGGGCGAGGCCCGCCGTGAACACGCCGATGGCGCCCTTCGTCAGGGCGTAGTCGAGCTTGTCGGGGGAGGGCTGCGTGCCCTGGATCGACCCGGTGGTGACGATCGCCGAGCCGGGCTCGAGGTGCGGCAGCGCCGCCTGCGTCAGCCAGAAGAGCGAGTAGACGTTGGTCTTGATCGTCTGGTCGATGCCCTCGGTCGTCATCTCGAGGATGTCCTCGTGGCTCTCCTGGTGGCCGGCCACCATCACGAGCGTGTCGAGGCCGCCGAGCTCCTCGACGGCCTTCGACACGAGGTCGTGGCAGTACTGCTCGTCGCTGATGTCGCCGGGGAAGAGCACGGCCTTCCGGCCCTCGCCCTCGAGCAGGTCGCGCACCTCCTCGGCGTCGGCCTGCTCGTCGGGCAGGTAGCTGAGCACGAGGTCGGCGCCCTCGCGGCTGAGCGCGATCGCGGCCGCGCGGCCGATGCCCGAGTCGGCGCCGGTGACGACGCCGCGGTAGCCGGTGAGGCGCTCCTTGCCGACGTAGCTGGTCTCGCCGTGGTCGGGCTTCGGGTCCATCCGCCGCGCCTCGCCCGGCAGCGACTGCTCCTGCTCGGGGAAGGACGGGACGGGGTAGAGGTCGACGGGGTTCTTCTTGTCGTACTGGCTCATGCGGTCCACCGTGCTCCCGCGCGCCTCCCCGTGCTCGGCCGTTGTACCCCGAACCGGTCGTTCGGGGTGCGTTCGGAGGCATGATGACCCCATGCGATCGATCTGGAAGGGCGCGATCACGTTCGGGCTCGTCAACGTGCCCGTGAAGCTCTACAGCGCCACCGAGGACCACGACGTCTCGCTGCACCAGGTGCACGACGCCGACGGCGGGCGGATCCGCTACCAGCGACGCTGCGAGATCTGCGGCAAGGTCGTCGACTACGAGCACATCGACAAGGCGTTCGACGACGGCGACCGCACGGTGGTGCTCACGGAGGACGACCTGAAGTCGCTGCCCGAGGAGCGCTCGCGCGAGATCGACGTGCTCGAGTTCGTGCCGAGCGACCAGCTCGACCCGATCATGTTCGACCGCAGCTACTTCCTCGAGCCGGACTCGTCGTCGCCCAAGGCCTACGTGCTGCTGCGGCGCACGCTGGAGGAGACCGAGCGCACCGCGATCGTGCACTTCTCGCTGCGCCAGAAGACCCGCCTCGCCGCCCTGCGGGTGCGCGGCGACGTGCTGATGCTGCAGACGCTGCTCTGGGACGACGAGGTGCGCGAGGCGCGCTTCCCGGTGCTCGACCAGACGGTGCGGATCAGCTCGAAGGAGCTCGACATGTCGGGCTCGCTCGTCGAGTCGCTCGGCGACGACTTCGACCCGTCGCAGTTCGAGGACGACTACCAGGAGGAGCTGCGCAAGCTCATCGACGCCAAGCTCGAGGAGGGCGAGTCGCTCGACACCGACGCGACCTTCGGCCGCAGCGGCGACGACGACGA
>Ga0308160_10001276_pt1 | contig 36707 bp, 52 predicted proteins | sample PhyFR1_FD_201036 | JGI IMG/M metagenome (GOLD analysis project Ga0308160, IMG submission 201036) | Phyllosphere microbial communities from UC Gill Tract Community Farm, Albany, California, United States - DLSLF.R1 | ecosystem: Host-associated > Plants > Phyllosphere > Unclassified | place: USA... | reverse complement strand
ATATCGTCTGCGGAAACACCCAGCGATTTGGTGAGTCTCTCCTCATTGTTCCGAGAACTGGCTGACGTTCAGGTGTACCCGTCGGATATGGTGGTCCCCACGCTGCCTTCATCTCGTGTACCGAGGAAATGAAGAGGAAGCTACCCGGACGATTGGTCGGACTGAGCAAGGATTCTCGCGGAGCACCAGCTTACCGTCTCGCCCTTCAGAGTTAGTCCCCTCCCTGTATCACGGTGCAGACGCTAATCTCCAGCTCGTGAACAGCACATTCGACGAGAAAAGGCAACTTCCAACGTCTGTACCGCTCAGGCACTCCTTGCCAACATGGCAGCGATGTACGCCGTATACCACGGTCCCGAGGGTCTGCGAAAGATCGCCGGTAAAGTCCACGGACTGACTCGGATTTTGGGCAAAGCCGTCGAATCGCTCGGATTCACCGTTACCAACAAAGCATTTTTTGATACCCTCACTATCGACGTTTCCTCTGCTGGAGTCACTGCTGCCGATGTACACTCTGCTGCTGTCAAGTCCGGTATCAACTTCCGACCTGTCAACGACAAGACTATCGGTATCACCCTGGATGAAAGTGTCGGTCCTCTCGATTTGACCGATATCTTCAATGTCTTTAACCGAGTCAAGAGCAAGTCAGAGGTCGAACCTGATGCTCTCGAGAGTGTGGCTTCTGACATGTCGCTTAATGCCAGCTCCACCACAGAGCCGATTGCCAACCTCGCTCGATCTACGCCATTCATGAAGCAAGCGGTATTCAACAGGCATCACTCTGAAAGCGACCTACTTCGATACATGATGCATTTGCAGGAGAAGGACTACTCGCTTGTACACGGAATGATCCCACTTGGATCATGTACGATGAAACTCAACTCTACTTCCTCCATGGTCCCACTCTCTTGGAAAGAGTTTGGTGGTGTCCACCCATTCGCACCTGTTGATCAGGCTAAAGGGTACGCTACCATGATCAAGGAACTCGAGGACGATCTTTCGCTTGTTACCGGATACGATGCGACTTCGATCCAACCCAACTCGGGAGCTTCTGGTGAATACGCAGGTCTGAAGGTGATTCAAGCATTCCACGAATCGAATCAACAAGGACATCGAGATGTCTGCTTGATCCCTCTCTCCGCCCACGGAACCAACCCCGCATCAGCCGCCATGGTCGGATACAAAGTAGTACCCGTCAAGGCCCTCGCCGACGGTTCTCTCGACTTGGTCGACTTGAAGGAGAAGGCAGTCAAGCACAAGGACAACCTAGCTTCCTTCATGGTCACCTACCCATCGACTTTCGGTGTCTTTGAGGACGGTATCGAGGAGGCTTGTCAGATCGTTCACGACAACGGTGGTCAGGTCTATGTGGATGGAGCAAACGCCAACAGTTTGATCGGATTGAGTAGTCTGGGCCGAGTCGGTGGTGATGTCAGTCACACCAACTTGCACAAGGTGAGTCCATTGTTTCTCGGTATGCTGAGAACGGCAACTGACGGGCAGACATTCTCGATTCCCCACGGAGGTGGTGGACCCGGTATCGGTCCTATCGGGGTCAAATCTCACTTGGCACCTTACCTCCCCACCCACCCTCTCATCCCTACCGGCGGTTCGTCCCCCGTAAGCGCCGTATCAGGCGCACCATGGGGATCAGCTTCCATCGCCTCGATCTCATGGGCATACATCAAGATGCTCGGTGGAGAGGGTTTGACTCAGGTCTCCAAGATGGCTTTGTTGAACGCAAACTACATCGCCGAGAGATTGAAGCCATACTACAATATCCGATTTACCAACAAGAATGGTCGAGTTGCTCACGAGCTCTTGATTGATTTGGCAGAATTTGAAAAGAGTGCAGGATTGAAGGTATCGGACTTTAGCAAGAGGTTACAGGATTACTCTTTCCATCCTCCTACCGCTCAATGGCCTATTTCTACGTATGTCCCTCCTGACCAATTTGACAGACAAAGCTGACTCTTAGGTGCTGGTTAATCGAGCCCACGGAGTCTGAGCCCAAACACGAGATTGACCGATTTATCGATGCCCTCATCTCGATCCGAGGTGAAGTTGACGAAATCGTTGCTGGATCCCAGAGCAAGGAGAATAACGTCTTCAAGAATGCCCCACACCCTCTTTCAGTCCTAACAGCGGATGAATGGGATAAGCCCTACTCGCGTCAGAAAGCTGTATTCCCCGTCTCCACCCTCAAGCGATCAAAGTTCTGGCCATCCGTCGGTCGTGTTGATGATGGTATGTCCCCCTCAACGTTACTACATGGAGAGTCACTGACTAGCAGCCGCCGGGGATCTAAACTTAATTTGTGAATGTGGAACCGTCGACGATTATGCTTAAACCCCTCTTCCCCTCTCTTCACGATCGATAACGATTTCAAGCGGCTCAACCTGCATTTCTCTGTTTGCTTCCTATAGACTCATTTCATCAAACTCATTAGTATCATCAGTTGTTCAACATACATATTCATTGTTTATCTCATTTTCTCGGTTGCGAATGCATATAGTGTCAAGGCTTGCGGGGTTGTTGTGTAGAGGTTGACGCTGGCGGAATGGTAGGTATTGATTTGCATCGTTCTACCGTACACTACTTCTGCCAATTCATCATCCCATGATCATTGGATGGTATCTGGTTCTCAGCACAGCCCGTTCACTGATGATAACAACCCTCACCAAGCACTTAACATCCTCCAGCCTGCTGGCAAGACTTGACGCCCTCCCTAAATCCATGTTCCCACTCCCAAGTACCCTCGGGCACTTTCTTCTCAGCAGCCCTCTGCTTGGCCCAATGATCCAAATCGTCGGGGATCTGGTTATTGGACTCGAGGACTGCAATGGCGTCGTGCCATCCCGTTTCGAAGCCTGGGAAGAAGGTGCCGTCTCGGACTTCATAGTTGTTCTGAGACCAGTATTCGTTGTGCTTCTCTGGTTCTCAGCCTTGTCTCATAGGTACGGGATAGTGGCCGAGGCAGTGATTATGGATTGCCGACATAGACGAAGGAGATGACGGGATGGGTGTAAAGATAGATGGATAGGAGTGGTGACGAAGGGAAGGAAGGAAAGGACGTACTCTGAGCTTCATCTCGGTACTGGTTCAAAGCATTCTGATCAGGCTTGTTGAATCCCATATTGATGATGTGTTGTAGATGTTCTGTCAAGGTAAGCTCAGTCCAACAGTCAACCGAGATACTCACTAGTATGTGATATGAAAGAAGATGGATGAGAGAAAGGAAAGAAGAGATGGTCAATGCTTTATATATGTTGAATAGGGATTGATGTCAGGGTTAGCACTGTAATGCGTGTCAATGACGCCCTTGATCAGAGGTACATGACAAAGTGGGGATTGTGTGTGTGTGTGTGTGTGCTTGAGTTTGTTCGAGTAATCGCGGGTCGCGCTTTGACGATCGAGGATCAAAGGCATTCTTCCGGGCGGTCAGCCAGAAAAGCTAAACTCAAGATCCGATATGAATAGCAGCTGGATGAAACCTGTGACGATGAGAAGAAAGCAAGAGAGACGCCTTTAGCAGACCCGGGGTGACGCGTCCAGGGTGTCGCTCGGTCCAACTAATTGCTACGGCGGTGGACCGGTCAGAAGCGAGACAGCATATACATACACCAACCTTATTAAAGTAGCCCAATTTCAATCCAATCTAATTCCCCTAAACCACGAAAATTGCCATTCAACGTTTCAAGTCGCCTAATACGAACGTCTTTAGCTTCTTAGATGGCCCCTGAGGTAATGGCCTCGTGTAATCCGGTCCTTCTCTAGGTGGGAAGGAAGGTCGAGGTCGTTTCTTTGGCTTTGTAGGGTCGAGGACAGGTTTCCCCTCGCTCCCCGTCCTTTTGTTGTTGGCACGAGGTATCGGGTCACTGCTCGGTTCCTCGCCTTTCGGGATGGTCAAAATAGCTTCCGTTTCTGCCATTGATGTTGTCCTTTCTGATCCGAGTGGAGCCTGAAATCTGGGAGTGATTGATCGAGTGACGCTTATCCTACTACTAGGCTGTGGCCTCTTAGTGAAAACAAGCTGTCGAGTCTTGGCTAATTGATCTGGGGATGGTGATCTCGATTTTCGTGTTTCGGGCTTGGTCTCTTCCTTGATCTCCGTCTTCGCGGGTGTGGGTCCGGTATCTCCAGCGAGTGTCTTTTCGACTTTGTTAATATATCCGACGACTCGTGACGTGTAGGCCAGAGCTTGTTTTGCCAATACCGATTCAATCTCCCTTTTCGATTGAAGGAGCCTAGCTTGTTCTTCCGAGATACTGAAAGTCAGCTACCGTGTGTTTTCTGGTTCTGGTGACTTACGTAGAGGATTCACTGGCTGCGGTGTACCATTCTCGAGACACCCTCCCTGCTTCCTCGTACTCCTGCGTGATATGCTCGGGCATGGCGCGGATGAACAATTTCGAAGATTTGTATGTCTTTTTCGAGGATGATGGTCCATCCTTGATTTGAGGTGCTGGGAAATAGCATTCGATAAGGTATAGGATCTTGACGGAGACCTTCTTTCCCGGAGATAGTACTGCGGCGATATGCTGAACCTGTCAGCTTGATCCCGAGAATTGAGGGTCCGCGACTTACGCTAAGCCGTAAATCCACAGAGATCTGCCATAATCTCCTACTAGCCCTCTCCGCCTCCGCCGCGTACGTCCTCGGTCTCATCCCAGCCTTCTCACTCAGTTCCGCATATTCATTATTGGGGTCATTACGTGCGTCGGATTGAAGTATTCGGGTGATTTCTTGCTGTAGCTTGTCCGCAAGAAGGGCTATGTGCGCGAGGAGCTCCAAAGCCCGGGGAAGTGATTGTAGGTGGACTGATGGAGATAGATGTGTTTCTATGGCCTTCCGGACCAGTTCGAGCGAAGGTGACTGATCCACCATGGTCTTGATATCGTCTGATCACCGCTGGAAGCCAACACATGAGCACGGTCGACGGTTGACGCGACTTTTGACGCGTAATGGAGCCCCACAATGATGACCGCATAGCCGTTCCATGGCCGACGGTCATCAAGGGGGTCAAGATACCAGGACCTCTTTCTTCCTTGACCATCTCTTAACACAACAGACAAGATGAAGTACGTCAATCTAGGTAAATCAGGTCTCAAAGTCTCGCAGATCATCCTCGGATGTATGTCTTACGGTGTCAAGCGTCCTGCCGACAAATGGACCTGGGTCCTAGAGGAGGAGGAAGCTATGAAGCATCTCAAGGTCAGCTTTCCTCTCCTTGTCCATGGTTTGAAGCTGACAAGGTAGCATGCTTACGATGCTGGAATCAATGCAAGTTCTTCCCGTGATAAAGTGTGCTAGAAGGAGGAACTAACGCTCAGACCTTCGATACAGCCGATACCTACTCCCAAGGTCACTCCGAGAGGATCCTCGGTAAATTCATCAAGAAATACGATATCCCAAGGGAGAGCGTAGTGATCATGACCAAGACCTTTTTCGAGTGGGGAGATGCAAAAGCACACGGTCCAGCTGGATTCGTCAACAATGCTCGACTTAGCCGAAAGGTACGTATTACACTTTGTATTGTATATGCTGATGTGACAGAGGATCTTCGCTGCTGTCAAAGACAGTTGTGAGAGGCTTCAGACTGATTACGTCGATGTATTCCAGGTGTGTTATAGAGCATGACGTTGTAGGGAAAAGCTGATGAGTAGTGTCATCGATTCGACAACGATACTCCTGTACGGTCCAGAGATAAGAGACTATGCAGAAGGCTAACGTGCAGATCGAGGAGACCATGCAAGCCCTTCACGATATCGTCAAAGATGGTCATGCGAGGTATATTGGAATGTCATCATGTTGGGCCTGGCAATTCCAGCTCATGCAGCGTGAGTACCATATAATCATTATGTGATAGTGCTGATGGATAGAATACGCCATTCAGAACCGATTGACTCCGTTCATCTCAATGCAGAACTTCCACAATGCCATGTACAGGGAGGTGCGACGGTCTTTTCATGAACGAACTCCGCTGATGAAACAGGAAGAACGAGAGATGATGCCCACACTCCAGCATTTCGGGGTAGGCTGTATCCCTTGGTCGCCCTTGGCTGGAGGACGTAAGTTGTCTGCCTCGTAAACTTAAAGGCTGACATCCAGACTTGGCTCGACCACAGGGCAAAGATGCCGGTACTGAGCGATCCCAATCTGGCGGTCTACCTGTATCCGAATCCGCCAAAGCCGTTATCAGCAAAGTGGAGACTATCGCCAAGAAGAGGGACATCAGTATGGCCCAGGTAGCTCTCGCTTGGAGTTTGAGTAAACCATTCATCACGGCTCCTATTGTCGGGACTACCAGTTTGGACAAGCTGGATGATTTGATCAAGGGATGTGAGGTAGAACTGAGCGCTGAGGAGATCAAGGAGATTGATGAGGAATACAAGACACAGTCTGTCATTGGGCACAACTAGGGAGACAATATGCAAAATCGAGTGGATGACTACGCATACCTTATACCTGTAGCGGCGTCGAAGGACAATTTGAAGGCAGTGTTTTCTCGCCCGGCGATAGGTATAGCTGATTAAAATGAGATGTGGTCCGTAGCCTGTCGAGAAAGCCGACCAGTTGTATTGGAACGGAGGTGAGAAGAGTGAGAGAGCCTTGTGCAGGTGATGGACGGTGTTTACGGCACCGGAGCTCCAACGCTACCCCAGATCGGAACGTTTTCGCCGGGCTCCGAATGGCCCTGTTTCCTTGCGAAACTATTACAGTCATGGTCACTTTGCCTGTTACCGGTACCGTAGCCAGACTGTCAAGATGAGCTCGAAGACGACGGGAAATTGTTCTGCCTCGAGGTCTTGTCAAAAGCGTTATACAGGAATGTAATGATGTTGGATACACACACACGGGACCGGCGCGTCGACCTCGACTGAAACATGAAGCTTAACCTGCAGACAATTTCCCAAAGTCCCCTTCCTTCCACTCACATTTGACTAGATAAATGGTCCAAGCCGGAGACACGTCCGCGCTGCTCATCCCAGATGCCGACAATCACGCTCGCACGCCAGCCAGGACTCTACCTGAATGGGCGAACGGTCTTGGAAATGCCGACGCGCCTGAAGGAGCCGAGAGTGTCGAGCACAATAGAGGACGAACACAAGAGGAGATGAGCTGGAAATTGAGGACCGATACAGTTGGACCAGCGCGAGAATATGAAGAGGTGAGCACGCGTCCTGTTCAAGCTGACCCGTAGCCTTCACTTGGAGAACTGCAAGCTTCACACGCACGTCAACTAACGCATTACAAGAACCTCCTCATACGCGCTCAGAGCGCTTCATCTTCTTCGTTACATGATGCTCTGACTAGGCTTCATGAGTTGGAAGGGAGATATGCGAGGCTGGAAGCGGAATATGCTAGGTGCAGGGAAGAGGATCTTGCCAGAGAGAGGGATAGCCAACTTGCAGGACACTTGGATAGAGGGAGTCTGGCACAAGCTGTCAAGGGTCTCAGCAAGGTGGAGAAATTACGGGTCTTGGGCGTGATAGCTGAAGGTATGCTTTTCCTTCTGATAAGACACTGCAGCTGATATCTAGCTTGTGATCCATCAGATATCGACGCACAAATAGCCGCATTGGAGAAGTACAAGCGGACTCGATTCGATATCCTTGGAAGGCTGGAAGCAAAGCTGGCGGTAGCAGTGATGGGAAATCTTGATGTGGATGACATACTGAACCTACGCCTGGTACGTCCCCATTTGGAAATTTCGCTTATATCAGGTCTCACGCAGGCACCTCGCTCTGAGTCAAGAGAACGAGCTATGGAAACATCTATGCCAGCAGCGTAATCCAGTCGCTATTCAGTATGCTCAGCCGGATATGTCGAGCCCGGTACAGGAGGGTCACTGGGAGGCGGAATACCGTCGACTAGTCAGACGCGATAAGAATTGGCGACTTGGACTGGTGAGTCTTTCTCTGCTCTGCCTGTTTCGATTCCAGCTGACTTCCACAGGCCCAGGCAGTCATCGTCTACCCAGGCCACAAGGATCACGTGACATCGCTCAGACTCGTTGGAACCACCCTTATAAGCGGGTCTACTGACGGCACGTAGGTGATTGTCACAATCAAAGCTGACTTCAGTATCCGGATCTGGGATATACCCCTACAGCCCCCTTCGGCGCCACTACAGCCGACCACTACTCTATCAACAGGCTCGGTCTCCTGTCTCGACTACCTATCTTCGAAGTCTATCCTCGCTGCCGGATTTAGTGATGTCGGTAGAGTTCAACTATGGCGCAAGGTCAAAGACAGCTGGCAATCTGGGCTCACTCTTGCCGGTCATTCCCATGGGATCAGGTGCATCACGTGAGTTGTTCTTCTAGTATAGACGACAATAGGCTGATGGCAGAATGAACGAAAAGTATCTCGTCTCCACTGGAGCAGACAAAGTCCTGGTAGTCTGGGATCACGAGAGCGGGGAAAAGGTGGCTCGATTCGGTCAACAACCGAACATTTCAGCCGGACTTCACCTTGTCCAGGACAAGTTGATCTCTATCACTATCGATGGGGTGGTCAGGACGTATGATATTGGGCTAGGGGAGATGGTGCGGCAGTTCAAGATCAGCGATCTGAGCAAACAGGTAGGATTTGATTCAGAGGACCGGAAGGCAGTACAGGATGTCGGTGGGGGATCAGGAGGGATTGGGACGGTTCAATGGGCATCTGGGAGTGGATCGACCGTGACTGTGAGTTCGAATGCCCTAAGTCCCAAGATAGAAGCTGACATTCCAGTGCGCAACAAAGACCCTCATGGTCACCATGAGATGGGATGAGATATCGGCCAACGACGTCCATTCGGCGAAACCCGGTCCAAGGAAGTCCTTACCTTCAGCACTGGGAACGCCTCGGATTCTGCGATCAGCCACGACCCCAACACCCTCACCTATCACACCTCGGCGGCCACGCATGATGTCGATGAAAGCGTCATCCGTCACCCAAAGTCCATTGACGGCCAACCCTCTCTCCGTGCGAAGTTCTCAGAGTAGACCTATTGTTGCCAACCCCGTAAACGCTAAGTCCACAAAGATCGGCTCACCGAGCGTATCATCCCGCATGACCTCTTCGATTGGAACAACAGCTGCGACCTCCGTCACAAGCCCGGATCCCGTCTCTACCTCACCAGAGAAGACCCCACAATTGGTACCGGATCTATTTCGAGTACCGCAGATTACCGAGGTCAGACGAACACCAGAAGTGGAGAGAGGAGTCTTTGACCCGATTTCGGGCCGACTGGTAACCAGTACCCGCTTTGCAGCTCGAGCAGGATCCGGGAAGAAAATCTATATATCGACCGGGACCACGACGAATGAACTTAGAGGTGCTTGGATCGACAATGCCGCAACGCAGGGATTGAACACCCCAGCTAAACGGCCGACATATTTGACAATGGATGAGGAGAAGGTAGTGGTAAGTACGCACACATCAGTGGGATCGTGCTAACCCTCAGTACGGGTGTTCTGATGGAAGCATAGTCGTCGTTGCTCTCTCTTGATATCGTCTCTCATGCAAATTGGCAGTTACACCGGAATGCCACCAGTGAAACATAATTTGCGTTTCACCTTGACTGACTGAAAGGATGGATCCTTTCGACTGCGGCCTGAGCATTGCCAAAGGAGGATGTCTGAGTATCTGCCAGACTAACAGCGGCGCTCACAGCTAAACATCACTATTCATATTATGTCGACGGCAAGCACAAACATAAGTATGGTGGGCGGATCAGGTACCGTGTATTCGGACCCCTACGGAACTGATGCGGAATGGGTAAGAAAAGTGAATACGAACCATGAAGATGCGCCGTACATGGTTGTAAGTGTTCGGTCCAGCGGTGAGCTAGTCGAGCTGACAAATGTTCAGGCCTCTTCAATCGAAGAACTCCGAGCATATCCATCAGCAAGACCGGTCATCCCGACCCTTCTCGATCCTGTTCTCACTTCTCCGGGATTTGACGATGTGAGAGCGCTTCTCGAAGACCCTACCGTCATACTCTCCAAGCGTGAGATATGGAGCGTGACCGGAACCATACTGGATCGCAAGAGGAACCCGAACGATCGCCGTTTAGGCGAATGGATCGGACAGTACAGACGTGGACGGCGATTGCCTGACGAAGGAGAACGCTCGGCATTCGGAGGATCGGAGGAGGGCGAGATTGATGTCAGTGAAGGTAGTGACGGGAACGAGTCTGAGGTTGAAGAGAGGTCTGAGGAACAAGATGACTTAGAAGAGGGCGAGATAGATGAAGGTATTGCTCGGAGCGACTCTAAGAAGACCATTCAGAGTCTTAACGTAAGATTCAACGAAAATTCGGACAAAACTCCATACACTGGTGCGACTCCGCAAGCCGCATGGGAGCGTAAGTGACATCCTTGATGTAGCTTTAAACGCGATTTTGTACTTGGCTTTTTCTCGGCGTTGCATTGCTTTGAACGTCATTTCATGACTTGAGGAATTTGAGTATCCCTTGGCCCAGCCTCTGGATCGGTGTAGTAGCTCATTTAGACGGCGAGGAAGCTGCTGAAATTTGAGGTTGGTGTTTCAACGCGACCACCGTTGTCGTGTCTCTCATAGTACTATAAATCAGGAAGCTCATGTCCGGACACCGAGGTTGTGACTCCGCGCGTCCATGAGATGAAAGGGACAATCCTTTCATTCTCGGTCTGAGCATCACGACAGTCAAAAGGATTCTAGCAGCTTCGATCTGCCAGTGACGATGTCATTGATCAATCATCATTCTCTCCATTTGTCATAAATTGAATAACAATGCGTCCTGCTATCAATACAGCTTCGTCCAGGGTTACCGATTCTGTCTTGGACGACGAGGACTTTGCTGTAGGAAAGATCGGGTGGGTAGAAGGAATAATGGCCAAGCCCGATGAAGAAGCGATGAGTCAGGTCGTGAGTACACTCCATCGCTGGGTTCCGACCTGACTCTGTATAGACCGCAAGGATGTATGCACAATTCACTGCGATTCTGAGACATCCAGAACCGACGAATCGGGCTCTTCTAACCGATCTAGACCTTTTCTTCTCAGCTGGTCACTCGGTTCCCGCCTTGACCGAGATAAAACGCAGGCTCCTGTACGCAGACCAAGAAGTGCCCGAAACGGAGCAAGACACGCTCATAAGTCAAGCAAAGGCTGGCTTGCTGGACTTGTACTCAAACACCTTCGGTAGTAGATTCGAGGCCACCCACATGGGAGGAGGCGAAGAGGGAGACGACCAGGAAAGTGAGGAGAACGGGAAACCCAAAGACAGGAATGGTTGTGAGGGCGCTCGGGACTTGAAGTGAGATGCCAAGTCGTCCTGCGTTTGCATGTATATACTGTTGTGATTGGTATTGTCTATCAGGCATTTCCGACCCCATCACGTCGTCAAAGACCCCAGAACGTGTAGGAAGCCTCGCCAAGGCTTATTACTGCAGCAGTAGGCTTCTAAAGGAGGGTCTGGACCCCTAAACTGCGATATACAAAGGAGGATCATATTCAAGAATCATTCAACGCTTGGCAATAATAATATGCACAGCTATGTATTAGTATATAGTGAAGTATCCCTTTCCCATGATTCTCGTCGTTCCATCAACCTCCAATCTCGAATTAAATCCTCCAGTAAACAACAAATATGGGATTTATCGCTCCAGACCAATCTGCTCTTGAGCAACTTCGAGACCAAGCCCTCGGTACGTGAGCCCCCCTCTAACCTGCACTTCAATATGTCTGCTAATGTCTAGCCAACCACAATGAGTTCTGGTCCCAGAACGGCCATCAACCCGAAGATGGAACCTTCTTCCCTGGCTTCGAAGCGGGCTGGCACGCAGCCATTGAAAAGCTCCAGAATGGCGAAGAGCTCCCTGGAGATCTGGAGCAGTGGGCTAAAGATAGTGGAAGTCATCATTGGGAGTTTGAACATGGGTTTAGGCAGGGTGCGGAGGCTGCTAGGGGCGCTGGACATCATGAGGAGGATCAGCAGGAACAGCAGGAAGAGGAACAACATAATGAGGAGTAGTGAGTACTTGCTTTCAATTGGAGGGGATGCGTCTGACATCCAGGTTTACTCGATATCACCTGGCTCTGCAGCAGAGGATTGTAGTTTGAGGTAGAGATGGTTGATGCAGAAAGTACGCGTCGACGCGGCGCGCCTCGGCGTCTGCGAAATTCAATTTCAGATGCCATCACTATGTTTTTCAATTTCAAAGGGACTGTCCACGTCCGACGATCTTTGTGCTTGATGCTGTACACTATCAATGCTCGCAAGAAGCCCCTTCCTGCGTCTGATACCATTCCTACCATTGATAAATCTCCCTCGAGCAAGTTTACACTCTACGTTACATCAAGCTCGGCAATACAGTATGACTCGCGATTTCGATCATTACAAACCCCACTTATTACCCATCGTACCTGGAGCCGAGACTGGTCCTGATGGTCCATATGAAGAGGCAGATTGGACTACAGACCTGGATCTGTCGGGGGCTACTACATTCTCGCAAGGCGTCTGGGGAGAGAGGAAGTTGCGTGTTCTAGTGCTATACGGCAGTCTGCGTGAACGGTACGTAAACGACATCGATGTGAGATCAAGACTAATGACAAGATCGTACTCCAAATTGATGGCATTGGAAGCTGCGCGACTGCTCGACAAGATGGGCTGTGATGTACGAGTTTACGATCCTCAAGGTCTACCTGTCAAGGATGAGATCTCGGTAAACCACGAGAAAGTAGCAGAATTAAGAGGATTGAGCGAATGGAGTGAAGCCCAATTCTGGAGCAGTCCGGAGCAACATGGGACTATCACTGCTGTCATGAAGAATCAGAGTGGGTCATATCCGCACTGCAAGAAAGGGGCTGATGTATAGTCGATTGGATCCCACTTTCAATCGGGTCGGTCAGGCCAACACAGGGCAAAGTCCTCGGTTTCGCCCAGGTCAGTCTTTGATCGTATCCATGGTATTCCGTAGCTGATGTCAAGGTCAACGGAGGCAGTCAGTCCTTCAACACGGTGAACCAGCTACGACAATTGGGTAGATGGATGAGGATGTTCACGATACCCAATCAGGTACGTCTCCACTCATGTTATACATTTTGCTGATTCCTAGTCATCCCTCCCCATGGCCTGGAAAGCCTTTACCCCAGCAGGCCGACTTATGCCGTCTTCAAACCGAGATCGCCTGGTGGACGTCTGCGAGGAATTAGTCAAGGTCTCCGCTATCGTCCTACCCCACTTCGATCTCCTCGCGGATAGGTTTAGCGAACGAACAGAAAAGCTGGAAAAGGGTAGACTGCTAACTCAAGCCGAGAAAGAAAAGGAGAAGGACGCGAAGGTTTCAAAATGACATAGCACTAGTTGTATGCTTACAAGATAGATATGATAGATATGATAGATATTGTACAATTGATATGAAGTATCATGTTCGTGATTGACCGGCGAAATGCTTGAGCAGTTTCTCGGTCGCTGCGCTGAGACCTTCCGCAGGTAGAAGTAATTCTCGGGGTTGCAGATGTGTCAAGCGTGTTTCCAGCTCGGATCGGACAGCCGAGTCTATCGTCAGCTCCGATTATCAAGCGGTGACTTACCGTCAAATTCGTCCCAGATGACCTCTCCAGTCTCGGGGATAACGCTAACGATAGCGATCCTCGCTCTCTCATCATTCACTTGCCCACCAAGAGGTTTCTCGACAATCGACATGATCGCGTTTGTGGGAGGAGCAGCAGTTCCCGGCAAGATAGGGTCATCGGTGAGCGTTGACGAAGCGCCCAGCGAGGAATCGTTGACGTATCTGACCTATCAGCAGCGATCCCAGTGACCAACGTACGTTGCAGCAGTGTAAAGCTGGGTGAGTTTTCGAGTGAAAGGAGCATTTCTATTCTCGCCAATCTTCTTCAATGCTGCCGTTTCGGTCTGAGTTACGACGCCGACCTTGTGTCCGAGGGAGATGAGCTTTTTGACGTGAATAAGGAGTCGATGAGTCGGTATCGATGCTGTGTAGAAGTTTCGTGCCGGGAATCTAAAGGTCAGAGTGGTCCTGATTTAGGACTTACGCTGCTATCCCTAGCTCACGGGAAGCGATCTGTCATCAGTATATGATGTCGCAGATGCGGAGTTGAGCTCACCTTTGCGTCCTCTCCGTGAAACTTGAACTTGTACCCGACTACACCGTCAGATTGGACTGGTGGTGCATTGCAAGCAGGACTTACCCTCCATCATCAACAGTACATCTGGATTCTGTGCTTTGTGCTCCAGATACTGCTTCTCCAGTGGCGTATATGTCTGACCACTCGGTCCGACCTCTTCGACCTTCTTCTTCCGAGCCGGAGCCTTCCCCTTCCCTTTCCCTTTGACTTCCTTAGCACCATACTTGGCTGCCAAACTCTCGCCCAACTTATCGGCGGTCTTCTGGCGCTCTTCTTCGGATTCCCCTCCATCGTCTACTGGTGGTGTCACGATCTCCTCCTCTTCATCTTCTATTCCGAGTTGACGTTTCGCTTCCAATGCAGCTGCCTCGTCTAGAGCGAGAGATCGGCGTCGAGGGATCAAAGTTCCGCCAACGACTTTACGATGCCATTCTTCGTGTTTGGCTTGCTGGGCTGCTGTGCGGGTTTGACTCGCTCGAGGTTGACTCTCAGAAGAATATGTAAAGGTGTCGAATGCCGAGCCAGCCTGACTGCGCGAGGCTTGATCAGGACGTGGGAGACGATAGTTTTGAAGAGGAGTTGGCGCGTTGGATGGTTCTCGAGATGCTGAGGGCTTGCGTGAGGGTCCAGCCGAAGGCCCAGGCTTAGCTGATCCAAAGTAGGAAGACGTCTTTGGCTTCTTTGCCGGGGGTGGTGAGCCCGTTACGTCGATAGGCTCATCGTCATCAAACACCTCAATGGCTTGAGTGGTTGCAGTGCCGCTGGCTCTTGGGGACGGCCGAGGCGGTGATTTGCGCTTGAAGAAGCTCGAAATGGATTTTCTATTATCAGCTCATGCTTGATTATATGCCTCACTGTGTGCTAGGCTCTGCCTTGGTTGGCGACATCGCCTTGAATGTACTGCGATGCTCATGTTCATTCAGAACGACGCCAAAGTGGAGGTGAGTTAATTCACAGCTAGGCGTGCCATGCCGAACGGGCTGCGCAACAAGCAGGCCTACCTTTAGGCACGGTCAGGCACGCTGTGTCAGTGACGTCGTTTTGAATCCAGGGCAACTTGGCAGGGGGATGCAATGAAAGGGTCTTTAGCATAGAAGGCGTTTTACCGACAGCGTCTTCTTTATAATACAACTTCGTCTCATTATCAATCCTTCACTCTTCATTCCACCACCTTACCACCTAACACAATCCACAACACAAATCAGTAACAATGGCTTTCAGTAAGTTCTCCCTTCATCACAATTACCAAGCGAGAGACGATGAGGCGGCAAAGCATGGAAAGGGTCAAAGCGTAGACCACAAATATGCTTATCTCACCCTTATCGACTTCCACAAACTTTACCCAAGTACATGCACTGACTCTATAGCCTGTTCCGATATCTTCAAGATCATCTTGGCCGTCATCCTCCCCGTGAGCATTACATGATCTTATATGAGAACCTTCACTGACGAGTCAGCCTCTCGGTGTCTTCCTTGAGCGAGGTTGTGGTGCCGATCTATTGAGTGAGTCACCTCTTTCCTAGGTCGGGGGCACGAGTATCATCTGCTCCCCGGGCCTGGGGTATCTTCCTCGTGATCCGAGCTGATAAAATAGTCAACATCCTTCTTACTAGTACGTCGCCTCTTGAAGTTGTTCACCCCCTTCTTCATCCTGCACTTCTCGTTCCCCTACCCTCTCCTCTTGATCCCTTCCTCCTACGATAGGCATCCCGCAGCAAGACAACATCGGGGATGACCGACAAAACACCTCCAATCAGTCATCTCTCCCAATTTCCATCCAATTTCTCCGTTTCTTATTTTCTCCGAGTCCCAAGAGAGCCACGCTGATTTCCAGTCCTCGGCTTCATCCCTGGTATCATTCACGCCCTATACATCATCCTGAAGTACTAGGCGGCTCGTGGATGCGATGGGAGAACTTAGAGAGCAAGGAAAGGTCTTAGGGAGACAGAAACGTGAAATTTAGGATGTAAAGTATGAATTCGTAATTTGTGCCACTTTTACTAAGGACTCGGTCGTAAGCCAGCTTGATCGATGCTGAATTGGAGTCGCTCGACGATGTATTGACAGTTCAGGGAGGCTCGAGGCTACTCGCTGACGGTATCTTACCGTTGACATCGTCCAAAAATCTATGCCTTCAACCCCCCCGTTCAAATGCTCTACACTTGGCAGTCGAGCACGGTACCCACCCTTCCTCCCGTCTTGCAGACAATCCCAGTCTGAACGGGCTGCTAGAATCAGCTGATCTGAAGGGCAGAGAGGCTGAAATTGTTCCAATGAAAAAGAAGTGTTCAGTCTGCCAACCCTGGCTGTGCGTCAGCTAATAGCCAGGAAATAGGAACTCCTTTTTGGGCGATGTCGAACCAAACCTCCCAAACATACCGATTCCGAAGGACATACGGGCATCTCTACCAGCCAGCCACACTGTGTTGAGCGATGCTTGAAGGGCCAACAAGTATGACGCCATGCTCAAGGATGCCTGTCAGCTTAGTGGCTACCCCATCGCTGTTATGGCTGCGTTGTCGGATCCAAATAAGTGTTCTCAAATCGTTGAAGCTGATACCGTAGGTATCCATTTAGAATAAGTCCAGTATGCCATTGGCCACAATATTCGCTCAAACAAATGGACCCATTTTATGAATCGTACCAGCTCTGTCGACTTTCGACTTTCAAAGGACCATCCTTAGAGTTTCTTCCAGCTTGTACGCGTGTTTGTATGGTCATGAAGCTGATGGTAGTGACGCGCTCCGTAAGCTCAAGCAGCTTGCGGTGCTCGCTACATCAGCATCTTGCCCACCTGTTACAATGGACCTGAATGTCCTTATGATGACTACCAGTATCCAAACAACCTCATCCGGAAGGAGGATGACAAAGAATTTACCAATGCCCTCGAAGGTAACAACTACGGAGTTTGATTGAAAAAAAGGTTTGAGCATTGGAACCTTTCGCCTACATCGGCAAGAGCGGGTTCCAGATTGTGAAATGGAACTGGACGGCATCTGTGAGTTTCCATCGCCGATCTTTGTCACTACTAACGTCAGGCCCCGTTGACCAACAGGTCTCCAGCACCTGGTGGTCTTCAACCCGGACCAGCCATAGTACATCTCCCTCTTGCTGTTTGTAATGTATGCTAATTCTAGTCACTACCAACCGCTCCTCACCCTCAACCACTTCTCCCGCCTGTGATCTGAGGAGCCAGCAAAAGGAGACTAGAAATGACGAATCCGGACTTTGGTTACCAGCTCTCCTCCTGGACATACCTCTCGAGTGAAGGATCGAGTGGACAACCCCAGTCTAGTCCCCTCAAGTCAAGTCAAAGCAGACTGGAGAAGACAAAATGCTGACCTCTCCTTCGACCGGCAGAGTACCTAGAGCAGTCGATATTGGGAGTAGCATGAATCCTGTAAGTTGTCTTCTGTATTGGAGATTGTTTCTGATATTCAGATCATGTTTGACAGCGATGGCGAGGAGGATCAGCCTTCGGCAAAGAGGGTTACACTCGAGCCCGAAGAGAGACGGAACGAGGGTCATGCGAAGACCGATAGAGGACGAGAGCAGGGACGAGAGCAGGGACGAGCCACTCCCTCGACCACCGGGGAGTCTGGAACTGGTCATCTTGTGAGTAGGCTGGTTGACACTGTTCCAACGCTAACGAGCAGGATGCTGTTGCGAGTCTAGCCCGAGTGAAAGAGGGATCGGTCCGAGCGAACGAACATTAACACGAACAATCGAGACCTTGAATCAAGTCCCGGAAAGCTCAGACAAAGCCAACAACGTGCGAGACCGAAATCAAAGTCGAATGTCGAAATGCCAAGACGGCTCGAACCGAAATGGTCAAATATGCCCAGGCCCTCTACCGCAAGGTCAGGGAGCCGCCCGCTGTTGGTAATCACCGACATACCTGGTGCCCCCTCTTGATACGACTCGTTGATGGCAGGTCGCGCCGGGCTCGTCGATATGCCAGAGCCTGTTGACGTACCGAAGACAAGGATCTACTCGACAGAGTTGTTGGATGTTACCAATGCGCTTCGACTTCGCTGTTGAGCCGCTGTGGCAGCTTTGGTCTTTTCCTGCTTTTTCCTGGAAGAGACGGGGAGAGTCGTGGGTGGAGGACCAGCTAGGTGGACCGGTGTCGAAGAGGTTGATGAATCCTGGAGAGATGTTTCCTTCTTTGGAAAAGCCGGAGAAGGCATAAGGATTTGTGATGCGGTCGGACCTAAAGCCTTTGGTGGAGGAGCACGAGCTTCTTCCGAAATGGGACCGACAGCTTCCTTGAGCTTCTCCATCGTATCGTCAAGCGAATCGGAACCAGCGTCCAAAAGTCGAACCACCGAATCCATCGTACTGAAATCAGTGCTAGCGAGTCGAGCTGTGGTGAGTTCGATATCGTGACCAACGATTTCACCGCTCAGTAGCGAGTCGAGCTGCTTATCGATGTTGACGGTGTCGATCTTTTCGAGGACTTTGGCGCGTTGTTCCAATGTTCAACGGTCCCCACCTTGCGATACGCCCATCATTGCTAGTAGAACAGATAATAAGAATGCCCGCCTTTCGATTCCGCGCTCGTCCTACCATCCTGTAGTCTAGGTACTGTAGAGTATTTATTCGTCGTAGCGGTAGCTCCCCTGTATGCAGCTTAATCGTACCTAATGTCAGTTTTGCTTTCAACATCAACGTACTCATCAGTATGGCGCAAATAGATAGCTACCCTTTCTCGCCAATGTATTTCAAAACACACGAAAGGACTCCAGTGATTGTCAAGTCGGGTCTAGAGCATGCTGCTGCTACTTTCCGGGTGCACCGCCACGATTGACAGGGAATGACCACTAGGGAGGGCTTGACCCATGTCCAAATCTTTATCCTGGCAAGGCCCAGCTTTACTATGGCCGACTGTCTACTCAGAATCGCCTTCCTGGGATTTCGACATCTATGTGTCCAAGATGGTCACTTACTGCCAAATTTGTTCTAACGCACTGGCTGCAGATGTCGGATTTGTGTGCGGTAACCTTTCCAATCCCAATGCACCTTTCAATTTTGCCAAACAACAGCTGGTGTACCATCTCTGCCAATATATTACAGTCAAGATTGTGGAATTAGTAATCCCTCAAGTCTTTACACTCCCCCAATCGCTTCCAGCCCACTTTGATACTGCAATACATAGCAATGCCTAGTCTGAGTGCAGGCAAAATCGCCTAATTAGGAAATTTGTTATCGTGAGCAGGAGCATGGAATCAAATGCGCGCGGTGGAGGCGGCTATCTGTTCAGCTAGAGTTCAGTCTGTTCTATATACTTTGGGCCTTCTTGAGCCCTGCTGCCCATGGCCCTTCACTCGCTGCTGGTCTGACAGGCCACATATAGCGCAATATGGTACACCGTAAGTCAACTTCCGGGGTCAGTCAACTCAGCTGATCAGTAGCACCGCCCAGCTCGGCTCGTCCGGTCAACTCAAGAACTCGGTCATCCACCGTAGTCGGCATGGGTCCCTCTTCCTTTCTCTCGAGTCAAGGTGGACCACCAGCTATCGACCTCTCATCTTCTACTATGCGAGTGGTCACCGACCCCAAGATGTCTGCGGCCGCTGCTGCATTGAATAGTATCTCCAAAGGCGAGAACTGGCGGATGAAGCAAGAAGACAAAAGTGAAGGAAAGGGGAAAGTCGGAGGAAGAGCTAGGGGAGAGTCGTACCCCGACCCACCATTACCTGAAGTCGTGTCTGTACCTTCCGCCCCCGAAGTCCGACCACCGTCAGTCAAGGATGCTAGCATATCCACACCCACCGGACTTGAAACCGAACAGAAGGCTCATCTTGAGCTTTATACCTACACGATCGTTGACAACCCAGTCCTTCAAGTACAACCATCACCACTACCTCGTCAGCAATCGTTCAGCCAAATCGTCACTTCGTTGGTCAAGTTCAATTATAAATCTTTACCGTGGCGTATACGGAATGGGGATTACTTGGAATTGAGGCGGACAGATGCGGAAGCTGCCAAGCAGACTCTCAAGACCAGTAAAGGTGGCGAGAGTGATCGAGCAAAGATTGGTGGTGAAGCTCTCAAAGGTGTGTCGAGGCGGTACGAGAGGGATGGGTATATATTTCGGGTCGGGGCAGACTCGACCGATACAGCAATTGGACAAATTCAAGTACCAGAGTCTGTTGCTACTGCCTTTCGTTTCCAGCACCGTATGGAAGTGGATATTTACATTGTGCGTAACAAGTAAAGACTTGGCTGATGGCAGATCCCAGAAGAGCTCAAACATACATGTGAAATCGATTATATCGAGCTTCGATTCTCCCAATACCTAGGTCGAGCAGACATGTGGCGTCTCGGAATGTCTTTGGAAAACTCGACAATCCACGTCGGCGAAAAGGTACAGCTTGCAGGAGGAGTTATCAAAGCGGATGTCCAGGGATTATGGAGAGGAAGCAGTGCCCTGCATCGGCACGCTAGTGGGATCGTTACTGCCAAGACGAAAACGATATACCGGAGCAAGAGTGCTCAATTCTACATCTTTATTCAACTATGTCAAGAGACATGGGAGTTTGATGAAGATGGAGAGAGGTATTCGGAGAAGATCGTCCACGGTATGTATCCGGTATCTCAATGTGCTAGACTGACGAACAGGATTCCTACCTGAGCTGTTTGCTAAATGGGCCAAAAAGTCCACATCACATCTAGTCACCATCATCCTCTTTTCCCGGATACACTACTCGGATGAAGAAGTCGGGTACATGCGCCAGATTGGTATCGCGGACAATCTTATCAAGGACCATTCCGGCAAATGGTGCAAAGACTTCTACAAGGTCGCTATCGATTTCGAACGCAAATCGGACTGGAGCGGGTCACTTGGGCAGATCAAGAAATACCTGGAGAGAAGCGAGAAGGAGATATTACTTGAATATCACCTGGGTCAGCTGAAGGGTCAGGATCACGAGGGCGATGAGAAGCGGATTCTTGGAAAGTGGTCATTCGTACGTCTTCTCGTCCGTCAGGCCGAAGTGTGCTGATTTCAGGCATACGAAGGAAACGTACTAGAAGCTGTCAACCTCGCCTTGAATCCCTTTGACGAACATTACGTTGATCGAGATCTCTCTCGAACAGGTCTAGCCATGTGTGTGATCACCCCTGGAACAGGCCATTTCGCAGTCGACAAGAACCTCTTACGGCTCACAACCGAACGTATGATCGACCATGGTATCGCCCTTGATCTCGTTTGTTTGACGAAAATGCCATTACACAGTGTTCCCTTGTTCAGTTATGTCGCTCAGAAACCCAAGGGAATAGTCGTGAGCGAGACCAATGAAGGGACTAGGACCAAGCCTGGGACACCGGATCTACTGTACTTCGATGCTCACATGTCGGCTGCGCTTGATACAGAGCTTGCCGATTGTTACTGTAAGCCTCAAAACTGATACCATTGGGTCAAAGCTAATGGTAGCTATTCCAAAATGGGTCGCTTGCTCATTCTACTCGAAAACACACGACAAGCCGTTCCGCCCAGACCGATTCGTGCCCAGATGTAAAATGTACGATATCCAAATGCTCGGTATCCTGGATCACAACCTCACTACCGTTACCGTCCCGCTCCTCGACGTCGATGACCTTCCCGCACCAGCCAAAGACCAGACACTGGACGATCGAAAACGTATACGAAACGAATTTGACGCTAGGACATTCGGCTTTGTTCAACCTGAACCGGTCGAGGATGATAAGCCCGAGTCTCCCGATGGCTCGTCTCCGGGAAGTGTGGTTGGGAGTCTGACTGTACCTAAATCCTACCAATCCGCTCGACTTGCTGCTAGGAGGATGCAAGAGAAGATCAAACCGAAATCCGAGGAACTACTCGCCGACCCGGTCTCGACTGGCCTCGCCAATGCTCAGGCCGAGTCGCTGCCCCGGGGTCATGTCAATACGACCGACAGGCATACGCGACAGATTACGATAACAGAACACGAGCCTCTGGACCTGCAGAGGAGGTCATTCAGATCACCCTCTCCCATTCCATCTTCATTGACCAGTACTCGATTCCTTTCCGAACACGCCCGACCCCTGATGGGCAGTATGGCGACAGACGCACCCCTCACTCCACCTTTGTTACCGACCAACCCATCGTCTCCCGCCAAATCATTGCTATCTGTACGCAATGATACCGCTTCCGTCAATGAACCGGGCTCTGGATTATCAACGCCACGCGCTACAATCACACCTATCGCGCGAAAGATCAAGCCAAAGAGCAGTAAAGCTTCTCTCGCCCGCATCGCGTCCAGTTGGATGTTTAGCCTTTCTCGAGCTCAGCCATCTTTCGCTACTGCCGCAACCGAGACTGTTGGTCGGACTCATGTATCCAATCCTATTCAGACCGATTCGAGTACTGGTGGGTTATCTCATCAACTACCCGAATCGCCTTCGAGATCAATCGCCAAGTCTACCCCTCGAGCTGTACCTGGTGCACCTATTATCACACCATCCACTCCTTCTCCTGACCGGACAAAACCTACCAAGCCACTCCCTGTACCCAACATCAATAGTACGAGGGGTCAGACAACGGATGACGATATGGCCAAATCGTATAAAAAGATGTCTAGATCCCACGGATCGTCAATAGACCACACAGTCATGATAAACAATCAAAGTCGCCACGTACACGTTAATCCATGTAAACCGAAACTCAATACAGACGGTTTCGCAGGCGATGGAAGGAGATGGCAACATATTCGACCTACACCCGCCAAAGACAATAAACAGCTCATCAAGTGGTCCAGTCTATGTGCTCCAGCTTGTTTACCGCTTACTACCGATTATATGCCCACCTCACAAGATATCATCAACTACTACGAGGCGAATTCATATGATATCGCTTGTTTCCCTGATCAAATCTCGTTCTTGATTAGGAGTAATGTTGGACACCAGAATCTGCCATTGGCCGTCATGACGGAAATGGCTTCTCAGCGACTAGCTCGTGAGTCCTCTCTTGCTCTCGTTGGTTTATGCTGATGATAGAAAATTTCCAATTCATCGTACTGCCACACAAGACCAAGTTGAATGGGTCCGAGGATCAAAGCGATCGAGATCGATACTCTCGCGGTCCAAAGGTACTACTTCCAGGCGAATCCATCACTCAGGGCCTACGCATCGGAGGGGCATCTGAGGTATTGAGTGATCAGAGTGGAGCCATCTACTTGTCCTGGTCAAATCATATTCATCGACTTGCTTTCGACGAGGGCAAGCAGTCGGTCACTGTTCAGCGGTTTGTAAAGAAGACGAAACATAGTACCGATCCTGTCCCGTACAAATGTCTAGTCTGGCCTGCCCAGATGACCGATTATCAGCCGGCCAGTACTACTTTCCGTTATCCAGTAGGTCCTCTGAATGTTTCTCTACGATAGCTGATCGCAGAATACGGAGGCTAGACTCAACTTCAACTACCTCGATCGACTGGTCGCAGGTGAAGAATCCGAGTTCAAGCCTTCACTGCGATACTGGCGCACGCGATACCTGCTCGTGCCATCTGGTAAAGATCCCTTAGCGGTCCATGGTGTCGTACCGAATGGCGAAAACTTTGATCCGTCCGAAATTCTCATGTCTGGCGCATCAAAAGTCATTGATCTTCTCAATCGTTATCGATGGGACACGAGTTCCGACGACAACAAACTCCTTATCCTCCCCACTACATTCGATCCGTCAGCCTGTATACTCGATGAGGGGTTGATGATTGAGCTAGATCGGATGAGGAATGGTAAAGAGGTCACTCGGCATGAAAAGACCTTGACGAATATGCCATTGCCAGCCATAGGGGAATTCATGTGTCAACCCAATAATGGACTGATTATTCGTGATCGATGGTGGCATTGTATGTTGGGTATCCGTCTGTTTATGTGATGCTGATCTGTAGTTGCGATCTACGAAGATTCATTTACTGGAGAGATGTTTGTCAACTGGCTCGAAAAGACCTTTGCCGATATAAAGAACCGAGAGGATGCTACTGAACGGGGACGAAAGTTGTTCCGCGAAGGCCTAATCGGTCAGTGATCACACTCAATCATTCCAAAATGTCAACTAATGAGCAGAACATTGTGCTGGTACTCATGGGTTCTTCGATTACAACCATTTCTTCTACCGCCTCGCCCCTAAATATGATACAAATCACAAGAAACGGAAACCGAAAACCTGGTTTGGGGGCGGTAAAGCCGCTTCTTCTCCTCGAGATTTATTGGAGAAACACGCTTTAATGTCGACTAGCCCGACCGCAACAGCTCCACTAGGGAAGCATGGGGGTTTCAGTGATCTCCCCGCTGCCAATGCGTCTGGGAGCAGGAAAAAGATCAAAATGAGTCAGAGTGTCGTAATCGATCTGGATGCCAATAAAAAGAGTGATAGAGCCGAAGTGGCCATGTTGCATGCTGATATCGTTCATAATGCCCGTAACGCGTGAGTCAATGTTTTCACGGCGCAAGATTCAGCTGATGTCAGATTCCATTTCGAGCTCAACTGGCTCGGTGTCACGGCTAGTTTATTGGATGACCTCAAATCAAAGATCTCCGCTAGCGCCGAAAGATATGGTCTCCGATTCATCGAATCGCCCGTCGAGCAAATCAAGGATATATCCAGCAAATGCCCATACCGTACCGCCATCCCGGTCCCGCTCGCACTAGCCCCGCCAGTCATCCCAGATCTCCACCTAAGACTAGCAGAACATGGAACAGGCAATGCGGCCAATTTCTTCGAATACGCCATCTTGACCGAGAAATTCGGATTCGTCTTGGATGTAGAATCACCATTCCGATACCCCGACAGTGTGGATATCGAATACAGTTATCGAACTCAAGCTAAATTCGAATATTCTCAATTTGTCCATAAATCAGGACTGGCACTTGTTCAGTGTATAGGTGGAAAAGAGGGGTTCTTGTGGTGCGATAATCGACCATTTATTGCTGCTCCCACAAGGCGTGGTGCGGGACAAAGTGGAGTAGGTGGCGAGTACCCTATGGCGCCCGTTGCGCCTAAACAGACCAAGCAGGAGGAAGCTACTTCATTGAGAAGGCAGCTTGAGGCGTTCTGTAGTGATGCGGAGGCGCTCAAGAAGTTCTATGACGAGGTCACACCTATTCATCCTGCTGCTTCGATTGGGGATCCAAGCAAGGAAAAGGAGGTCGAAGTGGTTTCGAGTGGTGGTGTGAGTTCACCGCTGGAAATGGGTGAATCGAGGCAGAATAGTAGGGATTAGTATATGTTCTCCAAACTTGTCAAATTAGATGTTTGTATTTACATAATAACATTGTATGACTTGCATAGAATCGTTATCTGCTATCTTGTTTTTTCTTCTCTAACACTCGACTAATCCCTGGGACGACGAGGCGGACTCCTTGATCTGTCCCTCACCTGATTTGGGGAATTGGAAGGACTCCTTCGACGCCTTGGTGGTGGTGATCTCGAGTCGGTAGGACTTCGTGGACGTCTCCTTGGTGGAGGGGATCTCGAGCGCGAAGACGAGTATCGACCAGCCTTCTTGGCACGTACGGGTGACCTTGACCTTGATCGCGAGCTTGATGAGTCGGAGTCGGATGCCGAGTCGGAATCTGAATCACTACTCTCCTCTTTCCTACATCATCAGTACAATCCTACTTCCAATCGGGGATACGTACCTAGCTTTCTCCTTGCCCTTTCCTTTTAACGCTTTCCTATTCTTCTTATCCTCAATGGCCTTCAACCTCTTTCTCTCTTCTTCCTTGGCTTGCAGGATCCGATCTGCTAATCCAACTTTTGCATCCTTCTTGAATTCCTCTGGTACATCTACGCTTGGACCTTCCAACCCGAATTTCCCTTTCTCAAGTTGTTGAGTACGTGATGGTCGTGCTTGGTATGGTCGAGCATTGGAACATTGGTATGTATGATGTCCGAATTTAAGGCATTTCTGACTAGTTAGTATGTACTGGTGGGGTGAGGTGGGACGTACTTGACAACGAGTATTTGGACCTGCTGCTTTTGATTGTAATTGTTTTGGTTGACGGACATACATTGTTACTGATACGGCCGCGGTAGTTGGAATGAATTAGACGTGGAGCTTGGAAATCAATTAGCGGTCTGACTATTCGGTGATGATGAAATGACAGAAGAGGGTAATAGATGGAAGTAAGAGGAGAGTAAAGAGTACGACATCCCTTCACTATATTCAGATAGGGTTCGATCTGTAATTGTGATTTAAATTGCTTCCGAAGCTTGAAGAGGCGAGTGAGGAGAGGGTCACTACCATATAAGGTAACGGCAATTGCAATACAAGAGAGACACATGAGGGGGAAGAGGGCGGTGTTGGATTGTAAACTGCTCACACGCCGCCGGCCTCTATTCATCATCCTACAATTAGTTGCCCCACCTGCTTCCCTTTATCACCCTAAACCGAGTATTGTTAGCGGTACCAAGCATTTGCATCCAGTTCTGTCTCGCTGTTCAATCATCTCACACCTATTTGCCATCTCTTGTTACCTACTACACGTCTTGTATGATCTCTTTGTTCATATATACGACATATTCTTCTATATAGATAGATCCATTTCAGCCTTGCCACAACACGACACGATGTTCAACCACACATTCAACGGCCTCACATACTCCGACACGTCCTCTTCGTCTTCTTCGTCCTCGCCAAATTCATTCCCCCAATCACCCGTACGACCTTCATCAGCCCAATTCTTCCACCAACCCCCGGCACCAGACGTCCCATCGACCTTCTTACCGTCGTACTACCCAGAAGGGCGATACGCTTCCCACGACCGCGATTTGAATATAACCGGCAACGGCATCGGATACCCGTCACCGAACCATTCGCCCGCTACTTGGGAAGCATTATCACAAGCTGGTCCATCCTCACGACATTTGTTAGACGGTACCAATATCATTGAACCTCATCCACCGCACCCTAGAGGAAAAGGAGTTGGACGCGAAATGAGACCTCCAGAATATCGGATATCACCGGCTTCAATCGCTTCTTCACTCATTAACAAAGCGGCTACTACATCTGGTTCAGGCTCTTCATTCCCAATGGATCCGGCATTACAGACTCTGTCAAACTCTGGATCAGGTTCTGGAAATCCTCATGGAAATGAATCAGGAGGAGGTGGAGGAGGAGGGGGAAGCGGAGGTGGGAGATATCACCCATATTCCCATCCAATCCAGAGATCAAGTCCGGGTACGGGTACAGGAGGAGGAGGAAGTGGACCATCGAGAAGCAACACGACAATCCCTGACCCTTCACCAAACAGTAATGCCTACCCTGGGAATATGTACACCAATATCCCATTACCTGAACGACCAGACCTAGAACCATGGGAGCGAATGGGAGCAGGTGTAGAAATTACAGGCGAGGATTATGCCCAAGTGAGTCTATCTATCTTTGCCGACGGCCCGAGGATTAAGCTGACAAAAAAGGCACTGGAAATCTATCAACACCTGCTAGAAGCCGTACCAAGTATGAGGGCTCATAACGATTACCCACCACTAGCCGGAGGACAGCGATACGAACATCTCCTAGGCTTAGCTTCGGACGGTCTCTCCTATCTCACTGGCCCACCGCAAACTCAAATCCCACCACAGGCCAATCCACCATCAAACCCCGAACCATCATCCGTCCCACTCAATACTAGTTCCTCCTCAAATTCGAACAAACGCTCTGCACACAATGGGAATGGGGATAAGAAGACACCGAAATGTCTAGGATGTGGAGCGACAGAGACGCCTGAATGGAGAAGAGGGCCAATGGGGCCTAGGACATTGTGTAATGCTTGTGTAAGTCTACATATGTTATTATAGAACATCAGCTGATAGAACAGGGTCTAGTCCACATGAAATTACAGCGCAAGAGGAGGAGAGAGCTAGAGAAGGAGACTGTAGCTCTCGAGGGGCGTTAGGAGGTGGGACTTTGTTTTCTGGTAGATCTTTATAATAGCACGTATCATAGTCGGGACACATGTGGAATCATCAATACATACATACATACAATACACGATAGGTTAATGATATATGTATACTACAACACATGAGCATGAATGTCATTCTCGTATTCGTTCGTATCTACAACACCATCCCCTCATCTTCTTCAACCTTGACGACCGTCTCGTCAACCTGTAGATGAGCAGCACCCAGACTATCTAGAGCAGCCTCATCCAATCCCCCGCGAGGCTGCCAAATCCGGCTATCCATCAGCTCAGTCCTCAGTGCGTCAAAGGTGACTTACATGGTCATATCATCACCGCAGGATGCAAAGATGCGCCTCGACCTCATTGGGTTCCAGGCAACAGCATTCACACTCCCACTGTGACCCATCAAAATATCAGTCGTATGCCCGGTAGCAGCCTGCCAAGTGTACACGTGTCCGTCTGACTATTAGCTCATCCTCACATCGTTGTGAGAGGACATACCCTCGGAACCACTCATGACGAAACGATCTTTAACAGCTGCGAAGCTGGATTGAATGATGAATCGACCATGGTTCTGGTGATCGGTGAATTTACGTATGAATCGGAATTGCGGATCGATCGCCCATAGTTGCAAGACCGCTCCACAGGACGCCAAGACCCGTTTCTGGTCCCATGAAAGACAAAGGCTCGACACTGTATTACCAAGATCCTGAGACCAGCTACATTATCAGCAATGCCCGTTCAATGTGATATAGAACATACCCAGTGATCTCCTTATCTTCCAGCCGGATCGCCACGAGGTTGTGCTCCATGGCACCATACCCGAAATCCCTTGGGAGGTCTTCACCGTCGCTTGAGACAAGTGCCGAGATGGCCTGCTTCAACTTGTTCTCAACAGTAACCCTTTTGAGCGAGGTAGTACCAGCGATAATGGATTCACCATCAGGGGAAATGATGAAATCGTTGATTTGGAGGGTATTGAAATCCCATTGTCGTTTCATTTCGCCAGTCTTGTCCTGACCTGTTAGACTCGTCGCGATGAAATCGATGTTTATAACTTACGTAGAAGACAAGTTTACAGTCCATCGATGAGGCTAGGAACTCGGATCCGTCAGGTTTCCACTTGATACAGCTAATGGTATCCCTATGATGTGATGTTTCGATGGCCAATAGATGTCGACCGGACTGACAGATCAGCTCTACGACTCGAAGCGGGAGAATAGACTTACAACACTCCAAACCGACAGCTTGTCATAAGCGGCAGCTACGATAGTGTTGCCATCGGGCGACCAGGCTATCGCATCGATACCATCACTTGTCCACTCGTCGCGTCGCGGCTCAATTGTCAAATGCTTAATGGGAGCTACGTTGATTGATCGCGTTCCATCTTCTGCAGTCACCACCTTCCATTAGCTCGACTCGTATATGTATGAGAACGACAAACCTTGAGTTGCCAGATGACGACCAAGTGGTCTTTCCCGGCAGAGGCCAGCATTGTCCCATCGGGACTCCATTCCAATTTCCATACTTCGTCCGTGTGATCCGCGAGGATATGTGTAGTCATATCTGGGAATTGGCCACTTGAGCATTCATGATCCAAGTAGAGGGATGAAGCGTTTCCATCGTCGTGGAATACACAGTCTTGCTGTTGATGTCGGCGTGCTTGGTCTAGAAGTGTGGCTAGGCGTCGCGAGGGGACCATTACTTTAGGAGGAATGAAGGCTGGGATCAGCTCATGAAGGCGCCGTTGAAATACCTTGAAGCTTCTCTAGTAATTGCCGCCTCGACGTGCCCTCGACCCCATCCCATACTGCCCTTTCATACAGATCTTCCTTATTGAGGCACATCATGTATCTGGGTGTCAGAGGGATTCGAATGACGTCAGAGCCACTTACACAGAGACAGAGTGGAGAACTTCCGACTCCGTAGTCAGATTCGCCAACTCTCCCCTCAATACTGCCAATGCTCGTTTCTGCTGTCCACCCTCCAGATACTCCAGATACTTCTGCTGAGCGATAAGAAACTTGGCTCGGTCCATATCGCTCGACTTTTCGACCGCTTTCGTTTTCCCGGAGGAGATACTGCTGGTTGATGATGATGGTCCCGAGGACGAGCTTGGGTGATTTGCGACTCCCAGCTGCTCAAGTAATTGTATAGCTTCTGCCCATCGTCCACCATAGATGGCAGCTTCGAAATCAATTGCCGGCGCCGAAGCAGACTGATAGCCTGATTCTGACTCCAATGCGTCGGCCGATCGACTGATAAGTTAGCTTGACATCATGCAGGTCCAAGAAGCTGAACTGACCCATAACCCATATCCTTCAAACCCTGGAGAATCAACCTAACGACCTCCTCCCGGTTTACAGGCATTCGCTTAGCGGCAGCAGCTCCTTTAAGAGGTCTTCGCCCAGATTCTACCTCCGACATCCTCACGTCTTCAGCTTCATCATCCACAAGAGCTAGATTCTGATACATCCCCCAATCTCCATCATCTTCGTACATGAGCTCAGCTCCTGTCTTGACGCTCTCCCCGATTACAGCAGAGTGGCCATTGGACGGTCCTGCCGCTCCGTTGCCATTTGTGATTTGATGACCCATTGTATTTGATTTAGGTGATTGATGTATGTTTGCCGCCGACTGCTTGAGTTTATGTTTCGGTCGTTCCTCGTCCCCTGTGTCGTGGAGCGATCTAGGCCGAGTAGTACCTCTCTGCATATATCAGTTTCTTGCTTCATGAGAAAAAGAAGCTTTCGAGAAAAGGGAGATAGTCGGGTACCGACGTGGCCGGGAACGGGCGGGATCGAATCAGGAGATTGTGTGTGAGGGTAGGTAACTTACTGGCTGAGAAGAGATGCCTCCAACCCTGTCGTTGGGCGATGAAGGGTTCAAGATGGACTTTGGAGACTCGACAGACGATTGTTGGGAACAGTCGACGACGGGTTCGAAGGTAGATGAAGAAATGGTGGTGGGCGGAGGATCTTGTCCCCCTTATACTCGAGTGGTTGCCGTGTGCTCGGCGCAAAGCGGCCAGACAATGTTGAACTGATGTCTCTCTGTTGGAGAGTACCAGCTGTGCTATACGTATAGAATTGATAATCTGTAACTACTGGGTATGATAGCTGTATGTGATCTTGTCTCGTTGTCTCGCGCTATCTATCTTAACCTTAACGTCATTCGTGCTTCTTAAACAATACCCCCATTTATGCCCCACGCGTATGACGCTGGATGCTATGCTACACCAGACTGCTCTGCCTACTTTAGACTCATATTGACATGTCTTCCCAACCGATAGATGAAGACGGGTTCCACTCGATAGCATGGGACGATGCTCCACCTCGAACCGATTCCCGCCCAATCCTCACCGAAATATCAGGATCAGACGATGGAGAAGGCTTTGAGACCATATCCCCCGGGTCACCGGTCGCTTCAGCATCAGGATCAAATGCTCGTGATCAGGACACCTTGACCGAAAGGCAGTACAGGGATAGAGGGGAACACGATACCGATAAACAGCAGAGTGTCGATTTTAATGGGAAATGGATGAGTATTGAAGTCAGAGATCCTGTGAAGGAGCATGAGGGGAGTAAGGATATGTATGTCTCTTATGCTGTCAGGACTAAGGTATGTATTCTCTACAAGAAGGTTGAATGGAGAACTGACGGGACAGACGAATCTGCCGAATTATCCTGATGGGATGTTGGTTGTTCGTCGACGATTCCAAGACTTTGCGTTCGTGAGGGAACATCTGGTCAAGAACTTCCCAGCTTGTGTAGTACCCCCTATTCCGGAGAAGCATCGTTTGGGTAGGTCCTCCTAGATACTGATACTGTGTACAGGTTCGGGCTGATTGTTCAGAGTACATCAAAGGAGACCGATTCTCGCCAGAGTTCGTCGAAAGAAGGAGATTAGAGTGAGCTATCTCATTCTAGCCGCCGAGCTTTAGCTGACAGTTAGTCTACAGCGCTTCGCCGACAGAATAGCGAGGCATCCAACCCTCCAACGCGCTCAGCTCGTCAAGGACTTCCTGGAGAGTACAGAATGGGTAGGTCCCACGATCAAGATCCTGAAAGATGGCTGACGGGTCAGACGGTGGCGAAGCACTACCACATCTCCCATCCACCTCCAGATTCACATTCATCGCTGATCGACTCTTTGTCCGATACATTCATCAATGCTTTCTCTCGGGTGCGTAAACCCGATGGGCGATTTGTAGAGATGTCGGATGATCTCGAGAGATTCGATGAAGGTCTTGGGGGAGTTGAGAGGATCGTCAGCAGAGGCAAGAATAGGGTTGATGGTAAGCTTTTCCCCGACCTGCACTGTGATAAGCTGACGGGCAGACTTAGCGGCAGATTATCAAGATATGGCAGCTGCGTATCAAGGTCTCGGATACCTCGAGTCAGGGATTACGGAACCACTAAACCGATTCGCCGAGAAGATGCTTGATTTCTCAGCATTACTCAAACATGCAGTATGTCAGCTACCACGTTCCGTAGACATTCAGCTGATCAGCAGAATGCGATAACGACCGAACCATTCCTCATCGCCACACATAACCTCATCGCCCACGCCCAAGCCCATCGAGCGGTAATCAAGCTACGAGATCAGAAGCAACTAGATTTCGAAGAATTGTCAGCATACCTCTCTGCGATCGTATCAGAACGAGATCGACTAGCAGCATTACAGACTGGACATAGTGGTGCTCCTGTTGGATTGACGACATACTTGCGGGACCAAGTGGACAAGTTGAGGGGTACGGATGATATCCATACTAGGAGAGAGAGGATGAGGAAATTGGATATCAAGATCAAGGAGGTATGCTCCCTCTTGCCCATGTACGGGATAAAGAAGCTAATGATATAGTTGCAAGAAGCAGTGACGACGGCCCACGAGACTTCGACGGCATTCTCTGACGAGGTAATCAAGGAACATGATATCTTTGAATTATCAAAACAGCAAGAAATGAAGGAAATGCTAGGAGGTTACGCGGACGGTCAGGTCGAGATGTTCCAGCGGGTAAGCTCCTATTCTCCATCCTGCGTAGACAAAGCTGATTAGTAGGCAATGGACGACTGGGATAGGATAATACCAATGTTGCAGAGGATCAAAGTTGATGTTTGATTTCAATATTCATTATTTGTTGTATAGGTTATAGTCTATCGAATCTAGCGATGCATCGCTCAGTTGTTCATGATTCATGTAGATTTCTGCTCAATCTTCCAAACTCCGCCCTGCTCCCTCCTCGTCCACGATTTCCGGACAGTCCATACAGCATCTACCTCTTCTCCGGTTTCAACAACCAATTCCCATTCTAGCTCTACTAATGCCGGATCCTGGATCCAGAATGAGGTACTGATACTAACTGTCTCGCCTGGATTCAGTGAACCGCGGTGTTCGAGAGTACCAACGTGTCGAGCGGGGGTGTAGTTCTCGCTTGAGGTGGGGTTGAAGGTAGGTGGGAGGCGGAGAATATACCGTGTGGCTAGGAGTGGCGAGAGATTGTGGACTTCGATCGTTGCTGGCACGAGGCAAGGACTGGATGTCAGTCTTGACTGCGTTTTTATGAACTTGTAAAGACATACCCTTCCTTCAGATCGAACTCGGCGACACCAGCATTAGCTCCATCCACGAATCCCCTAACAACAAGCGGATCATCCTCTTTCGCGAGAACCCCATCAAGGACACTGTCTAACAGAAGTTTCCTCAAACGACCCGTTTCCTCGTACATTGTCCTAGTCTGTTTCCCACCGCCAAGAATAGCATTCTCAATCTTTCTTCTCAAGTCCTCGACTTGGGAGAATTCAGGTGAGAGCCTGAGGCCGTGGTGGAAGAAATGGCCTGAACGTTGGGTTTCGGGTATGGACCATGAGATGATCAAGTCCAGATCGAGTGGGTCAAGGAGGGGGAATATTGAACGAGCGATATTGGGTGATATGGGTGAGAATAGTTTCGAGAGTGTCGATATCTTGTAGGTGGTCCTTGATGAGGTGTAAGTCTCGAGTAATGAGGGGTCGAGGGAGCTTGGGATGTCGGGGTGGGTGGTGGAGGTGATGGATTCAGGTTGATTATCGACCAGTTTACCAAGATTGTCCACTAGAGCCTGCTGGCGTAGATCAAATTCAGCAGAAGCAGTCGGCGTGACTTGAACCAGATTCCGACAAGTCTGATTAGGTAGCAAGGTGTTTTTCGAACTGATCATCAGCTTGCTTTCCTCTTTTTGGATACTGAGGCTTACAGGTCCGGTACAGTGGCGTCCCAAAATGGACTGACTACAGCCATACTATCCAGCTGCACGGCCGTATTCGCATTATTCGATATCTCCACATCGACAAGATATTGCCCAAGACGTCTACGAGAATGTTGGGTAGCTGTGCGCATCGATATTAGGGGTTGACAGTCGATTGTATGTGACAGTGTCGTACTTGCCAGTTCGTCTGGGGAAGTTTGGCCGGCAGCTACCAGTAGCGCTCGGATATCGACCCGGCCAGGGCGGAATAATGTGAAGATGATGGGTGTCGATGCGGATTGTCCTGCCGGTATTGTTTCTGGATATACATCGAGGAATCGGTTCCCAGCTATACGATTCGTGATTGAGGTGGAATCACGCTCCGTATCTTTGAATCAGCTTTGTTGACCTTGACTGCATTCCGAGAGCTCACCTTTCGCCAGGCGAAGACAACCCAATTCATTGACAAACAGCTGCACGCCCCCGAAAGCAATCTTGCCCTCGTTCCGAATCACCAGCGTCCCCTCAACCTGCTCCCCCACAAACATATTATCCGGAACCCCTTCCAGTCTAGCGCTGATAACCGGCCTAGCCTGTTGTATCTCCACATTCAAACTAGTATCATTCGCATAAGTCGGTTCGACCCTTTGTTGCTTGGTAGCATGTAATCTGGGTCCTCGCCGCGCTAAAGGCTGTTCGCAAGGGAAGAAACGGTGGAAATCGAATTTAACAGATTTGATGGTGATAGTACCGGGTTTGGTGGCTATTATGGGAAGGGATATTATACGTGTTTCGTATGCTTCCAGGATGACTTCTGACAGTGATTCCGTTGAGAGGTCGTCGGAGTCTGCTGTAATTCGGACGTTTGTCAGGGCGAGTGGGCAATTTAGGGGGTTTGTGGCTATGAGTTCTGCGTGAAATTGACCTGGGATCAGCTCTGCACACATCAGTCGATAATGAGCTTACTTTCCACAGAGGCCGACAGACGAGCATCGTCAGGTAAGAGCCGGAGTGGCTTTTTGCCCTTCCGATCCCAAGACTTCAATGCCGAAGTCTCCAATTCGGTCCAATCTTCCCTTGTTCCACTACCTGATGCTTCACTGGACGAAGTAACGATTCGAGTCTTGGTAACATCAAACACAGGAGTTGGTAGCACTAGTTTCTCCCTGGCAGCCTCAAGTTGTTCAGGATGAGCGACAAGTTGCTATACATCAGCTCGTCCCCATTCATCCGAAGTTGGAAGCGGACCTCGTAAGCTAAAGCCATGTCTTCTAGGATCATATTCTGAGATCCTGCTACCCCTGTATCCTCCCGCCGTAGAAGTCGCAGGAAATGTTCAACAGCCACATCACTCTCTCCTAATGTATATGCCTGACGACCAAGGGAATATTCGATCCTATCCTGAGCAGCAGTCCAGGGTGTGGACCTGTACACTTGACTCGCTCGATCAAGGCATCTCCTCGAGTAAGCTTTCTGAGGGGTCAGTAACTGTTGTAAGAACAGGAGAAAGACGTACCAGACCAGCAGTCTCATACCGCCTCGCGGCCATTACAAGATGATGTGCCCTCCTTCTTCCTCCTCTCTCACTTTTGCCACCCTTGATGTCTGCCCCAGCAGCCTCTTCTATCAAGACAGCACTGGGCACTTCGTCCGCCTCCCCTGCTCCCTTTACAAGCGCGGCTCCAACTCCTCTCCATTCTCCCATTGTCTTCCATGCTTCGTAATACAGAACACTGATCCGTAATGCATCCAGCTGAATCTGATTGGTGGGTGCTCGACTGTGGTATGCGAGAACAGCTTGTTCTAACCAAGAAGTAATGTCTATATGTTGCAGTGTGGTGAATGGCGCCTGCACCTTGGTTGGGGGTGAGGAAGGAAGGAAATAGGTATGTGAGAGGAGGAGCGAGAATCCGTACATCTCTGTAGCGGCTGCTGCATATCGCCAAGCGCGGTCTTGGGCGAAATCGCGGCGAAGCGAATCGTAGATGGTAGAAGCATATTTGTAATCGCGGAGCATGAATGCGAAATCGGCCAAACGACGAGATAGCGCTTCAATAGCAAAGGTGGGGTAGCTGATCATCAGCTAAATCATTTGGAAAAACGTACTATCCCTTGACAGCATTATATCCAGCTTGAGCAGCATTTGGGGCTGGACTATTGGGCCGACTCCCGAATAACTTCCTCCCGGCTCCAAACAGTCTCCCCGTGATTCCCCGCCTGTTGTGCGAGTACACTTCATTCCATTCCCTAATCCTAGCTTCCATCCAGGGGACCAAGCTCTGAACCACGAGCTCCCGAACAAGAGCTGCTAATCGCTGTGTATCTTCAGCCGTAAGTTTCTGGCCATATAGCTTCTTCCGGACCGACAGCGACGGACTGCCAGGGGTTTGAGAGGCTTGCTCGTTGGCAACGACAGACATGGCCGCCGACATTGGTGATAAGCTTA
>Ga0308160_10001274_pt1 | contig 36836 bp, 25 predicted proteins | sample PhyFR1_FD_201036 | JGI IMG/M metagenome (GOLD analysis project Ga0308160, IMG submission 201036) | Phyllosphere microbial communities from UC Gill Tract Community Farm, Albany, California, United States - DLSLF.R1 | ecosystem: Host-associated > Plants > Phyllosphere > Unclassified | place: USA... | reverse complement strand
ACGGAGTACGCGGGGCGGGGCCAAACGTTCGATCGATGTGCTACTCCCCATAGTGGCCGGAAGGGATGCTCAGGGTTGCGAAGCGATCAGTAGGAACCTCCTGAAGTTCCCTCTTTCGGGCGAGGTCCCGCAGCACTTTCTGAACTTCTTCTTCTGGCCGGAAGCGGCCTCGGAGTGGAGGTCTCGGAGGCCGCTGCTCGGCTACTCGTGCTCCGGGTGTCACCGCTTAAGGCCCGGGAAGGGATCGAATCCGGGAGTTCAACTCAGGAGAAGTCGTCTATGTCCCGCAAAGCAACCGCACCCACGAGTAACCCGTCCTCCCGTCGCCGCACCCGCGATGCCACGCCGTCGCCCGCCACGCCTTTCGTCCCCGCCCCGATGCCGCACGTCCCGCTCGGCGACCTGACGTACACCACGCTGTTCAATCCGGTCCTGACGGAAGACGAACTGCCGCCCAAGCGCGCGCCGCGTCCGCACCAACCCACGCAGTGAACCATTGGCTACACCTGCCACGACGTGCTGGTAGACGGCCACCGGCAGAGCCAGCGCATTCCCACCTTGCGCCTGAGCGGACAGTGGCTGGCGGCCTTGGGATTCGTGCCGGGTAGCAAGCCGTGCATCGCCATCGTCGATGGCGCGTTGGTGATCACGCCTGCGCCGAACGCCAAACGGTGCTGAGCCATCGCGCAGACTGATCGAGTGCGTGTCGATGCCGGTCGGACGCGAGGCGGATTGCCAGTCGGGAGCGAGAGTTGCCGCGTGGTTCTATCGCCACGCGCCCATCGTTCGTGCGCGCGGCACGAACGATGGGCGCAAGCATCGACCCAAGCGATGGATGCGTTTGGGTTGGCAGGAAGCAGCCAGCGCTCAATCGTTGAGTTTCCAGTCCCTGCTTGGCTGGCTGCTCGCGCCTTGACCCGCCTCTAGGCTTGGCAGGGCGGTAAGCATTGCTAGATGGCGCGTTGGCTGAGGTGCGGCCTCACCGCTGTCGGCCGATAGCGGGTCAAGCCAGCTCCCGCAAAAAATTTCTGGCCGTCTCAGGATTTGCAACAAAGTTCGGTAAGATTTGTAGGACCGGGCACTGCCTGTGCTCTGCGGTTGCCTGCCTACCACTCTATCGAAGCTCAAGGATGAAGCCGTGTCGAAACGCCTCGTTGTTTTTATCGTTCTAAGCGTCTTTGTGTTTTTCCCTGCGAGCGCTTTTGGGCAGCAAACTGGCGACTATGGCGCCCCTTATACCGTCCAGTCTATACATGGCGTAGGCTCGTTTGCCACCGTTGGTGAGGCCGTGGGGTTCATCACCAAAAAGATAAATGATCTGTGTAACGGGACTTGCACCAATCCACCTCAGATCTCGGTTCGCTACGGAACGGGCGATATTGTTGCGGTCATTTATGTAAATGGATCGAGCGACACAAACGTCCATTCCACATTAAGTCGGGGCGGCGGCGTGCCCCAGAAAAATCTGGGAGGCTGCCATACTCGCTGCACGGCTGGGCTTGGGGCGGATAGAGACGGCACCGGCCCGCGCGGTAGTCGCGAAAGTTCGGCATCAGCCAATGGCGACAATCCAGGAAGCCCCTTTGAAGGCGATCCGGTAAACGCATCGACAGGAAATCTGTATCGCCAGGAAACGGATTTTCGCTCTGCCTCGAATCTCGCGTTCCGCAGGTTCTATAACAGCTCTTCAGTCGTTGCGTCTTCCAATTTAGGGCCTCAGTGGAGGCACATCTATGACAGGCGCTTGGAAATTCAGCGCTCTGACATGGCGGATAGTCAGCAAATTATTAACGCGTTTCGGCCGGATGGCGGCGTGATTCGCTTCGTGCTTGCAAATGGTGTCTGGAAAGGTGACCAGGACGTTGCTGAGAAGCTTTTCGAGCTTCCAGCCGGGGCTGGTTACGCACTCCAGCTTTCGGCGAACCATCAAACCGAGTCCTACGACGTAGGCGGGCTGATTAAAGAGGTGAGCGATCAGGCTGGGCAAAGAGTTCTTGCATTTGCATATAGCGACAGCAGTACGCCTGTCAATATTGCGCCAAAGGCTGGGTTGTTGATTACAGTGACCGACCAGTTTGGTCGAAATCTAAACTTGAGCTATGACAGTGCAGGGCGACTGATCAGCGTCATCCAGCCGGACGGCGGAAGCCTGGGCTATGCATACAACGCCGCCGGATATCTCACAAGCGTTACCTATCCCGATGGGAAGGTGCTTTCTTATGTCTACAACGAAGGCGCTTACACCGGGAACAACAATCTTCCAGGCGTTCTGACCGGAGTGATTGACGAAAAAGGGGTCCGCTACGAAACGATCAAATACCAGGGAAACACTACGAGGCGTGTGGCCTCCACGGCCTTTGCCGGAAATGCGGATCTGACCAGTTTTGAATACGACAGCATCATTAGAAATGGTGGGTTCGATGCGACGATCACCGGTCCAATGGGAAAGAGTGTCAAGCTCTCTTTCACGAATACCGGTTTCGGCACACTGCGCTCCTTTGGTGCCAGCGTTCCCTGCGGCGACCAATGCAACCAGCCATGGAATTCGCTGACTTACGATGCCAACGGCTATCCAGCTTCGGTGACAGACTTCAAGGGGACGGTCACCAAGACGACCTATGCGGCGGACGGCCTGCTGACCCAACAGATCGATGCCTCGGGCACCGCGCAGCAACGCGTGATCAACACCACGTGGAACACAGCGCTGCGCGTGCCGCTGACCCGCATCGTGCTCGATGCCGCCGGCGCCACCGCCGCCAAGACCGCCTGGGCCTACAACGGCCACGGCCAGCAAACGGCGCGCTGCGATGTCGATCCAGCCGTGTCCGCTGCCATGAGCTACAGCTGTGGCAGCGCCGCCAACGCGCCGGCTGGTGTGCGCCAATGGCGGACGAGCTATTGCGATACCGTCGACGGCACGCAGTGCCCGCAAATCGGCCTGGTGCTGAGCCAGGACGGCCCGCGCACCGATGTGGCCGACACCACGACGTATCGCTATTACCTGACCGCCGACGAATCCGGCTGCGCCAATGTCGGCGGCGCCTGCCATCGCGCCGGGGACCTGTCTCAAGTGGTTGATGCGCTGGGTCGGGCGACGACCTATGTGGCCTACGACCGCAACGGCCGTCCGACGCGCACCCAGGATGCCAACGGCCTGATCCGCGACCTCACCTACACCCCGCGCGGTTGGGCGGCATCGAGCACCCTGCGCGCGAATGCCGACGGCACGCCGTCGGACCAGGACCAGACCGCGCTCGTCGCCTACGATGCGGTCGGCAATGTCAGCAAGGTCACCGACCCCGACGGCACGTTCGTCATCTATGGATACGACGCTGCGCACCGCTTGACCGACGTGACCGATGGCGCCGGCAACAACATCCACTACTCGCTGGACCCGTCCGGCAACCGGTTCAAGGAAGACACCAAGGACGCGTCCGGCGCGCTGAAGCACACGCTGTCGCGGATCTACAACAATCTCGGCCAGTTGGCGACGCAGGCCACCGCCGAGGCCGATCCCACCGACTTCAGCTACGACCTCAACGGCAACGTGCAACTGGTCACCGACGCACTCAAGCGGAAGACGCAGACCGACTACGATCCGCTGGACCGGGTCAAGCAGACCTTGCAGGACGTCGGCGGCATCGCCGCGAAGACCCAGTTCGACTACGACGCGCTGGATCGCACCACCAAGGTCACCGACCCCAAGGGCCTGGCGACGAGCTACCAATACAACGGCCTGGGCGACCTGCTCAAACTGACCAGCCCCGACACCGGCGCGACCAGCTACACCTACAACAGCGCCGGCAACCTGGCCACCCAGACCGATGCGCGCGCCACCAAGACCAACTACGTCTACGACGCGCTCGGCCGCCTGGCCAAGACGACCTACGCCGACAAGGCGCTGATCGCCACCTATACCTACGACACGAGCCAGACCGTTTGCGCCACCGGCGAGACCTTTGCGCTGGGGCGTCTGAGCAAGCTGCAGGACGGCAGCGGCCTGACCCAGTATTGCTACGACCGCTTCGGGCGCGTGGTGCGCAAGGTGCAGACCACCAACGGGAAGGCGCTGACGGTGCGCTACGCCTACACCAAGGGCGGCCGCCTGAGCCGGGTGACGTATCCGGACGGCGCGATGGTGGATTACGTGCGCACTGCGTTGGGCCAGGCGACGGAAGTGGGCGTCACCGCAGCCGGCGGCAGCCGGCAGAAGCTAATCGGCGGCGCCACCTACTACCCGTTCGGCCCCAGCGCCGGCTGGTCCTACGGCAACGGCCGGCCGCTGCAGCGCGTGCTCGACCAGGACTACCGCCCGCAGGCGATCCAGGACAGCCGCAGCGACGGCCTCAACATCGGCTTCGGCTTCGACCCGGTCGGCAATCTCACGGCGCTGACCGCGCCGGGCAACACCGCTCCGGTCGTGAGTCTGGGCTACGACAACCTGGACCGCTTGACCGCCTTCAAGGATGGCCCGACCGGCACTGTGATCGACGGCTACAGCTACGACGCCACCGGCAACCGGCTCAGCGCCCAGGTCAACGGCGGCACCCAGACCTACAACTACCCGACCGACAGCCATCGTCTGGCGAGCGTGGCCGGCGCCGCGCGCAGCTACGACGGGGCGGGCAACACCACGGCCATCGACGGCACGGCACGCGAGTTCGCCTACGACGCAACCGGTCGCCTGAGCCAGGCCAAGCGCAGCGGCACGTTGGCGATGGAATATCGCTACAACGACCGCGGCGAGCAGGTGCGCCGCTTCCTGGGCACGACCAACACTTACACGGTCTACGACGAAGCCGGTCACTGGCTGGGCGACTACGACACCAACGGCAAGGCGCTCCAGCAAGCCATCTGGCTCGACGACCTGCCGGTGGGCGTGCTGGCTGGCACCACGTTGAACTACGTGCAGCCCGACCACCTCGGCGCACCACGGACAGTCATCGACCCCGTGCGCGATGTAGCGATCTGGAAGTGGGACATCAAGGGCGAGGCCTTCGGCAACACGCCGCCGGACCAGGATGCGGATCGCGATGGCACGGCATTCGTGTTCGGGATGCGCTTCCCAGGGCAGCGTTATGACAGTGCGACGGGGCTGAACCAGAATTATTTCCGAGACTATGATGCGACCGGTGGCCGCTACACGCAGAGTGATCCGACAGGACTCGGCGGTGGCGCTAGTACATATGGCTATGCCGGAGGAACGCCCCTGGCTGCCGTGGACCGGTTTGGGCTGATTGTAAAAGTTGTCGAGAACGATCCTGCGGTAGCAAGACTACTGATGAGTGCCTATGCAGAACTGAATGCAGGTTCCGAAGTTGCAAGGTTCATGAATGGCGAGTTAGAACGATCATCGGATGTGTACGAAATTAGAGTTTCAAGAGATGGCCGTAACCTGTATTGTCCACTGGGCTCGGGTTCATTGTCGTCTTGTGGAGGACGCGAAAGAACGGTGTTCGTCGATCCATGTCACATGCCCCAAGTTAAAACTACAGCAGGCCTACAGACTATTCCATTGCCAATAGCAATTGCACACGAATTGGGTCATGCATGGCTTGGCTATCAAGACAATCCAGGCCGGGGTGATCCCGTGGGAGATAATATTAGAATGATCGAAAATCCGATAAGGGCGGAAATGAACATTCCGCTCAGAACCGAATATTAGCAAATTGCAGGGGGTTGCGATGAAAGGGTTAAATTCATTGGTTGCTTTCTTGGCTCTATTGATGTGTTGCCAAGGAGTTGATTCGCGGGAAATGAGCCTGAAAGGATCTTCGGTTTCCACTAGCGGATCTGTGTGTTTTACGGGGTTTGAAGTTCAGTTTCTTGTCGGGAAAACCGAGGAGAGCATAAACAACCCCCAGTACTGCCGATACTCGATAGAAAAGGCGGAATTCATTAAGATGATTTCCTCTAGGCCGAGTTCTGAATTCTATCTGTCTTCTCACGTTAGAGCAAAAGTATCCTTCTCTGAACGGGATGTCTACTTTATAGACAATAACGGTATTGTAAGATCGGGAAATAAGAAATTCTTCATAGATAAAGAGCAATTTTCTAAGGTGCTTAAACTCAGGTGAGGCTTTGGATTTTTCACGTTTCGCCTGTAACGCGCAAAAAAAGCAAAAAGGGGCGCTTCTTCTTATGGGATTCTGATGAAAAAATTTCTCGGCCTATTATTGGCGTTGGCAGTGGTGGTTGCCTTTATCGCGGGATTTGCAGCTCAGCGGTTTGTGCTTTTAGCGAAAGGCGATGTGGCCGTGGACAGCTATCCCGTTCCTGGGTCTGCTCCAGTAGCAAAAATGCAAGCCGGTGAGCGCGCCACGGTTTTAAGCTGCGACGACTTAAAATCCTATCCGGCTCTGCATGTGCGCCTGAAAAATGGCATGGACGGTTATGTCATTGACGGAAGTTATAAGTTGATTGCCTCATCGATATGGGACAGTTCGAGCGGGAGTCCCATCGTTTTCTTCTGTCCAAAGTATTGAGGCCAGAGCATGATGGGAATACGGACCAAGGCATTCGCCCATGATTGATCATCTTTGAGGTGGATCGCTCTGCTTCTATGGCTGTAGCATGGGAAAGAGGTTGGTTCCGCTGAGCGTTGGCAAGCCCGACAGTGCTTTCGTCAGCTATGGCTTAGCTCCAAAAAGAGTAATTCCGTACTTGCTAGGTGATCTGATGAAAAAGGAAGTCGTTCTGTGCATGGCCGCACTCTCCATCGCGCTTGCCGCGTGTGGAAAACCAGACAAGCCGGCGGGGGCGACCGCTTCCGCGACGCCGCAGCCGGAAGTGGCTGTATCCGAGGCCAATCCAAGCGAACAGCGTTCCGCCGCCCATCCATTGCTTCGCGAACGTATCCAGTCGTCGGTACAACGCCAAAGCGCTAGCCAGTATCTTTGCCAGGGCAGCGCAGATGCCTGCAAGGTCGGGGGACCGCTGGTAGCCAATTCCGAGGCGGAAGCGCAGTGGCTACTGTCACACGGCTACCCGACGGAAGCTGAGCTGGCACGCCTGGAGACAATGGGTCTGGCGCAGCTGAAAACGGAAGCGCAAGCCGGCAATAAACCCGCGACCGTGATCTATGGCAGGAAGATCGCGATCGAGGCTGGGCGCTTTCAGGAAGGCGTGGGCATCCTTCGGGATGCGGCGACGTCGGGAAACCTGTACGCGTACTACGGGCTGTCGGACGTCTATGGTGCCGAGACGAAGGAAAAGAATCTGGTCGAAAGTGCGGCCTACCTGCGGTTGGCTTACCTGCTGGGTGATGGAAAGGCATCGGCAGGCATGGCCTTGCAGGGTCTGAGCGGAGTGGAACGCGTCGCGGCGGATGAGCGTGCGGCATCGCTCTACCAGACATTCGCAAGGAGTCGGACGCCTTCATCCAGGCCGCTGGAATGATGGTGACGCAACTTGCGCAGGGCGGTGGACGTCCACTCGGGCGGCGACGCGTGTCGCCGCCCCTGGTGGCGCTGCCGCCCGCATCAGCCCCATCTATTTCAAAGGCGTAATGTCTTTGGGGCTGACGCTGATGGTGGTGCCGGTCGCATCCGGTATGTAGCGCACCTTCGCCCAATACTGCTTGCCGCAGGCATCGGCGCGCCATCGTTCGTCCCATGGCTCGTGCTTCGGGGGGTGGCCGCCCGGCAACTGGGTTTCCAGCACATCGATACGACAGTCCTTGGGCAAGACACCCTGGGCGGTCATGGCGGTGGCCACATAAGGGACAGTGTCTCTTTGCAGCAGCGGACCGGACTCCGATTCGCCGGGAAACAGCGGCAACACGTTCGGCTCGCCGTCATTGAAGATGGTAATGGCGTTGTAGCGGCGCTGTTGGCCGCAGGCCGTACCGGGTACGGTATCCACCCAAATGGCCTTGACGATGTGGCCCTGGTCGTCCAGCGTCGGCTCCTCGGCCACATGTGCGCTCGCCTTGTCCCAATCGGGCTGGATGCTGGCGCACTTGGTGCGCAGCGATGATTCGTACTGCTGCATCACCGATTCCACGGCATGGCGATAGGCCGGGTACTGGCGCATCGCATCGATCGCGGTTGGCGTCTGTGCATGGGCGGATGAGGCGACCGAGACCACGCCGAGTACGAGCAGCGCGATTCCAGAGGGGCGGTGAGTGAGCATGCGCATCTTCCTTGAGAAATGATTCGGTTGGGTGTCCGGCAGCGACGGCGCTGGCATGCGTGTTCGGGTTCGCAATGGGCAACGGCGCGGCGGGAGAGAAATTCTACTCGGGTATGCCCCATCCGGTGGACCGGCCAGAAGTACAGAAATGCGCTTTCGATCCCTTTGGTGGGTGCGCAGGCCGCGCGAGCGGATCCACCACGCGGTGTTGGACGCCGCTACAACGCCATCGGTTGACTCTGACCGCGGCCGACATCGAGGCCTGCCGCCACGTACCTCCACCCGAGGCATGCCTGGTCATTCCATACGCCGCCCAGCACCTGCTGACGCCACAGCGCATGGCCGGCACCGCGCAATGAGGCTGCGTGCGATCTGTGCATTGCTTCCGGGCGACAAGGCCCGGCACGATGCCGTGCAATTTCGTAGACTTTGGGAAGGGGAAAGAACAAGGAATGGCAGATGGGCCTGAATTCGACCAGTGAACTGAGGATTGATCCGCTTTCCTACCATCTGGAGCTGGTCGACTACCTGAAGTCTCATGAGCCGGAGGTCTGGGCCTGGGCCAGTTCGCAGACGATCCGCGACGAGCATGTGGAGCAGGTGCGTGCCAACCTGCTGCGCGACACGTATCGGCTGGAGGCCGATGCACACCCCGAGGTATACGCCAGCCTGCGGCTGTCCATGCAACGGTTGGAGGTCGATGCGCCGGCCACCTTGTACCAGGCCGGTAGCCAGCAGATGAACGCCGCGCTGGTATTCGTGCCCGGTGAGGTGCACGTGGTGCTGCAGGGCCCGCTATTGGAGCGGCTCTCCGAAGACGAACGGCTGGCGCTGTTCGGACATGAAGTGGCGCACTTCGCGCTCTGGTCGCGCAACAACGGCGATTTCCATGTGGCCGACCGCATCCTCTGCGACGCACTGGCGTCGCCGCAGGCCAGCGAGAGTCACCGTGAGACGTTCCGCCGCTATTCGTTGCATACCGAGCTGTTCGCCGACCGTGCCGGCGCCTTGGCCGCACAGTCGGTCGGGCCCGCCGTTTCCACCCTTGTCAAAGTGCAGACCGGCATCGCCAATCCAGACCCGGCAGCGTATCTGCGCCAGGCCGCGGAGATCGACGCACGCGACCGCATGGCCAGCGGCGGCGGCACGCACCCGGAAACCTTCATTCGCGCCCGCGCGCTCGAACTGTGGTGGCAGGGTGCGGAAGGCCTGGAGGCATGGGTGGCCGAGAAGCTCTGTGGCGGGCTCTCGCTCGCCACGCTGGATTTGCCGGCGCAACGCCGGCTGCAGGACATGACCCGGGGCTTTCTTGCCTATTTCCTGTCCGACCCGTCGTTGCGTTGCGAGCCGGCGCTGAATCAGGTCCGCGAGATGTTTCCGGACTGGTCGCTGGAACAGGCGCAGGTTGCCCCTGAGGCGTTCCGCGATCTGCATGCGGACGCGAGCGTGCTGAATTACCTCAATGCGCTCATGCTGGACCTGGCGCTTGCCGATCCCGACACGCAGGACGCCGCCCTGGTGCGCGCCTGCGTCGTCGCCCGCGAACTGGGCTGCGACCAAGCCCTGCAAGCCAATCTCAAGCGCGATGCACGCCTGGGCAAGCGCGAACTCGACAAGTTGAAGAAGAAGGCCGAGACGGCGGTCCTCGCATGAATCACACGGACGAAGCGGCCGTGGCCGCCAACACGCTGGCCGCGCTCATCGACGCGCAGAGCGGCGCGGCCCTGCCCACCGACGATGTGCTGGTCCTCGTGCTGCCGTTGTTCGAACAGGTCTCCGCCTTGCACCTGCAAGGCAGCGTCGCGTCGCTCGACCCTGGCGCGATCGTGCTGGACGGCACCGGCGCACTGCGCTTGCGGCAGCCGTCGGGACAGGCGCCGGCGTTGGACATCGACGCGGTGCACCGGGTGCAGCCGCACCCGGCCTCGACATTGAACATCGTGGGCGAACTGCGCCGTTCGCACGATCCCGCAGGCAGGGAGAGCCTCAGCGATCTGGAGGTGCAGGTCGATGCGGATGCGCCGATCGAGCGGCCTGTCTACCTGCCGGGCTATGGCAGTTGGGAGATCCAGCTGGGCCACCACGACGAGATCACCGACATCTTCCGCCTTGGTCTGATCCTGGCGGCGTTGGCCTGCGGACTGGACTTCGACGACGCGGACGACGTGAAGGCGTTCGCCGCGCACCGGCGCAACCTGTTCCAGCTGGCCGATCGGCTGAACCCCATCGTGGCGGCCGTCATCGTCGAGATGACCGCGCTCAACCGCCATGAGCGGGCCACCGAACTGGCCGGCCTCGCCACGCGCCTGCGCACCTGGCGCGAGCAACCCGAGGTGCTGGACGTAGAGCGTGTCCTGGCCAGCGCCGATGGCGTGGCTCCCCGGCGGGTGGCGGTGTTGTCGCATCTGCGCGACCGCCTGTTCGATCTGTCGCGCAGGAACCGCCTGCTGTATTTCCGTCCCACCGCCAGCAGCGTCAACCTGACGGTGTCCAGTGTGCCGCTGATGCTCCAGCTGGAAAGCATCCGGCCCGAGCACATCTGCACCTGGGGCGGCCCGTTCGCAGCGGATCTTGTCGCCGGCCGGCCGGTGGACTTGCAACGCTGGTTGCGCTTCGAAGACCAGCCGTACCTGCCGGTCGCGCTGGACAAGCTGATCCAGGAAGCCCGCCGCGACCGCGCCGAATACGGCTTCAGCCATCTGCGGCTGGTGGTGGCGTTCCTGCGCTGGCACAACCTGAAGGAATCGCCCGAGGAGCGCATCACCTCGCCGTTGCTATGGTTGCCGGTGCAGTTGAGCAAGCGCAAGGGCGTCCGCGACCAGTACCTGATCCAGGCCGAGGATGGCGACGCCGAGTTCAATCCGGTGTTGCGCCATCAGTTGCGCCAGTTGTACGACATCCGCTTGCCGGACACGGTGGACCTGCAGAAGATGAGCATCGCGCAGATCCACGCCGACCTGCTGGCGCAGATCCGCCGGACCGAGCCTTCCGTGGAGTTGCGCCTGTTGGACAAGCCGCAGGTCAAGCTGGTGCGGCAGAAGGCATTGCAGCGGCTGCAGCAATTCCAGCGTCGGCGCACGCCCGGTCGCACCGCCCGTGGCGCGTCTGCCGGCCTGCCCGATTACAGCTACGAGCGCGACGACTACCGGCCGCTGGGCAGGGCGCTGTTCGAACGCTGGGTGCGGCCGAGCCCGTTGCCGCAGCGTTTCGAAGCCGGAGCGGCGCCGGTGGCTGGGCCCCGCTACGCACGGATGGCGGCCGAGACCGTCGAGGCGGAGCGCGTGGGTTACGAGCTGCAAGAATCCGAGGGCCATCGCTATGCCTGGGATTTCGACCTGACCCAGGTCAGCCTGACCAATTTCAACTACAAGAAAATGTCGCTGGTACGCGACTACACGCAGCTGCTGGAGACTCCCAGCGAGAATCCCGCGTTCGATCATGTGTTCTCGATCGAGCCGCGCGACGCGCATGCCGTTGCCGCCGAATCGGTGCCTTTGCGCGAGCAATGGAACGTCATCGCCTCCGACGCCACCCAGAATGCCGCCGTCGGCCTGGCACGCAGCCGGCGCAGTTTCATCATTCAGGGCCCGCCGGGCACCGGCAAGTCGCAGACCATCACCAACCTGATCGCCGACTATGCCGGGCGCGGCAAGCGCGTGTTGTTCGTCTGCGAGAAGCGTGCTGCGCTGGACGTGGTGTTCCACCGGCTCAAGCAGGCCGGGCTGGAGCCGCTGTGCTGCCTGATCCACGATTCGCAGGCGGACAAGAAGGCCTTCATCGCCGATCTGCGCGCCTGCTACGAACGCTGGATCGCGCAGGCCCACGGCAGCGAGCAATTGGGCCGCAAGCGCGACGACACGCTGGCCGCACTGGAGCGGCAGCAACAGCGCATCGATGCATTCGAGGGCGCGATGTCGGCCGTCCCTGCGTCCATCGGTACCAGCGTGCGGGCGCTGGTGCGGCGGATGGCCGAACTTCCGGCCGCGCCCGACCTGGACGCTGCACGGCGCGAGACCCTGCCGGCGCTGGCCGCATGGGATCGGCACCGCGATCTGGCGCAGCGCGTGCAGCGCAGCCTGCGTGAGCGATTCGGCATCGACAGTCTGGCCGCACATCCATTCGGCCGCCTGTCCGCTGCCGTGATCAACGACGAGCGCGCGTACGGCCGAGTCGGGCAATGGGTGGAGGATGGCGAATCGCTGCTTGCGCAGCTGGATCCGGCATTCGAGGACACGTCGCGCCTGATCGAGCCGAGCATGACCCCGGCGCAGGCGCTGGCCTTGGCCAGCGACGCGCAATGGCTGGTGGATCATGGCCTCGCCGGGCATCTGGGTGTGATGGACGAGGCATCGCCGCAGGCCGGCGAATTGCGCGATGTGCGTACGGCATTGCACCGCGCCACCGATGCGCTGGCGCAGGCAAGTCAGGCGACCGGGCATTGGCGCGAAAAGCTGGATGCGGGCGACACCGGCTCGGCGCTCGCGCTTGCGCAGCGCCTGGAAGGCTCGGCCATGCGCTGGCTGCAGCCCGCCTGGTGGCGGCTGCGCGGCGAACTCCGCCGTCGCTACGATTTCGGCAAGCACGTCATCCATCCCGGCTACGCCAGGGTGCTGCAGGAACTGGCGGCCGAGCATGCGGCGTCGGCGGCGTTGGCCGCCGCCGATGCCGCCAATCGCACACGCTATGGCGTTGCCGACATGCGCGCGTTCCTCGATGCGCTGGCGCAACTGCAGCAGCGGCAAACGGAGTCGGATTCCATGCGACGCCTGTTGGCGCATCTGCAGCAGGCGGTCGATCCGGTGGCCTCGGCGCGCAACGAAGCCTTGGCCTGCGCGCCATTGTCCAAGCTTCGGCAGCGCATCGAGGCCCACTTCGATCTTGCCGAAGGCCTGTGCCTGGAAGAGATCGCCGAACTGCTGCGCGATCTGCGCGAGTGCCTGGACGACCTGCCCGACCTGCTGCCGCTGCTGCGCGCGGTTCACGCCGCCGACCCGGCCAGTGCTGCGGCGATGCGCATGCTGCCCTGGCCGCCGGACGCGATCGAGGCCGCCATCGCCGACGAGGCGCTGCGCCGGATGGAGCGCGAAGCTCCCGAGCTGGCGCGCTTCGATGGTGTCCAGCTGGCGCTGGCGGCGCGCGGGGTCGCGCAGGGCCAGCAGGCGCTGCTGGGACTCAATGCGCACGTGGTGCAGGCAACGCTGCATCGGATCTTCAGCGAGAACGTGCGCCGCGCTTCGCTGTCGACGACGCAGTTGGATGCGGCCGGCAAGGAATTCAAGAAGCACTATTCCACCGGCCGCCGCGAACTGGAGCACGAGTTCGGCAAGAGCATGCGCCACCGGTCCATCCGCGACCTGTCCGACGACGAGACCGGCCTGGTCATCAACGATCTGAAGCCGATCTGGCTGATGAGTCCGCTCTCGGTGTCGGACACCCTGCCGCTGTCGCCCGACCTGTTCGACGTGGTCATCTTCGACGAAGCCAGTCAGATCCCCACCGAGGAAGCCGTGCCCGCTTTGAGCCGCGCACGCCAGATCGTGGTGGTCGGCGACGAGATGCAGTTGCCGCCGACCAGCTTCTTCTCTGCCAGCGGCGATGGCGAAGAGGAGGTGGTCGTAGAGGAGGACGGCGAGCGCATCGCGATCAACATGGATTCCGACAGCCTGCTGAACCAGGCCGCGCGCAACCTGCCGGCAACGCTGTTGGCCTGGCACTACCGCAGTCGCCACGAATCGCTGATCAGCTTTTCCAATGCCGCGTTCTACGACGGCAGGTTGGTCACCATCCCCGATCGCAGGATCGAACCGGGCGGCGACGCCCCCGCGCCGGTGCAGTCCGCCCAGGCCGATGCCGGCGTGGCGGGCGCCGATGCGCTGTTGGCGCGGGCGGTCAGCTTCCATCCGCTCGCAGACGGCGTCTATGTCGGGCGCCGCAATCAACCCGAAGCCCGCTACATCGCGCAGATGGTGCGCGAGCTGTTGCGCCGCGAGACCGGCTTGAGCATCGGCATTGTCGCGTTCTCCGAAGCGCAGCAGGAGGAAATCGAATCCGCGCTGGAGGCGCTGGCGGCGGAAGATCCGGATTTCGCCCTGCGCCTGGATCGCGAATTCGTGCGCGAGGACGACGACCAGTTCAATGGGCTGTTCGTGAAGAACCTGGAGAACGTCCAGGGCGACGAGCGCGACGTGATCATTCTCAGCATCTGCTATGCCCCAGGGCCGGACGGCAAGATGCTGATGAATTTCGGGCCCATCAATCAGCGCGGCGGCGAGAAGCGCCTCAACGTGATCTTCAGCCGCGCCCGTCACCGCATGGCCGTGGTGTCGACCATCCAGGCCGAGGCCATCACCAACACCCACAACGACGGCGCAGCCGCCCTGCGTGCGTTTTTGCAGTTCGCCCAGGCCAGTGCCCGCGGCGACTTCGGGCGCGCCCAGCACGTGCTGGGTGCGCTGAGCGCGGGCGCGCGCGACGTTTTCGTCGGCAGTGCGACGGACGATGCGATTCGTCGCGGCATGGCCGAAGCACTGCGTCAACGCGGTCATGTCGTGCACGAACACGTTGGCCGCTCCCAATTCCGCTGCGACCTGGCCATCGTCGATCCGGCGGGGAGCGACTATCTGCTTGCCATCCTGCTCGACCGTCCTGGCGAGCAGGTCGCCGACACGCGTGAGCGTTACGTGTTCCGCCCCGGCGTGCTGCGCGGTTTCGGCTGGCGTGTCATCGATATTCCGGGGCGCGACTGGCTGCGCGCGCCGGAATCCGTGGTGGCGCGTATCGAGGTGGCCCTGCAGGGCGTGGAGGAGGCGGCGGAGGTCGTGCAAGGCGATGAAAGCCCCATGGCCGAAAGCGCGCCCACGGTGACGCCCGATTCCCGGCCCCAACGCGATCCGCCAGCCGGCGTCCCGGGCGACGCGGGCAGCGTCGCCAGCCTGCGCTTCGAACAAGGCGCGTCGCGCAAGTTCTGGAAGGCGGTGCTGATCGGCGCAGAACTGACGGTGACGTTCGGTCGGATCGGAAGCGCTGGCCAAGCCAATCTGAAGGTGTTCGAAAGCGTGGAGCGGGCGCGTCGCGAAATGGAAAAGCTGGTCGCCGAGAAGCTGCGCAAAGGCTATTTCGAGGAGTGAGCGAGCCCTTGGAAGCGCGCGAACACTGACGTATCCCACAGTCGGCGCGTTGGTGTTGGTGCGGTTCCTGTGCTTCATGTCAGGTCAGCCACCTGGGATCGGTGGACAACAAAGGGTCTCGATGCAGGAACGCGAAAGATCATCCGCGGGATGGGGCGAGTTGCTGGTGGTCGTAGCGACTGCGTTCGGACTTCCGATCTACTGGAGTCTTTCGGCCGTGCTGGCGCCCACCGCCGAGCCGTCGTTTTCCGCAGAGGGCCTGTGGGGATTGGCTTTCTACGAACTGCTGGTCCTGGCATTGCTCGTCCCGGTGCTGTGGTTCCGCGGGTGGACGCCGCACGTCTTGGGATTGCAGTGGCAGGGGCGCGACATCCGGCCGGCGATCGGCTTGCTGGTCGCGTGCATCGTGGCGTGCTATCCCATGGAGTGGCTGGGCACGTACATGGCCGAGGAAGTGAATCCTTCCATGGATGCCATGGTCGCCGGGAAACTGTCGCTGGCGGCGGTGGTGGCGGTCTCGCTGATCAATCCGATCTTCGAGGAGGTGTTCGTCTGCGCCTACGTGATCCGCGCCTTGCAGCGAAACCACAGCCCCGCATTCGCGGTGAACGTGAGCGTGGCGATCCGCGCCTCGTATCACTTGTACCAGGGACCCATCGGCGCGATTTCACTGGTCATCGTGGGGCTGATATTTGGATGGTGGTTCGCGCGGACCGGCCGGCTCTGGCCTGCGATCATCGCGCACGGGCTGATGGATCTGCTGGCGCTGATGGCGTATGCCTGACTGCCTGGTCGACAGCCACGTTTTTCGCCTCGCGGCGCCGAAAAGCCGTTACGTCGCTCTGTTGGTCGATCAACCAGATGGCTTGCGCCCGCCCCAACGCATCGGCTCGGATCGCGCATCGGGCGAAGTATTGCGGATGCCATTCGAGCCTCTCGCTCGCTTACCATGTCGGATCGGCGGCAATGGGAGATCGCTATGCCACGCATCATGTCTGGCAGATTCGCTGCGTTCGTGGCGCTGGTTGCGACCACGATGTTGCCGCTGGCGTCCTACGCCAATGCGGACACCAACAGCGACAAGACCCAGAAGGGCGCTACGCAATCGAGTGCTGGCGCCTTGCTTGAAGAAATCTATGCATCCCGGAAGCCGGTACGATTCGAGCGCATCGATGTCAGTGGCATCGTTGCCCAGTACATTCCGCTGAAGTCCGGGAAATCGACCGTGCTGGAGACGTTCGGGAAGTCCGCGACGTCCAGGATCGTGGAGAACAGCCGCGACAGGATCGTCGTCAGGGACGATAGGGGTCGGGCGATGGTAGATCCGGACGCCCGCTCGATCGTGATGACCTTCTTCCTGGATGCCGATGGCAAGGTGATCAAGATCGATGCCGTCCATATCAAAAGCCAATAGTCGTTGCGGCATCGGAGCGCGATGCACGGAACAGCAACAGCAAACCGTGCGCCTTCAGCGCGCCATGGCGGCCTGCAGCGTCGCCATGCCCGCGGCGTTCGGCCATCCCTCGAAAGAACTGAGCACCTGCCCATCGCGGACCAGGTAGAAGGTCGGGGTGTCCAGGCTCGTCAGTGCCTTCCAGTCCGAACGCAGGTACATCGGGTGCATCGGCAGGCGCGGATGCGCGGCGTTCCAGGTGAGCAAGCCGGAGACGGGGAGCGATGCGTCGGGCGGCACGACCAACAGCAGGTCGTCGCGGAGCCACTTCAGTTCCGGCCGTTGTTCGATGTCCGACAGTGCGCGGACCGAGAAGGCGCACGCCGGATGGACCACGGCGACGACATATGCACGATGGGCAGCTGGCTTCCAGGCATCCACCCATGCATGCGTGGCATCCTTCAACGCCAACATTCGCCAGCCCGGCTCTGCCGCCGCTGGTGAAACTTCCAGTTGAGGCAACACCGGCATGCTCGGCATTGCAGCATGCAGGCGCAACGCATTGGCCTCGGCATAACGCGAGACGCTGACGAGGGCGCCGACATAGGTGCGCGTGTGCCAGTCGGTCGCGGCGCCAGATACGGCCAAGGTGCGATACAGGCAGCCGAGTGTGTCGACGTCGGTCGCTTCGAGTGAGTAGAGTTCGGCGAACGCCGTTGCCCTGAAAAGATCGTCCGTGTTGGAGTCGGCGGCCGCAACCTGCGCGCATGGATGGGCATCGGCCGTCAGCTGGCGATAGAGTCGCACCACAGCCTCGCCGCGCGCCTGTCCGGTCTCGTCGCGCAGTTGCGCGTTCGCGTTCACCAATTGCTGGTAGAGGGCCTCGACAGGGGGGCCTCCAGCCACGGCCGCCGCGGCGCAGACAAGCGCTACCGCGCAGACACTGGTGATACTCGCGTAGGTCGCCAATCTCATCAGCCGCCTCTGATCGAATGGGAGTGCGTGAAGTCCAACATACGGCTTGCCGCGTTTTACGCTGGAACGTCGCCAATGCCGCAAAAGTACATCCATGCCGGTGCGGGACACAATCGTCTCCAGGCGCCAGCGTGCTTCCGAGTGCGCAGGCCTGGTCGGGCGATCCGCCGATGCGAAACCACTGCGATGCACCGTGATTGGCGAAGTGGGAGAGCTTCCGTGCGACTCGCGCCGTGAGCGCATTCCTATGCGCTGGCGCTCGCGTGAGCCGCGACTCACACACAGGGAGCCGACGCTCGCACAGGCGGCAACGGTGGAATCGGCCCAAGTTGATCCTATGCGGTCGCCGCCGCTGTGGATGCTTGGTCGAATCCCTACCGTTGCATGGCGATGCGGGTGTGTTGCTTAGAGATTCCCCCGCGGGGAATCGCCCTGGGGCGCGCCGTTGGCCGCCGGCATCACGATGAACTTGCCTGCCGCTGGAAGCTTGCCGTCGTCGATCCAGTTCGCAGTCACGTCGAACAGGTGCGCGGAATAGGTCTTCGCCACGCCGTCGGCGGTCTTGATCGACTCGATCAGGCCATGGTCCGCGTTCGGGAACACCACCACGGCCAGGTCCGTCCGGCGTTGCTGCAGTTGCCGAAGAATGGCTTGGGTGGCGACGTTCGGAGCCTGGCGGTCGCTGCCGCCCAGCAGCCACAGTTGGCGCGGCTTGATCGCCTCGATCACCGGCCGCGGTTCGTAGTCGAAGCTCAGGCCCTGGGCGAGGGCGGCGCCGTTGGCCTGGAGTTCGGCGCTCGAGAATTTCAGGAACAGGCCGGTGTAGGAGCGGGGCTGGATGGCGGCCAGCCACGGCGCGTCGGCATGGCTGGACTTGAAGGCGTCCAGCTCGGCGAAGCCGTCGCGCATGTTGGAACGCACGATGCGTTCGGTGATGGCGGTCAGTTCCCTGACCTCGGCCAGCGCGGTCTCGTCGAATCCTGCGCGCTGAAGCTGTTGCTCCACCAACTCGCGGTCTTGCGCGATCGGCCCTTCCGCCATCGCGAAGGCGGCTACGACGAAATCCAGCGGCACCAGCGTGGCGGTCAGCGGCGCGACCCATCCGCCCTGGCTGCCGCCGATCACGCCGACTCGGCGCACGCCCGGGGCGAGCCGCCGGGTTTCCTTGACCGCGGCCGCGGTGTCGCGTGCGCGCGCATGGAAATCGGAGGAGAGCGCGCCGGCGGACGCGCCGGTCCCGCGCTTGTCGTAGACGAAGACGGCGATGCCCCGGCGCGCGAGTTCGTATTGCCAGACGCTATCGTCGGTGGTGGGGTCGTTATTAGAACCTTCGACCCACACCGCCGCAGAGGTCGCACGGCCAGTGGCGGGCAGCACGAGCTTGCCGTGCAGCGCGATACCGTCGCTGCTGAAGGTGGTTTGCTTCTCGACCAGACGCAGGCGGGTGCCGGTTTCCGTGGCCTCGCCCTGGGTCAGTTGCAGCGTGCCGGCACGGCAGGGGGCGAAACGGATGTACACGGCGTCTGCGCCGTATCCGCCACTGGCGTCCAGCTGCAAGCGGCCGAACCGGCCGTTCGACAGCGTGTAGTGGAGGTCGCGCTGCTTCCCGCCGTCGCCGGTGATGGTCACCGACTGCCCCTCAGGCAGCGCATACACCCCAAGCAGGCAGCGCAGGTCGGCATCCAGGCGGGTTTGCGGGATGGCATCCAGTGGCGCGGACGCGGAAAGCGCGGCAGCGACGAGCGTCGCAGTCAGGAACGCCAGCATGGTCAAGCCTTGTCGTATCGGAGCCGCACACTCGCAGCTTCGGACGCTGCCGGCAACGTGCCTAAGGTATGGGGGACGGTTGGGCGCTTCTCGCGTCGGCGATCAGAACGATGCGACTCGACCGCGCCCGTTGCGCTGCATCGCGTCGTTCGGCATCCATCTAGCCGCGCCGCGCGCGCCGCTTGCGCCACCACAGGTAAACGCCGGATCGCCGGGTGCCGACGACACGGCCGGATGCCGGATCGGCGAACACCTGGTCGACGTCGATCGCCGCGCCATGCGCTGCGGCATGTGCCTTCAGCAGCACGTTCTCGCCGGGCGTTCGAGGTAGACCGCGCCCACGTCCGCACCGGTCTGCCGCTGCACGGCGGCGACCAGGTCGTCGAGCGGCAGCGAAGGCGCAGCGGATGCACGCCGGTACAGGTCCGGGTTCAACCAGCGTCGGCTTCTTCCTGGAACGCAATGAGGCTGCCGGTCACGCAGGCAACGCACAGCACGCCCGCACGTGCCAGGCCGGCATGGCGATGCAGCCGGACCAGCAGAAGGCGCACGCCGCGGCCTAGTAGCGGTAGGACACGGTGAAGCTCGCCGTGCGCGGGATGTCCGGCCACACTTCGAAGGTGCTGAAGGCGTGGGTGTAGCCGCGCTTGTCGGCCACGTTGTCGATGCGCATGCCCATCGTGAGCTGTCGGCTGATTTCGTAGTCCATCGACAGGTCCGTACGCCAGTACGACGGCAGTTCGAAGCTGCCCTCCACGTCGCCGGTGCGGGTGCCGATGTAAGTGGAGGACGCACCGAGGCGCAGGCCGCTCAGGACGCCCTCGCTGAAGCGGTAGTCGGTCTGCAGCACGAAGCTGTGCCGGGGCACGTTGCGGATGGGCGCGCCCACCAGGTCGGTGTTGGTGTCCTCCACCGTCTTGGCGCGCGTGTAGGCGTAGCCGGTCTGCACGGTCCAGCCCTGCATGCCCAACCGCGCGGAGACGTCCACGCCTTCCGAGCGCTGTTTGCCGATGGCGGCGAGCGAACTGGGGTTGTCGCGATCGGAGACCGCTACGTTCTGCCGCTCCAGCCGGAACAGCGCACCCGTCGCCAGCAGCCGCCCATTCCAGAAGGAGGACTTCGCGCCGACTTCGTACTGCACGCCGGTTTCCGGTTCCAGCGGCGTGTTGCGTGCGGTCAGGCCGGAGACCGGCAGGAACGAGGTGGTGCGGTTGGCGAACAGCGCGAGGTCCTCGCGCGGCGTGTAGAGCAGGCCCAACTGGCTCGTCCAGGCATCCTGCTTCTGCTGGAAGCGGCTGCCGACGCCCGCGCTCGACAGCGAGGAGGTGTCCTGCCGGTACGTGGACCAACGCGCGCCGACCACCGCCCGCAGTCGTTCGGTCAGGCCGATGCGATCCTGCGCGAACAGGCCGAGGGTGCGGAACGCTTCGTCGCCGGTTCTGCTGCGCGACGGGATCGGGGACACCTCGGGCCTGCGTTCGAATTGGTACGTGGGCGCGTAGAGATCCAGGCTGCTGGCCAGCCCGGTGCCGCTGGTGGTGTGGCGTTTGAACCGGGTGTAGTCGCCGCCGGCCACCAACTCGTGGGTGATGGCGCCGGTGCTGGTCTGCCAGGCGAGGTCGTTGTGCGCCGACCAGGCCTCGCCGCGCGCATGTCCATCGAGCACCGCGCGGGTCAGCGTGCGCTGCGGCTCGTCCCAGCCGAGCACGCCGAAGATGTTTTCTTCGTCCACCTCTTCCCGCGTCCAGGAAACGGCGGCGCGATAATGGACGCTGTCGCTGAAGCGATGCTCCAGGCGCGCGCTGACGTCGGTGTTGCTGCGCACGGAAGGATCGAAGGTGGGATCGACCAGGCTGAGCGAGCGCGGCAGCGGTCCGTTCGCGTTCGGAAGCACCGTGCCTTCGGCCGGCAAGCCGTTGAAGAATCCTTCGATGCGGTTGCGGGTATAGAACGCTTCCAGCGTCAATGTGGTGCGCTCGCTCAGGTCGATGGCGAGCGATGGCGCGATGAACTGGTGCTGCCGGCTCCAGAAATCCACGAACGACTTGCTGTCGTCGACGGCGCCGGTCAGGCGGAATCGCACCGCGCCGTCGGCGGCCAGCGGGCCGGTGAGATCCAGGGTGCCGCGCCAGTCGTCGAAGCGTGCGTACTTCACTGCGCCTTCGAAGCCCCAGACGCTCTCCGGCTGTTTGGTGACGATGTTGACCACGGCGCCAGGCTGCAGCTGCCCGTACAGGACCGAGGCCGGTCCCTTGAGCACTTCGATGCGCTCGATGGCGACCGCATCGCGCGCCTGGCGCAGGGGATTGGCGGTCATGCCATTGACCGTCTGATTCGCCGCGAACCCGCGGATCAGGTAGGTGTCGCCGAACGCATCGAGCGTGGAGCCATCGCGCGACGCGCCCGGGATGAAGCGCAGCGCGTCGCCCACGGTCTCGCTCCCCGTCGCCTCGATCATCGCGCGATCGATCACGTCCACGGTCTGCGGAATGTCCAGCGTCGTCTCGTTGGTCACGCGCCCATAGACGGCGATCCGGTCCAGCGTGACGGCATCGCTTCCCGCGTCCTGCGCGGCGGCCGACTGGCCCGCCAGGCCCAAGGCAAGGGCAACGGCGACGGGCAGGCAGCTGGGACGGGGACGCAAGGACATGATCGATTCCGGAATGAGATTTAATCTCATATGGTAACTGAATGGGGGATTCAGCATGCGTCCGGAGCTGGCGATGACTTGGCGGTGGCCAGCACGCGCGCGCCGACCGGCGGACTTGCTCGGCGCTTCAGAGCCTATCGGCGGGTCGGATTACTGGCGTTGCGGATGTGGCCGGAGCAGGGACGCAGCGCCGCACGCCGAGGCTTTCAGGGATGGCTACAGCCGCAGCTCCCGCACCCGTTCAGCACCGCTCCTGCCGCTTCGCCGCATAGCGCACGCCTGCACGCAACTGCGCCAGGAAATGCGGATCGGCATACACCGCCGCGTCGTGGCCCAGGCCGGTATACCAGGCACGGCCGCCGTCGAAGGCGTGGCACCACGCGATCGGGTGATCCGCGCCCATGGTGCCGCCTGTGTAGCGCGTTTCGTCCACGGTGGCGATGACCTGCACCTGGGCGCGCGGATTGCTGCGGTAGTTGTAGATTTCGTCGTGGATCGGCCAGGGCGTGCCACTGGGCCGCCCGTCGCGTTCGGGCTGCACGTGGGTGGATTGCAGCCCGGGCGGATGGCCCTGGAACCAGGCGCCGACCAGGCGTCCGTACCACGGCCAGGCGTAGCCGGTGTCGGCTGCCGAATGCACGCCGACGAAGCCGCCGCCGTTGCGCACGAAACCTTCGAATGCCTGTTGCTGCGCGGGATCGAGGATCTCGCCGGTGGTGCTGGCGAATACCACCACGCGGTAGCGGGCCAGGTTGTCGGCGGTGAAGTCGCTCGCGTCCTCGCTGTGGTCCGCGGCCAGGCCTTCCTCGGTCGCCAGCTGGCGCAGCGTCGCCACCGCGGTGGGGATCGACTCGTGACGGAAACCGGCGGTCTTGCTGAAGATCAGCATGCGCTCCGGCGCCGGGGCGGTTGCGGCGACGCCGGCCAGCATGGCGGCGAGCGAGAAGGCGAGTGGCGTCATGGGGGGATTCTGCCCCGGATGCTGGCTGGCGGGTAGCGCAATTGCGGTTCGGGACCGGCGCGTGCCTCGCTGGCGCTGCGCATGGCGCGCCCAGGTGCGCGGAGCCGGCGTCGCGGCTCTCCATGCAGCACCGGAGCAGCGATTGCGGAAGATGTCCGAGGCACTAGTCGAATGCCCGCGAGATGGAGGAAAATTCCACTCCTTTGCCGAATTTGGAACCGCCATGTCAGGACGATGGAGTTGGAGTGCGCTGCTGGTGTGCGGTGCGGCGTTCGCTGCCGCCGCGGCTGCGCCGGCGCCCGGCGAGTACGGCACCAAGGATGGTTGGGGCAGCCTGAAGATCAGCGGGCAGGGTGACGTACGCCAGTTTACGATCGACGCGATGGGCGCCAACGGCCACAGCTGCGGGCTGTCGGGTACGCTGCGCGGCGAGATCGCCGAGGTCACCGAAGGCAGCGACACGCCGTGCCGCGTGTCGTTCAAGCGCACGCCCGGCGGGTTCGAGGTGAAGGCGCTGACCGAGGAGAGCTGCCGCGACTATTGCGGCGCGCGCGCCGGCTTCGAGGGCGAATACCTGGCGTTGCCGGCAGGCTGCACCGCCGCGGCGAGCACGCGGCGGCGCGCGGCGTACCTGGCCGACTATCGCGGCAAGCGCTATGCGCCCGCGCTCGCGGGCATGGACGCGTTCGACAAGGAGTGCGGTACGTTCTTCGACTGGCTGGAGCGCGACCGCTTCGCCAACGACCGCGCCATCACCCTGCTGCGCCTGGGTCGTCCGAAGGAGTGCCTGGCCGTGTTGGACACCACCATCGCCGCCGGCAGTCGCGATGAGGACTCGCTGCAGGAGGAACTGGACAAGAACGGCAGCATGCTGCCGCCGAGCGATTGGGACAACTATCTGCCGATCGCCAAGTCCACCTGGTTCAACCGCAAGCTGTGCGAGGCGGCGAAGCCGTAGCAGCGAGTGGAGAGTGGCTTCAGCCGCGACGAACGCAGCGGCGAGCGTTCTGGCTCCGGATGCTGTCGGGGCTGAAGCCCCTCCCACAGTGCACCCGGCGTGCTAGCCGCAAGTCTCTGTAGGAGCGGCTTCAGCCGCGACGCGCGAAGCGTTGGGTGTTCCGGCTTCGGATACTGTCGGGGCTGAAGCCCCTCCTACAGTGCACCCGGCGGCCTAGCCGCAAGTGACTGTGGGAGCGACTTCAGTCGCGACGAGCACAGCGCCGAGTCTTCCGGCTTCGGATGCCGTCGGGGCTGAAGCCCCTCCCACAGTGCACCCAGCAAGCTTGCCGCAAGCCCCTGTGGGAGCGACTTCAGTCGCGACGCGCGAAGCCGCAGGTCTTCCGGCTTCGGATATCGTCGGGGCTGAAAGCCCCTCCTACAGAGGGAGCGGCATCCCAGGGAAAATCCTGCATCCTGCATCCTGCGCAGGCCGCCATCAACCGCCTGCGCGCGGAATCTCCAGCGGCGTCCGCGCGCGGTCCATTGCCAGGATCGAAGCGTCGTCCGGATCGCGCAGCACATGCACGCGGGTGCCGGCGATGCAGAACTGCGGCAGCAGTGCTTCGTCGATCAGCGTGCGCAGCGTTGCCATGGACACGCCGCCCGCGCCGTCGAAGACGTCCAACGTCAGTTCGACCGCGTGCACGGTCTGGCCCTGGCTGCCGCCGCGCGACAGCCCGTGCTCGGAACGCTTGAGCGCGCGGATCTCAGCCTCGGCAGGGACGCCGCTGTGCATCAGGCGTTGCCAGGTTTTCTCTTCGGCGGAGTAAAGGCCATTCTCGCGGGTGGCGACGAGCACCACCGAGACGCCCAACAGCAGCACGGTGCTCATCACCACGGCGAACACGGTCCACAGCAGGATTTCGATGGCGACCGTCCTTGGCGGCGCCGGTCGCCAGCCCTGCGCGTAGGCTAGGAAATGGCGATGTCATCTGCGTGACATGCAGCCGCGCACACCGAGAGCGTGCATTCGTACAGCGGTTAGGGACACAGGCGTTAGCCTGCGCGGATGGCGGTGACCGCGCCGGCCTGCAGCTCGATCGCGAACCTGCCGGGCGCTTGCGCCGCTGGCGGGGCGCGCCGTTCGGCCAGTGCGGTCAGCAGCGGCACCGGGTCGCCGTCGAAGGCGACAACGCGCGCATCGCCCTGCAGCGCGGAGTGGATCACGGCGCTTTCGAACATCGCCACCTGAGCGAGCTGCGGAATCGCCGGCGCCGCGAGTTGCACGTGTTCCAGAAAGCCCAGCGCCTCGCTGCTGGCGAACTGGCGCGGCGGCTGCACGGCGGCGTAATCCTCGAACACGCTGCGGAAGGCGGCCTCGCCACCATGCGCCAGCAACATGCGCGTGGTCAGCCGCGCCGCGCTGGCGATCTGTCCGGCGCGCGCATTGCTGGCCAGTTCCCGCAGCAGGGCGACGCCGGGATCCGCCAGCAGTGCGGCGATGGGATGCGCGCCCGGCGCGTCGCCGCGGACCAGGGCGCCCAGGGTCCGTTCCCAGTCGCCAGGCGACGGTGCGGCGCTGTCATCGCTGCGCGCGAGGCCCGCTGCCACCTGCGGCGCGCGTGCGCCGGGCCGGCGCAGTGCCCATAGCGTGTGCAGCCTGTCGATCTGCCTGCGCACATCGGCGATGCCCACATGCGCCAGCGCGGTCGGCAGCATCTCGAACACGATCGCGTGCAGGTTGGGCAGGGCGGGCACTACCTCGGCGGCCAGTCGCATCAGCTCTTCATCGACGAGTCCGGAATGCGCGTCGAGCCAGTAGCCGCGGTGCGCAAAGCCGCCAGCCATGTGCAGTTCGCAGACGCGCTCGAGCGGCAGCGCGGCGAGCGCCTCGCGCACCGGCTGGCGGCCGTTCTTCTGGTTGGTCCACAGGTTGTGCAGGTCGAGCAGGATGCCGCAGTCGGCCTGGGTCGCCACTTCGGCGATGAACGCACCGTCGCTGAGTTCGCCAGCGACCGGGCGCAGATAGTTGACGTTGTTCTCCACCGCGAACGGCACCTGCAGGCCCTGCGCCATCGCGCGGATATTGGCCGCTGCCTGTCGCGCGCTCGCCACGGTCTGCAGCGGCGGCAGCAGGAAACCGGAATCGACCGGGCCGCCGGCCACCGGTACCGCATTGAAGCTCAGGTGTTCGCTGGCCCACGGTGCGTCCAGCGCCTGCACAACGTCGCGCATCAAGCGCAGGCGTTGCGGATCGGGCGCCAGCGAGCCGCCCACCGGGGAGGCCACGCCGTGCACGAGTTTATGCTGCGGCAGCTCGGCGAGCTGCCGCACCATGCCGGTGTCGATGCGCATCGGCGCCTGCGCGTTGCCGGTCTCGAACCAGAAGAATTCCGGTTCGATCTCGACCACCCCGATCGCGCCGTCGTCCTCGGCCAGCACCGGCATCAACTCCGGCCACAGCACCAGGCCGACGCCGAGATCGGGCAGGGCATGCATCGCCGATGCCTCCGGTCAGGGGCCGATCCGCGGCGCGAAACCCTCGATCTCCAGCGCCGGATTGACCCGGAAGTCGCGTTCGATCACGAAGCGCAGGTCGACGCCGGAGTGGCAGCCTGGGCAGCCAAGCCGGCCGAGGATTTCCCGGGTGATCTTGTGCATCTTCTCGATGTCGTTGCCGACCTCCACCGGCACCGCGACGGTGACCGCGTGCGGGGACCGGAACGACGATACTGCCCTTGCGCTCTTCATTTGCGTTCTCCATGAACTGTTGGGATGGACCTGCGCAGACACTGTCCGTGTGCGGACGCGCGTTGCGACAGGCAGGCAGCCGCGCCGGAAATCCTGTGCGGGTCGGGAAGACGCCGCGCCGGTCGCTGTTGCCTGCCGATAACAACGCGGGGAGCGCCGCATAGCGGCCACGCTCATGCGGAAACGGCCGTGTGGGGGCTGTCTTTCAATTACGCCCAGGCCGGCGGCGTTGCCTGTTTCATCGCCACCTGTTCGCGCAGCCAGCCCATCGATCCCCAGAGGCCGCGGCAGGCGCGACGCATGCCGCCTTGCGCCATGCTGTGCGGCGAGGCAGGCGGCGTAGGCCTATCGCGCCCCGTCGTGCGGCTGTGCGGCCAGCGCCGACGCCACGATGCCATGCACCTGCTGCGCCAGCGCCTTGCGGTCGGTGCCGGGCGCGATCGCGAGCGGTGCGTGGAAGGTCGCCCTGACCACGGCGCCGGACGAGCGCAGGAAGCGCAGGACGTGGGCGCCGGCCTGCATGCTGCCGTAGAACGCGTAGGCATCGCGCTCGCCGCCCTGCGCCAGGCTGCGGCCATCGACGGACAGGATGTCCAGGGTGAACGGTTGCAGCGTCCATGGCCGGGCGTTGGCGTCGCCGCCGAGGAACAGCGAGAACAGGCTGGACTTGAGCGGGGCGACGCGTTCGCCGGACGAGGTGGTGCCCTCGGCGAACAGCACCACGTCGTGGTCGGGGCGGATCTGTGCGGCGACGGTCGCGGCCACGTTGGCCGCGTCGATTCGCCGGCGGCTGATGAACAGGGTCTGCGCCAGGGCGCCGAGCCGGCGCATGCCCGGCCAGCGTTCCATGTCGTTCTTGGCGATGAAGCGCGCGTGCAGCAGGCTGCCTAGTACTACGATGTCGAAGTGCGAGATGTGGTTGCCGACGAACAGCGTGCCGCCGCCGTGGCGCGGCGTGCCCACCACCTCAACGCGGATGCCCATCGCCCTGCGCAGGCAGGCGAACCACAGCCGCGGCAGCACGAAGGCGCCACGTCCTCGGATGAAGCGCATCAGCAGCCATTGCAGCGGCAGCAGCGGCACGCTGATCAGGACGAATGCGGCGAGTTTGGCGGCCACGCGCAGCGCAGCGAGGACAGTGCCCGCGGCAGGGCGGGACGGGGCGGCGTGGTTCATGGGCGGCGGATGGGGCGGCGGGAGGCAGGCGTGCGCAGAAAGACGAGCGCCGGCTTCGGCGCGCCGCCGATGGTAGCCGACGCTGTGGCGTCCGGCACCTGCCGTCGCGCCGGACAGCATGCCCGGTCGGGCCGGGCACGCTGCGTCTGTGTTGGCCTCGGGCGCGAGCGCCGCCGTTGCGCGCGCCGATGCCTTTTGCACAGACGCCCATGCGCATGCGCCGCCGGCGCTTGCGCCGGGCGCGAGGCGCACTCGTCCCGGCGGCCACGCTCGGATAGACTGCGCGGACTTGACGACGCGCAAGCCCTGTTCCTGCCAGCCCCAGTCGTGAGAGTCCGCACAGGCCGCCTGCCTGCGCTCACTTCATCCGGGGGTTCCATGTCCGTTTTCCGTCTTCGCGCTGCCGCATCGCGCTTGAGCCTGTTGTCCGTGGGTCTGTCCGTCGCGCTGTCGGCCGCGGCGCAGCCGGGTGCCACCGACGATGACCCGACCACGCTCGACGCCATCAACGTCAAGGCCGAACGCGCGCGTTCCTACACGGTCGAACAGACCGCGGCGGCGACGCGCCTGGCGCTGACCCCGCAGCAGACGCCGCAGTCGGTCAGCATCGTCACTGCGCAGCGGATCGAGGACCAGCACCTGACCTCGGTGCGCGACGTGCTCGACAACGTCACCGGCGTGTCCTCCAACGCATACGACACCGAGCGTGTGCTGTTCTATGCGCGCGGCTTCCCGGTCGAGAACATGGCCTACGACGGCGTGCCGGTCGCGCCGGGGGTCAACGCCGGGTCCGCCGATGCCAGCCTGGACACGGCCATCTACGAACGCATCGAGGTGCTGCGCGGGGCCAGCGGCCTGCTCACCGGCGCCGGCAGCCCGTCGGCGACGATCAACTTCGTGCGCAAGCGTGCCGACAGCCGCACCCTGCAGGCCGACGCGTCGCTGAGCGCGGGGTCGTGGAACACGCTGCGCGGCACCGCCGATGTCGCCGCGCCGCTGGCCGCCGAAGGCAGCGTGCGCGGCCGCCTGGTCGGCGCCTACGAGCAGGGCGATTCCTACCTGGACCGCTACAGCAAGAAGAAGACCGTGCTGTACGGCGTGGTCGATGCCGACCTCGGCGCCGCCACCACGCTGAGCGTGGGCTACGACTACCAGAAGAACCGGCCCAAGGGCGTGACCTGGGGCACCTACCCGGTGTTCTACGACGACGGCAGCTTCCTGGAGTGGCCGCGCGGCTTCAGCAGCGCCGCGGACTGGACCTACTGGAACACCACCACCGCCACCGCCTTCGCCGATCTCAAGCACCAATTCGGCAATGGCTGGCTGCTGCGGGCGCTGGCCAGCCACCGCGCCACCGACGGCGACATGGCGCTGTTCTACGTCTACGGCTTCCCGAACCGCGTCACCGGCGAGACGCTGGAGCCGTCCGCCTACCGCAGCCGCGACCGCGGCCGCCAGAACATGCTCGACGTATACGCGTCCGGGCCGTTCCAGGCCTGGGGCCGCGAACACGAGCTGGTGCTGGGCCTGAGCGGTTCGCGCTACGCCAAGCGGTCGTGGGTCAACGCCACCGAGGCGCTGGCGCCGATCGGCGATTTCCTGCAATGGAATGGCGACTACCCGTATCCGCAGTTCGCGGCCAACGCCGACAAGGTCACCGACATCCGCACCGACCAGCAGGGCGCGTATGCCGCCGCGCGCCTGTCGCTGGCCGAACCGTTGACGCTGGTCGCCGGCGCCCGCTACAGCCGCTGGAAGAACGACACCGACGACCTCTACAGCGGCGTGTTCCGCCACGACCACCGCAAGACCGTGCCCTACGCCGGGCTGATCTACGCGATCACGCCGGTGTATTCGGCGTTCGTCAGCTATACCGAGATCTTCGACCCGCAGGACAACCGCCGCAGCGACGGCAGCTTCCTCGATCCGGTACTCGGCAGCAGCCGCGAGATCGGCCTCAAGGGCCGCCATCTCGACGGCCGCCTCAACACCGCGCTGGTGCTGTTCGACACCCGCCAGGACAACGTGGCCGAGGCCGATGTCGGCAAGACCCTGCCCGACGGCCTGACCCAGGCCTACGTGTCGGTGGACGGCACGCGCTCGCGCGGCTTCGAACTGGAAGCGTCGGGCGAACTGAGCGAAGACTGGAGCGCGTCGTTCGGCTGGTCGCATTTCGAACTGGAAGGCCCGGACGGCGCCGATCTGCGCACCGCGCTGCCGCGCACGCTGGTGCGCCTGTTCACCACCTACCGGCTGCCGGGTAGCTGGAACCGGCTCAGCGTGGGCGGCGGCGCCAACTGGCAGTCCGCCAGCCATGCCACGGTGGATGGCCCCAATGGCCCGCAGGGCGTGGACCAGGCCTCGGTGACCCTGCTCAGCGCGATGGCGCGCTACGCGTTCAATGCACAGGCGTCGCTGCAGCTCAACGCGAGCAATCTGCTGGATCGCAAGTATTTCGTGCTGGACGAGTACAGCAACCTGTACTACGCCGCCGGACGCAATGCGACGCTGAGCTTCAGCTACAGGTTCTGAGCGGCCCCGCGCTGCGCGGTCATCGCAGCGCGGCATGAAGCGGCATGCACGGATGGCATGCCGCGGTGGCGGCGCAAAGCGCGTCGCATGTCGGCCGCTGGCGCGCCTATTTGTTCAATTCCAGCACCGGCACGAAGCCGCCATAGATCATGCGTTTGCCGTCGAACGGCATCGGATTGGCCGCCGGATCCATGCGCGGGTCTTCCATCATCTTCTTCATGCCGGCATCGCGGGTGGCCTTGTCCGGCCATTCGATCCACGAAAACACCACCGTCTCGTCGTCCTTGGCGTCCACCGCGCGGAAGAAGTCGGTCTGCTGGCCGCGCGACACGTCATCGCCCCAGCATTCGAGCACGCGCAGCGCGCCGAATTCGATGAACACCGAATCGATGCGGGCGTGTTCGAGGAACTTCTCCTTGTTGGCCGTGGGCACGGCCAGCACGAAACCATCGACATACGACATGGAAACCTCCGGGTGCGGCGCGCCGGGATGGGCGCCTTGTTGCATACGACGTGCGAGAAGGGGGGAAATCGACACGCGATTGCCGAGAGGGAGATCTTGTTCGCCATGGCCCCGCGGCCATGTGAAGCCGTGCGATGGACGGGACCATGAATGCGCCTGCCTGACATCGCGTGCGCTGCGCATGACGTGCGCGAATCAGATGGGCACGACATCGCCGCTACCGGCTCGCTGCGTCAGTCGGCGGCATGGACCGAAGGCCCCTGCGATGCGCGCGAGTGGATGCGCCGCGCAATCACGCCGGCCCGGAACGCGCGCCGCGTTCGATCGCCGCCTGCACCCGCTCGCGCAGCGGCGCGTAGGGCGGCGGCAGCGTCGCCAGCAGGTAGCGCTCCACGCTGCGCTCGGTATCGCGGTAGACGGCAGCGCCGACGCTCACCTCGCCGGCATGCGCGCGCCAGTTCGCCGCGCCGTCCTGCCAGCGGAAGCCGCGATAGCCCAGCGCCGGCGGCGCGGCGGCTGGCCCGGGCACGCGTGGCAGGCGTTCGCAGTGTTGGCGCAGCCCGCGTGCGGCGATGGCGTCAAGGTCCCAGCACGGATTCGGCTGGCCGCTGTAGATGTCGAGCTCGACGTGCATCGGCCTTGCGTCAGTTGATGACCACCGAGCGCCCGGCGTAGAAGTAGCCGCAGAACTGCTCGTAGCCGCCACGGTCGCAGGTTTCCGGATTCAGGATCAGCTGGCCGCTGTTGTCGTAGTTGCGCGCGGGGGTGCCGCCGGGCTTGTGGCCCCAGAAGCCGCCGCGCTGGTGTCGGTACCAGTGGTAGTCGTGACCGGCGTCGATGACCAGCGCCATGAGCCGGCGCGGGTATTCCTTCTCGCTTAGGCAGTCGCAGCGCTTGCGCAGGCCGTCGGCCATGGCCGCGGCGGTGACGGTGTTGCAGGCCATGGTCGAGGTCTGGGCGCCGTGCGCGCGCCCGGGTTGGGCGAAGGTGTTGGTGCGCCAGTTGCGCGCGTAGTTGTAGCAGTTGTTGTGGCCGACCACGCCGGCGCCGTTCCAGAAGCCGGGGTTGTACTGGCTCACCTCGTATTCGCACTTGCCGCAGGCTTCGTCCTTGATGGTGGTGCGCAGCGAACTGCGCGGCGGTGCCGGCGGTGCCGGCGTGCGCCGCGGCGGATCGGCGAGATAGCGCTGCAGGCGTTCGAGCACGCTGTCGCGCAGCTTGGCGTCCAGCGGGGTCAACGTGTGTTCCAGCAATTGCACCTTGGAACGCAGCGGCATGGCTTCGATCAGGCGCTGCGCCAGCGCACCGGAAGCCTTGAAGTCACGGCTGGCAGTGGAAGCCAGCGCGAATTGGCGCGGAATGCCTTTGTTCTTGGCTGGTGCGTCTTCGAGGAATTCGACGCGCACCTCGCGAAAGCCTAGTCCGTCGAAGCCGGTCCCGGGGCGGGCGAGCACGCCCTGGTTGCCGCTCACCTCGCCGAGCAGGCGTTCGGCCTCGGCGCTGTCGGTGACGTACCAGACCGGATTGGGGCGGCCGGAAAACATCGCGATTTCGATCCTTAGCATGTGCTTCTCCATGGGTGTTGCGTGCCCGCTCGCGGACGCCGCGTGAGCGGTTGCATGAATGCGGGAGAGCGCCGGCGGCGTGCCTGGCGCAGTGGCGTCCTCCTATCGAACGCGCGAAACCGGGCGGATCGGCCACGCACGATGTCGCGATGGATGCGGTTCGCCGGTATGTGCGGGGGGCGCTTGGGTGGTAGGAAGCCGCGATGCGGGGATGGCGGGACGTGGAACTGCGATGGGCACGCTCGGGTCGCTGTGCATGCCACGCCAGCGATCGATCCGATCAGGGCGATGGCGATCCGCCGTCTGTGGGAGCGACTTCAGTCGCGACGCGCTTTCCCGGTAATGCTCGTCGCGACTGAAGTCGCTCCCACAAGGACATTCCCGCTGGGTGCGCTGCATGGGCGCTCTGGACGGTCTCCGGCGATTGGCCCGGACGCATCGTCGGGCGTGGTGGTTGCGCTGCTTCGTCGGTCGCGGTTGAAACCGCTCCTACAGGGAGCGAAAGGCCGATGGAAACGCGATGATCTGCACCCGGGCCGCCATCTCCGCGCAGGGCGGCACGTCAGTTCTGGCCGGCGCCACCTGGGCACGCGGCAGTCAGCCCCAGGCTGTAGGACTGCAGGTCCCAGCGGTGCTGCGGGCTATCGTCCGGCACGTAGTGCCACGACTGCAGGTAACCCTCCGCGCACGATGCGATGGCAATGCTGTCGCCGGGCGTACCGGTCGCAGGCAAGGGCAGCGGCCGCGGCACCGCGCGGGTGGCGGCAGGCATGCTCACGCTGTAGTCCAGGCTCACCGCGCTGAGCTGGTCGGGATCGCCCAGGCGCTTGCCGTCCATCGCCGAGGGGTGTTGCACCAGCCACTCGCGGATCTGGCGCCACTCCGGTGTGTCCTTCGCATAGACGGTCTTGGTCACGATCCGCAACGCGTCCTGCTGCGCGCTCGCACTGCCGGCCAGTGTGGCCAGCGCCAGCACGGCGATGCTGGCCAACCGTTTCGGCCGCTGGCCAATGCCTGCTGCATGATTGGTGCCGTTCTTCGACTGCATGCGTCCGCTCCTTGCCGATGGCCGATCGGACAAAAATACCATCGGCATGTGCCAGCGGCGCAGCGACGAGCGCGAGGCGCGAATTGTCTACGCCACACGCGGCCGGACCGCGCGCCGCGCTTCACGTCGGCGCGAGCGAGGCCTGCAGCGCGGTGGCCAGCGCGGCGTCGCCGTTGACCAGGTCGCTCCAGCGCAACGCCATGCCCTTGCGGCGGTCTTTTTCGGTGAGTTTCAGGCCCTCTGGGTCCACGGTCAGCGTGTACAGCCTGCCATCGATCTCCAGTTCACGGCGCAACGGTTTGTCCAGTGGGGTCATGCGGCGCTCCCGGTTTTCACGATGCGCCGAGCGTAGCTGGGCCAAGGTGATGGCCGGTTCTGCAACGGCGCATGCGATGAAGACGCTCAAGATCGCCACCTACAACGTCAACGGCATCCGCAGCCGCCTGCCGCAGCTGCTGGAATGGCTGCGGCGCGAGGCGCCGGACATCGTCGGGCTGCAGGAACTCAAGAGCGTGGATGCGGGCTTTCCGATCGCCGACATCCACGCGGCCGGCTATGGCGCGTTGTGGATGGGGCAGTCGGCCTGGAACGGGGTGGCGGTGCTGGCCAAGGGCAGCGATCCGGTGGAGAGCCGGCGCGGTTTGCCGGGCGATCCGCGCGATACGCAGAGTCGCTACCTGGAGGCGATGGCGCATGGCGTGCTGGTCGGCTGCCTGTACCTGCTCAACGGCAATCCGCGCCCGGGGCCGAAGTTCGACTACAAGCTGGACTGGTTCGCGCGGCTGCAGCGGCATGTGCGGCAATTGGTCGCGCTGCCGCATCCGGTGGCGCTGATCGGCGACTTCAACGTGGTGCCGACGGACGATGACATCTACAACCCGGCGTCGTGGCGCCGCGATGCGCTGTTGCAGCCGGAGAGCCGCCAGGCCTACGCGGACCTGCTCGCGCAAGGCTGGACCGACAGCCTGCGCAAGGTGCACGGCGCGCGCCGGATCTACACGTTCTGGGACTACTTCCGCCAACACTGGCAGCGCGATGCCGGCCTGCGCATCGATCACCTGCTGTTGAACCCGCCGCTGGCCACGCGCCTGCACGACGCCGGGGTGGATCGTTGGGTGCGCGACCTGCCGCATGCCAGCGATCACGCACCGACCTGGATTGCGCTGAAGGCCGCCGCGCCGCGAGCCGGTGTCGCCGCGTTGACCGACAAGGCAACCGGCCCGGCGAAAACGGGCAGGTCTGCGAAGGCCAAAAAGGCAACGAAGCCGGCCAAGCCGACGCAGTTGGCGAAAGCCAGGAAAACCGCCGAGCAGCATGCGCCGCCGGTGACGACTAAGGCGACTACGGCGACCAAGGTGACCAAGGTGGGCAAGCCGACTGGTGCGGCCAAGCCATTGCAGTCGCCCAAGGCTGGCAGGACGGTCAAACCCGCCAAGCAGGCCAGGCCCGCGAAACCAGCAAAACCAGCGAAGGCGGCAAAGCCAACAAAGCCAACCCGGACGCCCTGACCCGCATTGCATGCGCGTGCGCAAATCGGCCCTGCCTGACCGGCGCCGTGCAGGGCTGCCTATACTCAAGGGGCGGCTGCCGCCTGCCATGTGGTACGCCGCGCTTGCCAGGTTGTCCCGGGTTTCCCTTCGCCACCTGCCGGAGTCGCCGCCATGAGTCTGCTCGTCGTCGCGCTGTTGATCGGGATCGTCGCTGGCCTGCGCGCGATGACCGCGCCGGCCGTGGTCAGTTGGGCCGCCAGCCTGGGTGTGTTGCCGTTGATCGGCACGCCGCTGGCGTTCCTGGGGTGGCGCTTCACGCCATGGATCGTCTCGCTGCTGGCCGTCGGCGAACTCATCACCGATCAGTTGCCGGGCACGCCCAGCCGCAAGGTGCCGCTGCAGTTCGGTACGCGCATCGTGATGGGCGCGCTGTGCGGCGCGGCGGTGGGCATGGGCGGCGGGCTGTGGGTGGCGGCGATGGTCGCCGGTGCGCTCGGCGCGGTGTTGGGGACCTACGGCGGTGCCGCGGCGCGCGCGGCGATGGCGCGGCGTTTCGGTCGCGATCTGCCGGCCGCGCTGCTCGAAGACGCGGCGGCGATCGGCCTGGGCGTCCTGGCGATGGCGCTGCTGCGATGAACCGCGCCTTCGACGCGATCGTGGTCGGCGCCGGCCAGGCCGGGCCCTCGCTGGCCGGCCGGCTGGTCGCGGCCGGCATGCAGGTGGCGCTGGTCGAGCGGCAGCTGGTCGGCGGCACCTGCGTCAACACCGGCTGCATGCCGACCAAGACCCTGGTCGCCAGTGCACGCGTGGCGCACCTGGCGCGGCGCGCCGCCGACTACGGCGTACAGCTGCAGGGCGAGGTCGGCATCGACATCGCGCGGGTGATGGCGCGCGCGCATGCGGTGACGCACAGCGCGCGCGACAACCTGGAGCAGTGGCTGCGCGGCATGCCCGGGCTCACCGTGTTGCGCGGCCATGCCCGCTTCGAGGCGCCGCAGCGGCTGCGTGTGGGCGAGGAATGCATCAGTGCGCCGAAGATCTTCCTCAACGTCGGCGGCCGCGCGCACGTGCCGGCGCTGCCGGGCGTGGAGCGGATCGACTACCTGACCAATACCTCGATCCTGCAGCTGCAGGAAGTGCCGCGGCACCTGGCGGTGATCGGCGGCAGCTACATCGGCCTGGAATTCGCGCAGATCTTCCGCCGCCTCGGCGCGCAGGTGACGGTCGTCGAGCAGCAGCCGCGGCTGATCGCGCGCGAGGACGAGGACGTGTCCGACTGCATCCGCAGTGTGCTGGAAGGCGAGGGCGTGGCGGTGCGCACCCACGCGCAGTGCATCGCCTTCGCACCGCATGCGCAGGGCGTGGCGGTGCAGGTGGATTGCCATGAAGGCGCGCCGGAAGTGGTCGCCAGCCATGTGCTGCTGGCGATGGGACGGCAGCCCAATACCGGCGACCTGGGCCTGGAACACGTCGGCATCGCCACCGACGCGCGCGGCTACATCGTCGTCGACGAGCAACTGGCGACCAGCGCCGCCGGCGTGTGGGCGCTGGGCGACTGCAACGGCCGCGGCGCGTTCACCCACACCGCCTACAACGACTACGAGATCGTCGCCGCCAATCTGCTCGACGGCGGCCAGCACCGGGTATCGCAGCGCGTGCCCGGCTATGCGCTGTACACCGACCCGCCGCTGGGCCGGGTCGGCATGACCGAGGCGCAGGCGCGCGCCAGCGGCCGCCCGCTGCTGTTCGCCAAGCGGCCGATGACCCAGGTCGGGCGCGCGCGCGAGAACGGCGAGACCGCCGGCTTCATGAAACTGGTGGCCGATGCGCAGACCCACCGCATCCTCGGCGCGGCGATCCTCGGCA
>Ga0308160_10001273_pt1 | contig 36858 bp, 39 predicted proteins | sample PhyFR1_FD_201036 | JGI IMG/M metagenome (GOLD analysis project Ga0308160, IMG submission 201036) | Phyllosphere microbial communities from UC Gill Tract Community Farm, Albany, California, United States - DLSLF.R1 | ecosystem: Host-associated > Plants > Phyllosphere > Unclassified | place: USA... | reverse complement strand
TCGGCGGCAACATCAATATCGTCACCAAGCGCGCCGGCGACCAGCCACTGACGCGCGTGACGGCAACGTATGAAAGCCAGGCGCTGTTTGGTGCCCATGTCGACGTCGGCCGCCGCTTTGGCGAGAACGGCGCCTGGGGCGTGCGCGTCAATGGCGTGATCCGCGGCGGCGACACCAATATCGACGAGGGCAAGCAGGAGGTCGGCCTGGCCGCGATCGCGCTCGACTATCGCTCGCCCAAGCTGCGCTGGACCCTGGACAGCTATGGCCAGCAAGAAAAGACCGACAACTTCCGCGCGCAGAACAGCTTCCGTCCCGACATCGCGTCGATCCCGGCGCCACCATCCGGCCACCGCGCCGTGTACCGCGGCGCCGACCTCGAGTTCCGCGATGCGACGATCGCCTCGCGCCTCGAATACGATGTGTCGAAAGACTGGATGGTCTACGCGACGGCCGGCTATCACTACGGCGCCAGCGAGCAGGACTTCCCGACGGCGCGCGCGCTGAACGCGGTCGATGCTGCCGGCAACTTCCGCCTGACCAATGCCTGGTACGACGCGTATGCGCGCAGCAAGACCGGCGAAGTCGGCACCCGCCTGAGCCTGGACACGGCCGGCATCAAGCACTTCATCACCGCCTCGGTCTCGCGCCTGGACAGCGAAGCGGGCAGCTTCTATCTGACCGCCCCGGCCAGCTCGTCGCAGCTGTCGAACATCTACAACCCGGTCGCGATCACGCCGATGATGGGCGAGCGCCTGGCGCCGACCAAGACCTCGGAAACCGAGCTGTCGAGCGTCTCGCTGACCGACACGCTGACATTCCTGGACGGCCGCGTCATGTTTACCGGCGGCTTGCGCAAGCAAAAGGTATCGCTCGACAACCTGGCGCCAAGCGGCGCGGTGACAACGTCGTACAGCGAAAGCGCCGTGTCGCCGCTGGCGGGTCTAGTGGTCATGCCGATGGAAAACGTGTCGCTGTACGCCAACTTCACGTCGGGCCTGAGCCGCGGCAGCACCGCTCCTGCCACCGCCGCCAATGCCGGTGAAGTGTTTGCCCCGTTCAAGTCCAAGCAATACGAGGTGGGCACGAAAGTCGACACCGGCCGCGTACTGCTCGGCGCCGCCGTGTTCCAGATCGACCGCCCGAATGCGATCACCGATCCGCTGACGACGGTCTACAGCCTGGACGGCACGCAGCGCAACCGCGGCCTGGAACTGTCGGCGGTCGGCGAAGCCGCACCGGGCGTGCGCCTGATGACGAGCGCCACGTTCTACAACGCCAAACAGCAGCGCACCGCCGGCGGCATCAACGAAGGCAAGAAAGCCACGGGCGTGCCGAAGAACGCGTTCAACGCGGGCGTGGACTGGGACTTGCCATGGATTAGCGGCCTGAGCCTCAATGCTCGGGCCATCCACACGGCGGAGCTGGCGCAGAACGTTACCAATACCGTGTATATCTCGTCGTGGACGCGCTTCGACCTGGGCGCACGTTATCGTACTGAACTGATGGGCAAGCCAGTGGTGCTGCGCGCTAGCGTCGAGAACGCTGCCAACAAGCGCTACTGGCTGTCGAGCAGCACGCTGGCGACCGTCGGCACGGCCGCTGCCCCGCGCACGGTGCTGCTGTCGGCGCAGGTGGACTTCTAAGTAGTCCTACGGTGTTATCTGGAACCTGCCTGCATGGTGAATGCAGGCAGGTCGCGGGGATTTTGGGCGGTGCCGGTATGAGGCACAAGATTCGGAACAAAAATTCGTTTTAGGCGTTGTTTTGCGGTAACTGAATCGCGTGTATTCTGTTGCCCTAGGGTATAGTTCTTCACATATTTTGCGAACATGTGATGAAACTTATAACCTTTGAAATCAGTGATCGTTCCCTTGCGATCACTACAGTGAAAAAAGCCGGAGAGCAATGGGAGTGCGTACTATCGGCGTCCAGTCATGCTGATGACGGCGCGATGTCCACCATCGTCCAGCAACAGATCAAATTTGACGGTGCCTACTGTGCCGATATGGTGCTGGAAAAGGCCGTCGATTTCAGTGGCGCGTTTCTGCAATTGATGATGTAGGGCGGGCCGCGCCGCTCTTCTGGTCTGCCTGCGTACCCGTCCCCCGGGTGCCCGGATGCGATAGAATGCACAGTTAATTGTCGCCTTATCGATCCCGGCGAATTCACTTCTACCTTCTTCCTGATCAAGGCCATCCGCAGTGTTATGCAACGACGCCATTGTGCGTCGGGCAGGGCGGGTAGGCGTACACAAGCATGAATCGCAATGACATCAACTAAAAACGGCGGGCGGCGCCTGAGTGTTGCCCCCATGATGGACTGGACGGACAAGTCAGTATTCATGCGGGTTTCAAGGGTGCTCTCCGTAATTTCACCGTAGCTGATCAGGAACCGGCTCGCTCCGCAGATCCTGCCTTTCCTTGCTCGCGAAGCAGGTCCAGCGCCTCGGCCACGTCACGGATATCGGCGGTCAGTGGGCTGCCTGACATCGCTACCGGGAACTTCCCGAGAGAGCGGTGCGTGTAGCCGGTTGCCGTGCTCATGCCGAGCGCTTGGCACGTTTCATCGATGTTGAGTCGTGGCTTGTTATAGATCGCCAGCAATAAAAATTCAGTTCGCATTTTTGTTGTCCTTTCCGTTTTCAATCTGTTCGACCGGCGTTGAGATCACGCGCCGTCCCTTCGGCCGCGCCATTGCCATGTCCACGGCGGTGTCCAGATCCTCGCCATCGATCAGCGCGACCATCTTGCCGTCAGCTGCCAGGCTGGCCACCATCGGAGCTGCAGTGCACGCCATGCTGTCGGCCTTATCGCGCAGCCACCGGTACCGCGCTGCATCGCGCTGCAGGTCTAGTAGCGCGCCCATGCTCACGTGCTGACCACCGATCACGATCTGGCGGCTGTTCTCAGATTTGCTCATTGGATTCCTTCTGCGTCCGCTTCGCGCGGCGCTCCAGAAAATGCGACAACAGGATCAGACCGGGGCCCGCAACCACTGCCAGCCCAATAAGGCCTGCGCCGCCAAACCGAAACACGATCGTCCCGGCGACGCTGGCGACAACGCAGCCCATGCAAACGCCCTGACCCACGGCGCGCAACGTCCGCCAATCGAACGCGTTCATGACGCCACCCGATCGCCGATCACTGCGGCCAGCACGCGCTGTGCGCCCAGGCACAGCCGGAACAGCTCGACCGCGCTCTCGTTGACGCTGGCCTCGCCAATGTCGCGCAGCAGCTGGGCCACGTCGATTCCGTCCACCAGCGGTGGCTGGGCGCCGGCTGGCACGACACCGACGTACTGTAGGTTTTGGCCCTGGTTATTCATCCGACTCTCCCTTGTGTGGGTGATATGGCTCAGGCGCCCCAATCAGGTTCAGGATGATGCTGCCGGAGTGCGCGCGGTCCATGCCATCGTTTGCGGTCAGGTAATGGAAGACCATTGCGGCTTCGTCGACGTCGCGCGGCGCGATGCGGGACATCAACCGGAAGACGTAGTCTTCCCGCGCGGTGACCTGGTCGCTGGTGTCACCGCAGTCGCCCACGGCCTGACGAAGCCAGTACAGCTCGCGCCAGTAGACGAGTTCCGCAATGCAGTCCGTTAGCGTGGCCGGCCGTTGACCTGGGCGCGCATCGAATCGCTTGTCGACCTGTGCCGCATCGAGTCCGTATCCGCGCGCGCCCTTGCGCACTCGCTTCAACACCTCGAAGCAAAATTGCTCGGCGGGCGTGTTGCTGAAGATCGCGTCACCAAAGCGCGCGCAGGCCTCATGGCGGCGCTGGGACCGCGTGATTGCGCGCTCAGCAAGGCTCTCCAGGTCGGCGAAGCCGAATGACGAAAAAGCCTCCGCCCAGTTGCCAGGATGCGCGCGCACCAGGTGATCGGTGTAGCGCTTTTCGAGATCCTTGAGCGGAGTTTTGATCTTCGCAGCGGCCAAGCCAGCTTTGTGGATCAGGTCGGCCTGTCCGGTGCTGATCACTTCGCGCAGCCACAGAACGGCATCGACCTCGGCGTCGCCGGTGACGACCTTCTGGACTGGCATGGCCGGCACCGCGATTGCTGTGCTGTCGCTGAGCTGCATGGGCGGCAGGGAGAACAGCGCGCTGTGCGCAGCGCCGAACGTTTTGGTTTGCGTGATCATTGCTCGTTCCCAAAAAGTGGATGCTGCGGCGCGATTCCGCGCACGATGGCGTCGATGACTGATTCGTACCAGTTGATCTGATCGCCGACGTGCTTGTTCTTCGCCTGGAACGGGCGTGATTCACCATGCTTGGCGCCGGCCTCTGTGAGCACGTATCCGCTTTCGCTCTTGCGCTGCAGGCCCAGGTGGATCAGCGCCTTGTTGACGTCGGTCGCCTTCAATTTCGGTAGCAGGCGTTTTCCGATTTCGGTTGGGTTCAGCTTTACGGCGGTCTCGATGGCGGCAGCGGGCAGCGCTCCGCCGAACTGGGTTGCAGGCAGGCCGGTGCGTTCCTCGATCATTCGGAGCTTGATGGTAGCCACCACGTCGGCGCGGGCGCCCGGCACTTTTGCGACCATGTTGCCGATGAAATCGATCGCACGAGCATCAGCCAGTAGACCAGGCGCGGCGCAGCGCACAGGCTTCGCCGCGCCCTTTGCAAAATAGGACTTCACCAGCTGGCGCTGCACATCCCAGGCGAGGTCGTCGGTGAAGCTCTTGACCAGCATGGAGTACCCGGTTTCGGTGAGCAGCACGACTGTGGCGGGCGTGCCGCCCTGCGGCCTGGTGAAACCAAGCGTACGAATTTCGTCCGGCTGGTTGAGGTCGTGAAAATCCTCGCCGGCGATGAGTCGCGCCTTGTTCTCGTTGAAGTTGCGGCGCGCCGTGCCGTCTGGCCGCTTGTGCGCGGCATCCATCATGGCCAGCGTCATCACGCGCACGCCGCGGTAGTCGATCGGCACCATGGCAACGTCATTGATTTTGATGACGGCGCTCATGCTGCACCTGCCATTTCTTTCTGCGCGTGAACCATGTCGAAGTGCTTGGCCAGCCCGATCATCAACTTAGCCTGGTCTGCTGGGCCGAACTGGTCGAAGCGGCGCAGCACCTCCTCGAGCATCATCCCGCAGCGGCCGGCGCCCGACTTCACGGCGATGCCGAGGAAGTCAGTCACGCCCAGATTATGATGCAGCAGGACCAGCGGGCCTTCGTGGCGCGGATCGCGCATGGCGTCGTCAGGGCACTGGCGACGAATCGTGACGTCACCGATCCAGTCCGGACCCTGCATGTAGCTGTTCGCGACATTGCTGGCTTCGCTGTGGGTTACGCCGGCCAGCAGCAGGCGCCCGGCGGCATCGCGAACGTCCCACACATCGCACATGTTGTCCAAATCTGCACCCATCAGGGCGTAGGCGCCGAGACCGTAGTGCAGGGCAGCAGCGGCGAGCAGCTGGGTCTGGCCGCGGCCTTCCTTAAACCAGTCGATGTTCTCTAGCACCCACTCCACCGAGTGAGTGGTGTACGCGCTTCCGACGGCATCTTGGAAGTGAATCCAAGGCTCGCCACCATTGCCGAGGCCCAGGTCGCCGCCGGTGTAGTGCAGCGGAAGATGCATCGAGTGCGCGTCCATCGAAACAGGCGGCCAATCGTGTGGCAATTTGATACTACTGGTTGCTTTTTGGGAATTGATTGTGCTAGCATTATGATTCGCCATTGTCTTTCTCCAAAAATCGAGGCGTAGGGGGTCACCCGGTGCAGGAACACCTGGTGGCTTTTTTTTGCCTAGCAGTTTGGATGGGCAGAAACTGGCAGTCACCCAAGTGCAGTAAGCACTTGAATTATTGCAAAAGCACTTGAATTTCGCAAGTACATTTGCAATATTTTGATATAAATATATTCTATCGAAGAGCGAAACCGATAGATTATTTTAATTGATATTCGTAGGTAGCCGGAGATGAGTGATAGATAACGCCGCCTAGAGGACGGAGTGTTTTCTCTGCAACACCTGGAGGGAACTCAAATCGCTCCTGCGTCCCTGGCTCTGTCAATCTAATTCCACCATCGGGTAACTTTCGCACTTGACTTACATAGTGGTCGCCGTCTTCGCGAATGAACGCTATGATTCCGTCTCTCACCTCAGCCATTTTCGTGTCCACCACGAACCAGTCGCCATCGTATAAAAAGGGCTGCATTGACGACCCCTTGGCGACCAAGACACGGCAATTGTCGGGGTGGAGTTGCTTACCTCTGAAAAACGACCGATGGATGCGGAGCGCCCCACGCTCGAGCTGAACCCATTCGATTTCATTGCTATCTGGATTGATGCGCGGCTCAACAAGGTCCAAAAAGAGCCATTCGTCAGCATCCATCGCCCTGCGCCGAGGATTTGGCGGAATCAACTCACTTATGTCCTCGCCTTGCCCCGTCAAAAGCCAAGCCAGTGGCACATCTAAGGCCGCAGCCAATTTATCGGCGAACCTTGTCCCGGAGTTTCGTCCCGACTCGATCTGCGCAATCGTTGATTGAGACAGCCCTGAGCGAGCAGACAACTCTGCTTGAGTCAAAACAGCGGCTTTCCGAGCATGCTTTAGGCGTTCTTGAAGTGTTTTCATCATGAGTGTAATTGTAATATTTAATTCAAGTGTTTTGGCACTTGCATTCTAAGTGTATGTGCAATAATATGCTACTTATGAATGCAAATACCATCGTCAGAGAACTCATGAGCCTCGGTCTCACGCAGCGAGAAATTGAGCGGCGCTCAGGGGTTAAGCAATGCGTCGTATCTGCCCTTAACACGGGCCGGTATGGTCGCCGAACGCCATACGACACGCTCATTTCATTGCAGAAAGTGCTCGATGAAATGAGGCAGGCAGGTGATGGCAATGCGGGCGCGCCTGAAGTAAGTCAACCTACCTAACAGTCCCTTTAGAAAGCCCCTTTTTGAACGCCGATATCGCTCGGCGCAGGGACTCTTTACGCCCAAATTTTGGAGAGCAGCATGAAATCCATCCTGAAACGCACCGTCGTCCAGCTGTACTGCCTGGACCTGATTAAAGGCTCGACCGTGGCTCGCGTGTTCGACCGCTTCAACCTGTGGAGGGCCTGATGGCCAACAAATTCTTTATTGACCTGGGCCACGTGATCGACCGCGAAGGCGAAAAGATCGCGGTGAGTATGCAGACCGAACAGTGGGGCGACGAGACCGTGTACGGCGTTGCTTTCAACGAGTTGAACAATCCGAACGAGCTTTTCGCTTTCGGAACCCTTTTTGATTTCGTTTTGCGGGATGGCCTGAGGGATTTCGAGATCTTCAGTGAAACCATGTCGACGATACCAACATGCATTCCCGCAGGTGAGATTCGTGCTCTGGTGCGTCGCATCCTTGGCCCGCATGAGTTTGAAAAGCAGGTCTTCACTGTGTATTGGAACAGCAGCGTGTTGCGTCAGCATTGGCGCCTCGTGCCGGTGGGTGAGTGTCCGTTCTGAGGCTGTTATGAGCAACATTCAAAAGCTAAGGCTCGACGAGCTCAACATTCTGGCTGGCACGCAGTCGCGCGTTGCAACGAACAACGATACGGTCAAGGAGTATAAGGAGGCGCTGGAAGAGGGTGCCAGCTTCCCTCCCGTGATTGTATTCAGTGACGGATCTGAAAGCGGTAAATGGCTTGCTGACGGCTTCCATCGTTACCACGCGCACCGCGCTGCCAACCTGGTCGAAATCGAATGCGAGATGCGCGCCGGAACCCTGCGCGAGGCCGTGCTGTTTTCTTCCGGTGCAAACGGCACGCACGGGCTTCCACGGACCAATGCGGACAAGAACAATGCAGTAAAAATGGTGCTTGCGCTCAATGAGTGCGAAGACTGGAGCGACCGCCACATTGCTCGTCACTGCAAGGTCTCGCACAACTTCGTCGGCGATGTACGCCGTGCTATCTGTCATCCGATGACAGATGCGCCGCCGCCCGTGCGGATCGTCCAGCGCGGCGACGCCACCTACGAGCTGAACACGGCGAAGATCGGCAAGCCCTTGGCGCCAGTGGCACCTGCAGCGGCTGCGCCGCCGTCCGCAGTTTCACCAACTGCCGTGCAGGCCGCTGCGCCGGCGCCTGCGCATGACGACCCCGACGCCCCTGATTTCGGCGCGCCTGCCATCGACGCTGCGGCGCCTGCCGCACCTGTCACGCTTGCCGACATGGACGAGCACGACGACGGTGTCATGTTCGACGCGATGGAACTGCTCATCGCGGAGCAGGAAAAGGTGGCTCAACTCGAGCAGGACCGGAATGCGCTGAAAGCCCGTGTGGCGCAGCTCGAAAAGGGCGACCTGGCTGCGCAGATCGTCAAGCTGGAACAAGACCTGCACACAGTAACCGGCCGCGCCGATCGCTACTACGACGATTTCACAAAAGCCAATAACACAGCAATCCGCCGCAAGACTCGCTTGGATCAGATTCGCCAAGCGGCCGGCCTGGCTCCGGATGCCGACCTTGTGGCGTGGGCCCGGCAAGCGGCACGGAGGGCGGCATGAGCAATGAGACGCCAGAGCAGCTCGAGCTGCGTCCGCTGCAGGTGCCCGTTGTCGCTGCCGCACAGGATGCATTCCGACGCGCGAAGAACATCCTGATCCAGGCCCCGTGCGGTTTCGGCAAGACCGAGCTGGCGACCTACCTGCTGGCAATAACGAAGAAGAAGGGCAATCGCGGCGCGTTCATCATGGATCGCATCGCCCTTGTCGACCAAGCATCTCGCCGCTTTAAAAAATACGGCCTAGCTCACGGCGTAACTCAAGGCCAGCACGACGACTACGACCCGCTCGAAGCAATCCAGGTATGCAGCCTTCAAACAATATCCGGAAAGCGTGGCTGGCCCGAAGTGAAGCTGCAAATCATCGACGAATGCCATGTCCTGTCCGAGAAGCTGAAAGCGCGTTTGGCAAAGCGTGAGTGCTACTCGATCGGCCTAACCGCAACGCCGTTCACGAAAGGCTTGGCTAATTACTTCGACGTCGTCATCAACGCCGCTACAACCAACCAGCTGATCCGCGAGGGGTGGTTGGTGCCGTATCGCGTGTGGGCTGCATCGGAGCCGGACATGACCGGCGCCAAGGTGGTGGCAGGTGAGTGGAGTGAGAAAGAGGCCGAGTCGCGAGCCATGCCCATTATCGGTGACGTGGTCGCCGGTTACATGGAGCGCGGCCAGGGCAAGAAGTTCATCGCCTTCGCATCGTCTGTAGCGCACGCCGAGGAGATGCAGCGGCAGTTCTTGGCTGAGGGTGTTGTGTGCAACTTGGTCACGTACCGCCAGACCGACGACGAGAAGGATGCAGCCACAGAGGAATTCCGCAAGCCCGATAGCTATATCCGCGGCCTGATCAGCATCGAAAGCCTGACGCGCGGTTTCGACGTGCCCGACGTCGAAGTGCTGATCCTGGCGCGCCCGCTGCGCAAGGCGCTGGCCGTGCATATCCAGATGCTGGGCCGCGTTCTGCGCTGCTCCAAAGACACGGGAAAGACCGAGGCCATAGTGCTCGATCACAGCGGCAACTGCATGCGATTCTGGAGTCAGGTCGAAGACTTTTTCGAGAACGGCATCGACGAGCTGGACGATGGCAAGCCGAAGGAAGCGAAGCCGGCAGCCGAGAAAAAGGAAATCCAGCCCGTGAAGTGCCCGACCTGCTTCCAGGTCCACAGCCCACTGCCAGCGTGCCCATCGTGCGGCTATGTGTACTCCACATCGAAAGAGATATTGCGCGTCGCCGGCACTCTGCAAGAGGTGAAAGGCGCGAAATCGAACAAGGTGGCGCCTACGGCCGAACAGCGCGCGTCGTTCTATGCCCAGCTCCACTACATCGCATTGGAGAAAGCATGGAAGCCGGGCGCTGCTGCGTGGAAGTTCCGGGAGAAATTCGGGGACTGGCCAACGGTACACGATAAAGCCATGCCAGCTATCGAGCCGACCCAGGAAGTCCTGAATTGGCTGCTCTCGCGCCGTATTGCCGGAAATGCCAAGGCGAAGAAGTCATGAGCGATTTTCTACAATTCGTCCAGGCGAACGGCATCATCTTGCCGGACACCTTCACGCCCGGCCGCTGGATTCGCTGCAAGACCGAGAGCCACCCGCGCAAGAAGAACGGCAGCATCAAGCTGGCCGATGATGGCCTGGTCGGCTGGTGCCAGGACTATGCCGTGCACGCCGAGCCGATCACCTGGCGCGCCAGTGACGGGGCCGCCGCACTGGCTGCGCCGATCGACCGGGCCGCGATCGCACGCCGCCAGGCCGAGCGCCGCGCCGCGCTGTGCGAGGCAACGCTGGCCGCGCGAGCGTACTACGAGCGCTGCGCACCACTGCGCGGCAGCCACCCGTACCTGGTCAGCAAAGGCCTGGGCGTGGCCGGTTGCGTTGGCCTGCGCGTCGACGCCGACGGCTGGCTCGTGATCCCCATGCTCTACAACGGCAAGGTGCTGAGCCTGCAGCGCATTTCGCCAGAGGGCGAGAAGAAATTTCATTTCGGCGCCACCACCAAATGCGCCTACTACGCCATCGAGCGCACCGGCGCGGCCCTGACAGTTCTCGTCGAGGGCTTCGCCACCGGCCTGACCATATTCCAGGCCATCCCTACCTGCCACGTCATCGTCGGCTTCAACGCCGGCAATCTGCCTGTCGTGGCCGAGCGAATGACGCGATTCGGCATGGGCGTCGTGTGCGCCGACAACGACTGGGAAACCGCCGCGCGCATTGGCCGCAATCCGGGCCTGGACTCCGCGCGCGCCGCCGCGGAGGTACTGGGCGTGGGCGTGGCCTTCCCGCAATGCGCTGGCACCGACTGGAACGATTATGTCATGGAGCAGATCGAGCAGGCCGTCGCTGGCCAGACGTTCAGCTTTAGCCGCAAGCGCACGGTCCTTCAAATACAGGCCAGTGCTTTCGCCGACGTGAAGCTGAAGGTGATGCGGGAGGCCCGGCTGTTGCGCACCAAGTAGGGCAGTAGTGGCGCTCGAGCGTGAGCGCGTCTTGGAAAGGGATCACATCGGTTCTGACCCCTTTCCAAGATTTATGAGGTGCAGGACTTGCACCCCGGTGGAGCGGACGACACCAGAAAAAACGTGCACGGGCCTGAATCGGCCCACACCGCAAAAAGACCGACGGCGCCGTCGAATACCAGGGCACAGCACGAACAAGGCGCAGAGGGGGCCTTGCCGAGGCCTGAGAGCACAGGCCAGAGCGAACAGAGGTACAGAGTTGGAATGCTCGGCCCGTTCGGCAGGCGCATTCACCAGAGTGCGCCAATCGAAAAGGCGAGGGGGCGGCCTGGGCGAGCCGTAGCGGAACTGACCATCCGCGAATACGTCACTTTCGATATTAGTTTTTGCTGATTTTGCTCGGGGGCCGCAGTACACCCCTTCCACTACAACCGCAGCCTGAGGGGTCCAACCAACCCCTCTAAATGACAACTATGGCCAAAACAAACGCGAACGACCAGCACCAGGCGCTTCCACAGAAGATCGAGCAGCGCCTGGCCGAATTACACTCGTTGGGGGAATTCGATCAGGGCGATCTGGCGCACTGCCGCCGCAGCTATTGGGCCGCGCGCGCGGACTGGCACAAGATCCTAGTCGACTGCTATGACGCAGCCATGGCTCGTCAGCAGGCCGCTGGTGCCAGCCCGCAAGAACCAGACTCAGCACCGGCAAGAGCGGCATGTGCAGCATCAGCGCCGGCAGCACGAGCAGCCAGCCAGCTGGCGCAGGGAGTGCCAGCGTGAAAGCGAATGCTTGCATGTTACGGAAATTAGCAGTCCAACCGATCTTGTGCCCGAACACGGCCGACGCCAAGCGAGACAGCCATCATCTTGGCCAGGTCCTCCGTCGCGAAGCTCTGTTCCTCGACCTGATAAAGCGGCACGGCTTGCTGGGGACAATTGGGAATGCCGTGAATTCGATCAATCTGATAAGCAGGCCAGTAGTTGCCATCGGGGGTGAGAGCCGCAGAGCCATACACGCGGTAATCACCTTCATCCCATGGGTTGAACGACTGCATAGGCGTAAATGCGCTCATAAAAGATTCTCCCATAAGTTTTTCTGCGATTGTAAGAGAGGGTTTGTAGCGCCAATTTTCTACCAACTTGTCGCGTCTGGTCAAATCGGACACTGCCCAACAGTGTCGAGCGGATCTAGTAGGGGGAGTGGCCTATGAGCGCGAACGTATTCAAGCGGGGCGGCATCTGGCACTACCGGTTCCAGGTGGCCGGCAAGCGCTTCCGCCGCAGCACTGGGTTGACCAGCCGGCGCGCCGCCGAGCAGGTAGCGCAGCGCGCGTACGACGCGGCTGTGCTGCGCGCCAACGGCGGCGAGCCGGTGCCGACGCTGGCCGAGCTGGCACAGGCCTGGATCGAGGTGCACCGGCCCGTGTCCAGCGCCGCGCACATCCGCAGCGTCGAGCTGTTCCGGCGGCTGCACATGTTCGACCTGGGCGCCAAGTCAATCAACGAGATCACCACGCTCGACGTCGAGCTGGCGCGCAACCTGTACCTGCTGACGCACAAGCCGGCCAGCGCGAACCACTGGCTGCGGATTGTGAAGCTGCTGACCATGTGGGCGGTTAAGCGCGGCATGCTGGCAGCGATGCCATGGCACGTGTCCATGCTCAAGGTGCAGAAGAGTCCGCGCTCCATCCTGCCGCTGGCGGCAGCACGCGCGTGGTTCGCTGCCGTCGACGAGACTACAGCGCACGCGCCAGCGATCGGTACAGCCGTGCGTTTAATGTTTGGCCTGGGTCTGCGCGAGGGAGAGGTGATCAGCGCGCGCTGGGAGTGGATCGACTGGGCTCGCAAGACGTATACGCCCGGCATCACGAAGGGCAGGGAGGCGGAGCCGGTACCTATGGCGCGATGGCTGCGCGAGCACTTGGAGGCGCGGCGCCAGCACAGCGGGCTGATCGCGGTCAAGCCAGACGGCCAGGCCTTCGCATCAGGCTTTGCTCGTCAGGCGATCCGGCGCGCCAACGATACCTGCGCCGTCAAGGGGATCACACCGCACCGGCTTCGCGGCACGTTTGCAACGCTGCTATCCGAGGCTGGCGTACCAATCCAGACGGTACAGCGGGTCATGCGGCATAAAAGCTTTACAACTACGATGGGATACTTGGAAAAGAACCTTGGTGTCGCGGTCCTAGCCCAAGAGCGAATCGGAGATATTGCCGGGCTTTGAAAACACGGGGGCTGGATGAGCAACGAACGCTAATTTTTGGCCATATAGGCCAGTAAGAGTGCGATCGGGCCAGCCACCATTACGAATCCTTGGAGAGCCCATTTCCATTCTTGAACGAATCGCCGTAGGGCTGAAACCTCGTTTTCGCTAAGGCATCGCGTTTGAGACCGTGTCGAGGCGCTACGCCAATCCGACCAGCCGGAACGTAAAGCAGCTTCCTCTTCCTCTACAGAGCGTACAAGCATCGATTCTAGGCTTACCTCCGTAGTCGTAACCTCTGTCGACATTGCCGGTCGATAGGGGGATTTCTTGTATGCAATCATGGTTTCCTAAATACACTCTTAAAAGATTCGCGATTGTACCCAGAAATCCCGAATGACTGCCACGAAAATGACACACGACGACGAACCTGCCTTGTATAGACAGGACTTACGTCTGATTAACGATCAGCAGAAATTTGAAGTGGCACGCGTCGTTCATGCTTCGCGGCGACCCAGCCAGGATGGCAACCGAATCCGTCTCGCTCATACTCAAGGACTCGCCAGAGCGCCACGAGGGTCGATGGGGCTCGCAAGACGGCAGACAGGCCCGAGTAGCGGTGCGATCTCGCATCGGAGTGGACAACGTCGCACTCTGTGATTAGCACAACAGTTGCAGTGGGTAGAAGACTTTTAAGTTCACCGGCAAAAGACCGTCTTTCACTTAAGCGGGTCGGCACTGAAATCAATATCACGTCAGCCCCGCACACTTTGACTATGTTTAGTGCTCTAGCGGATGTTGATGCAATGAACGTGGCGTAGCCAAGTAGCTTCATCTGTATTTGAAGCCTGCATGCGCATATGGGGTCATCCTCAACTACGAGAGCAATTTTCATTTTGAACTGCCCTTAATTTTAGTCAACAGACGATGCTATACGAATAGTCGTAAATACGTAACCGAGCTAAGTGCTGCATGTATGTAGGATTATTACTACACGTCGCGGGTGACAGCTACTGGACAATGCAATAGGTCGGGTGCATTGAGCCGGAGTATTTCGGTCCGGGCGTTTGCCCAAAGCACTGTTAAAAGTGATTGGTGGATGCATAATGGAACATTGTGAAGCGTTGTAAACATGCCACGTGAAAACAAATTCAATCCGGAAATTTCTTGGCCACTTATGGTACGCTCGCTGGGTCGTTTTTTCGGAGAGTAATTATGGGGTTCGTTGATCGCTATATCACCGCATTGAGCGCATCGAGCCTTCAGGACGATGAGCGCCACTGCCAGGCCGAGCCGCTACTTGCCTCGGCGCTGGCCTCGACTGCTGCTGGCCACCTGGGCGCGCTGCTGCACCGTGCGAAGTACGCCGGCACGGCAACCCAGAACATGGCGCACGCGGTGGCGATGCGCGACCTGGCTGAGAAGGCGCTGATCGAAGCAATCCGCAAGAAGGATGCGGCCCGCGAGGCTGACTGCCGCCAGGCACTGCGAGGTGACGCAACGGTGGTGGAGAGTGGCGTATCGCTCGTGGCCCGCCTGCTGATCCTGTGGACGGCCGAGGTGATGAGGCGAGGCCGCGCGCGCCGGTGGGTGCCGGAGAACACGGCATGGGATGCGGAAGCGGCGATCAGGTTGTATCGCGCGGTCGCCGAGAACTCGCTGGCCTACTGGCTGAATGGCTTGTGTGATCCATGCGGCGGTACCGGAGTGGCCGAGGCGCGCGCATGCAAGTGCTGCGCCGGATCAGGCAAGGGTCCGCTAGTGATGGCGGCTGGATTCGTCCGCGAACATACGCTGAACATGGTGAGCGAGCTGCACAGCATCGCCGACAGCCATGCGGCGCGTGCCAGTGCCAAGCTGCGGATGCAGCCAGCCTGAGACAGTCATCAGAATGCTGTGTATACGCACAGCATTTCGTGTAAACTAAGTACCTACATTCTTCCGGCCTCGTAAAGTGCGCACCAGCGCCACCGATAACCGGAACTCGCGACAGCACCCCAGCCTTTGGTGCTTTCGCACGTCTGAAGAAAAAGCCTGAACCGTTAAACGTTCAGGCTTTTTGCATTAGCGGCCTACTTTGCGGATAGCTCTGAGGCACGCCGTCTCGCCCGCGTAAGGGCCACTGATCAGTACGGTCGCAGCGTAAATATGTTACTGTGATGAACATCATATGGCCGCAGGGAAAAGCCCTGTCGCCCGTCTCCGTTTTCCAGTCCTGTACCAACAGGACCTTTGCCGCCCTTCGCTGTCATGCGCAGGGCGGTTTTTTTTCGGGGTATCGCATGAAGCGCAAGACCGTCATCAAGGCGTCGTCTCTTCCGACACGCTCGCCGATCGGTATGGCCATCGTTCTCTGGCTGCTGCTCGATCGGTTAGGCGCACCGGGCTGGGCGTTCGGCGTGCTCTGGACACTGATCGCACCGTGCGTGCTGACCTGGATCGCGTCGTTCTGGGCCAAGTCCGCGCAAGACGTGCCGGGCTTTGGGGAGAAATAGCGTGACTATGCCGACCGAGTGCTACCGCGACCAGATCATCCGTGCCGTCACTGGCAACAAACCCGCGATGGTCTTCCATGTGGTTGATGGGGCGGCGTTGCGGCGCCTGAGCGAGCGATTGAGCGAAGCCGAGCGTGCAGCCACCATCTTGCAGGCCAAGGGCTACGGCGCTTCCGGCCTGCTGCTGGACGAGGTTGCCGCGCGAGTGCCAAACGCTGCAGGCTAATGGTCTGGGGCACGAAGAGCCGCCACGAGCGTGGCTACGACAGCGCCTGGGTCAAGGTGCGCAACCAGGTGATGGCGCGCGATGACGGCGAGTGCCAACGCTGCAAGCGCGCAGGCCGCACCACCCTGGCTCGCGCAGTCGACCACATCGTCAGCAAGGCCAAGGCCACCGAGCTGCGCTGGACACGCGCCAAGACCGATCACCCCTCTAATCTAGAAGCCATCTGTGATCCATGCCATGCCATCAAGACCGAGGCGGAGCAGGGCAAACGTAAGCGCGTGAAGCGCGCCGCTGGCCCTGATGGCTGGCCGGTTTGATGCTCAAAAAAATATGCAGATTAAAAATTAATCAGCTTAAAAATTAAGTAGCTTAAAAAATAGGCAGGGGGGTATCGAAATCTCTGGGACCTTCGCCCAAGGGGACCGCCTGCCCCCTCTTTGTGCAGAACCGCGAAATGAAACTTTTTTTCTGGGATTGAAATCATGGCCGGACGGCGCCCGACTCCCAGTGCGCTCAAGCTGGTCACGGGCAATCCGGGCAAGCGGCCACTGAACAAAAAAGAACCAAAACCACGTACAAAAACGCCAGTTTGCCCGCCGCACCTCGATGCGAAAGGCAAGGCGGTGTGGAAGAAACTGTGCGCGCTCTTGAAACGAATGGGCGTGCTCACCGAGGCGGATGGCTTGGCGCTTGAGCGACTGTGTGACTGCTACTCCGACATTCTGAAATGCCGGGAATTGGTGGAACGCGATGGCCGCACCTACACGACCATCGATCAGAACAGCAACACACTCATCAAAAACAACCCTGCGGTGAACCAGCTGCGCGCTGCCGACTCGCAGTTCAAAAGCTACCTGGTCGAATTTGGATTGACGCCGGCCGCGCGATCGAAAGTGAACGTGGACCCCGATGACAAGAAAAAGGACGACCCGCTCGGCAGCTACTTCGGCTGACCCTGTCTCCCAGTACGCCCGTGAGGTCGTCGCCGGAACGCGCATCGCCGGCCCGCACGTGCGCCACCAGTGCGCGCGCCACTTGGCCGACGTTGACGAGGGTGCGAAACGTGGGCTGGTGTGGGACGTCGCCGCAGCCCTGAAAGCGATCGGCTTCTACCGCGACGTCCTAAAGCTGAATGGCGGTGACTTCGAGGGCAACCCGTTCGAGCTGTTGCCGTGGCAGCAGTTCGTGGTCGGCAGCATCTTCGGTTGGAAGCGCGACGACGGGTACAGGCGCTTCCGCGTGGTCTACGTCGAGACGGCGAAGGGTAGCGGCAAGTCGCCGCTGGCGGCCGGCGTCGGGATGAAGGGCCTGGTAGCCGACGGAGAGCCGCGCGCGGAGATTTACGCTGCGGCGACGAAAAAAGACCAGGCAATGATCCTGTTTCGCGACGCTGTCGCGATGCATGACCAGTCGCCAGAGCTGGAAAAGCGCCTCACAAAAAGCGGCACCGGTGAGAAGGCTTGGAACTTGGCGTACTTGGCCACCGGTTCCTTCTTCCGGCCGATCAGCAGTGATGATGGCCAGTCCGGTCCGCGTCCACATATCGCCCTGGTCGACGAGTTCCACGAACACAAGACGGCAACCGTGCTCGAGATGATGCGCGCGGGGACGAAGAGCCGGCGCCAAGCGCTGATCTTCATCATCACCAACGCCGGCGCCAGTCGTAAGTCGCCGTGCTGGAACTATCACGAGTATGGCGCCAAGGTCGCGAGCGGCGAAGCACTAGACGATTCGTTCTTCCCCTACATCTGCGCCCTAGACGAGGAGGACGACCCGTTCGAGAGCGAAGACTGCTGGCCGAAAGCAAACCCAAGCCTGCAGGATGCAAACCTGCCCGGCTACAAATACATTCGAGAGCAGGTGACCGAGGCGAAGGGCATGCCTTCGAAAGAGGCGATCGTGCGCCGGCTGAACTTCTGCCAGTGGACCGACGCCGAGTCGCCCTGGATCAGCCACGAAATCTGGAAAGAGGCGCATCTCGACTACGAGGTCGAGTCTCTGCGCGGGCGCCGCGCGGTGGCCGGCCTCGACTTGTCCAGCACCACCGATCTTACGGGTCTGGTGTTTCTAGTCGAGCCGATCGAGCCGGGCGAACCCTGGAAGCTGGTGCCATACGCTTGGCTTCCGGACGACAACCTCGCACGGCGGGCGCAGCAGGACATGGTGCCCTATGTCGACTGGAAGGCCGAAGGCCTACTCGAAACAACGCCCGGACGTGCGATCAGCAAGCGAATCATTCTGCAAAAGCTGTCCGCCATGTGCGATTTCTTCGACATTACGGCGTGTGCGTATGACCGCTGGCGCATTGAAGATCTGCAGCAGATGGCCAGCGACGACGGCATCAGCCTGCCACCGATGGAAGCATTCGGCCAAGGCTACAAAGACATGAGCCCGGCTATTGAGCAGTTCGAAACGATGCTGCTCAACGGCGAGATCGCGCACAACGGGCACAAGGTGCTCACCATGTGCGCCGGCAATGCCGTGACGGTGCAGGACGGAACCGGCAGCCGCAAGCTCGACAAGGAGAAGGCGACCGGCCGTATCGACGTAATTCTCGCTGCCGTGATGGCCGCTGCGCTGGTTATCCGCGCTGCAGAGCCAGTCAAATCATTTTGGGAATCATAATGAAGAAATTTATCAAGCTGGTACCCGACGCGCTTATCGTTTGTGGCGCAATAGCGATTTCCTCCGGTGCGGGTATCGTGCATCCGGCTGCCGGCTGCATCGTCGCTGGCGCCCTGATGATCGCAGGGGGAGTACTGGCAAGCGTCAATAACCGGCGCCAGAAGGCGGACGACTGATGTCGATCTTTGTCCCCTCGAGCATCGGGCGCCAGAACCAAGCATTCAAGGAGCCATTCTGGCGTGAGATGGCTGGCTGGCTGTCAACGGCAAGTGGCCGCTCTGTGACGATGCGCACTGCGATCAAAGTTGCGACTGTTTTCGCATGCTGCCGCGTGATCGGTAACGGATTGGCCCAGGTCCCGTTCAAGCTCATGCGTGAAGTTGACGGGCGTCGCGTACCAGCAAAGAATCATCCGCTTTACAGACTGTTGTCGCTGAAACCGAACGATTGGCAGACGAGCTTCGAATTTCGACAGATGCTGGCTTGGCACATCGAGCTGGCCGGGCGCGCTTTCGTGTTCAAGAACCGCAGTTCCAACGGCCGTATGCTCGAGCTCATTCCGTTCGCACCAGGACAGGTATCTCCTCGACGTGATCCTGAGACGTTGGAAATGCTTTATGACGTGTTCGGTAGTGACGGCACTTTCCGGACATTCACGAAAAAGCATATTTGGCACCTCCGCGGACCAACCTTGGACGGCATCGAAGGCCTGGACGTAGTCAAGCTGGCGGGTGAAGCGATTGGCTTGGCCATGACGACGGAAGAGGCCGTCGCGCAATTGCATAGAAATGGCATCCGTAACTCTGGCATCTACTCGGTCGAAGGAACACTCGATCCAAAGCAATACGAAGATTTGAGCGGGTGGGTAACCAAGCAATTTGCCGGGCTCCAGAACGCTGGCAAGCCAATGATTCTGGACCGCAATGCGAAATTCCTCAACACGTCCATGAGCAGCATTGATGCTCAGTCGAATGAGACTCGCAAGTTGCAGATCGAGCAGATCTGCTCTTTCTTTGGCGTGCTGCCTATCAAGGTGGGCTATTCGGATAAGACTGCAACCTTCGCCAGTGCAGAAGAAATGAACCGCGCTCACCGAGAAGACTGCCTTTCGCCGCGGTGGGAAGCGTTCGAACAGTCTGCTGCCATCAACCTGCTGGGCGACGAAGATCTGGACGCTGGCTATTATTTCAACTTTGTTGAAGAAGGCATGATGCGCGGGTCAGCGAAAGATACGGCCGAAGTCTTGCTCAAATACGTCAACGGCGGTGTGATGTATCCGAACGAAGCCCGTGACAAGCTCGATCTGAACCCCGATCTGGACCCATCCAGCAACAAACTGCGTATCCCCGCCAATATCGTTGGCGACCCGAAAGTCGCTGAACCGGCACCACCGGCTCTCCAGGAGTAACTCTCGTATGACCAAATCGAATATGCGGCCGCATGCTGCAGGACGAGTCCTGTCCGCTGCAAACGAAAGCCTGTTGCGCGAAGCGCGCGACAGCTTGGACACGGTGCTCTCGAAGCTGGCCCAAGAGGATCCACAAGACTCCGGCTCGATCCGCTACGTAAACCGCATGGCGTTGAAGCCTGGCCAGGTACGCATCAACGCGACCTCTGGCGATCGCGAGGCGGAAATTCTGGTCTATGGCGATATCGGCGGTGGCTGGTGGGATGAAGGCATCACCGGGGAGTCGATCTCGAACCAAATCGCGGAGCTGGATGTGGACGCGATCAACGTCCGCATTAATAGCGGCGGCGGGTTGGTATTCGAAGGGCTTGCCATTTACCAAGCACTCGCACGGCATGACGCCAAGATCATCGTTCACATCGACAGTATCGCCGCCTCAATCGCAAGCGTGATTGCGATGGCCGGCGACGAAATCCGCATCAGTGAGGGCGCCAATCTGATGATCCACAAGCCCTGGTCGGGCGTATGGGGCGATGCAAATTCGATGCGGAAGGAAGCAGACATTCTGGATCAGCTGCAGGCTGGACTGATCAACATCTATGAAGCCAGAACCGACGCAAGTCGCGCCGATCTGGAAACGTGGGTCAACGCTGAAACCTGGTTCCTCGGTCAGCAGGCGGTCGACGCCGGATTCGCGGATGTGATCGTTCCCGCCAAAAAGAAAAAAGCGGCGAACTCGGCCATGTTGAACCTGTTCAAGAACACACCGCAGAACTTGCTGGCCGCTGCCGGCACTCCTGAAGTACGCGAGTTCGAAGCCTTCCTGCGTGATGCAGAAGGGCTGTCGCACGCGCAAGCAAAGCGCATCGCTTCGGCGATGCCAAAGGCGAATCGTGACGATTCGTCGAACCCGTCAGTACAGCCCCTCCGTGATGGTGGGGATTCTGCGGATGAGCAGCGCTCGGCGGCCCGTCGCCTGGCGCAAGGCATCAAACAACTTACCTCCACCATCAAGGAATGACCATGGCAGACAAAGACGCCGTAGCAGAAGTAATGGAAGCGTTCACCGAGTTCAAGAAAACGAACGACGCGAACCAGAGCAAGCGCAGCTCTGAGCTGGACGCAAAGCTCGACAAGATCAACGCCGCGCTCGACAAGTACGAAAATTCGAACCAGCAACTGACGCTGATCGAGAAGCAAAACAAGGCTATGCAGGACCAGCTGGACTCGATCGAGAAGATCGCAAACCGCGCTGGCCTGGGCGGCGCGGCTGATCCACAGTCGAAAGCGGCGCAGGAATACATGGATGCCTTCGATCGCGTCATGCGCAAGGCGCCAGAAAACCGCAACCCCACCGACCTGACCCTTCTGCGTGATCGTTCGGCCGCACTGATCAAAACCGATGACGCCAGCGCGGGCTTCCTGCTCGCGCCGCCGGAAATGCAAAAGGACATCATCAAAAACGTGATCGAGTTGACGCCAATTCGCGCTCTCGCGACCGTCCGTTCCATCGGCGTCGGTAGTCTGAAGATGCCCAAAAAGGTCGGCAACGGTTCGGCGACGCGCATCGGCGAAACCGCACGGCGCACCAACACCGGTGATCCGAAATACGGCATGCTCGAGTTTTTCGCTCCGGAAATGTTTGCGCGTATCGAAGTGTCGCAGCAGATGCTGGAAGATTCCGACTACGACTTGGGCGCTGAACTGACCGAAGACGCCGCGGAGCAATTCGCAGTGCGTGAAGGCCAAGAATCGCTCAACGGCACGGGTGGTTCGACGCAGATGGGTGGCATCCTGGTCAATCCGGACATCGGTTTCACGCTCAGCGGCGCTGCCGCGACGCTGACCGCCGACGGCATGATCTCGCTGTACCACGATCTGAAGACCGCGTACGCGCGCAACGCTGCGTGGGGCCTTAACCGCAACACGCTGGGCCAGGTGCGCAAGCTGAAAGATTCCACCGGCCAGTATCTCTGGGCCCCAGGAATCGCCAATGGCGCCCCGAACACCATTCTGGGTGCGTCGTATGCCGAAATGGCTGATATGCCGAACGTGGCAGCAAACTCGTTCCCGATCGTGTTCGCTGATTTCAAGAAGCTGTATGTCATCGTCGATCGCCTGAACGTGTCGTTGACCGCCGATTACATCACCGGCGCCGACGACGGCTTGGTGGTGTTCCGCGCCCGCCGTCGCGTAGGCGGTGGCGTGCGTCAGGCCGAAGCTGGCCGCAAGCTGAAGATCGCCGCGGCGTAACCCATCAATCACGGCGGGGTCGTTACGGCGACCCCGTCTGTTCAGGAGCGGTGATGAAACTGATCGCACAAGAAAAATTTAGCTGGGCGCATAACGGCGTCCAGGTCGAAGAGTTCGAAGCAGGTACCGAAATCGAGACGGAAGATGAGGAGCTGATTAAGGTCTCGACTTCAGAAGGATGGACGATCTCGGCCGATGTCGAAGTTCCTACAGCTGCCGAAGCACCGGCAGCTGTCGAAGCACCGGCAGCTGTCGAAGCACCGGCAGCCGCCGAAGCACCGGCGCCAACCAAGCGCGGCCGCGCTGCGAAATAACCAGGGCAGACCGCGATGACCCACCTGCACATGACCCCCGAGGTCTCGACCATTCGCGCGTACTCCGCGCCGGGTGGCTACGAAGCGCGCCGCGCGTACGACGGGATCATCACGGTCACCCACCTGACAAGCAGCACTGTGTATGTGCACGGCGCCGTCGGCAAGATCGACCGCGCGGCCTACGAGTGCGCACTGAACATGCTCCGCGAACTCGGCGTCACCAAGGTGATGTACGAGCGGCGCGGACAAATGAAAACCATCGAGCTGAAAACAAAGACGTGAGCGCCGCGTAGCTGGCCACGATGCCACGCGCCGAAATCGACGGCATCCTCGAAACCCTCAGCAAGGCAAAATAAATTATGGCCGTCGCGCAATTGGTTATCTTCGCCGGGCAGTCGCAGTGCAACAGCAATGGCACGACCAATGCGCAGACTGTTCCGACCGCAATCGCTGGCCCGATGGCCGATGTTTATATTTGGGACCCGACCGGCAAAGCGTGGCTTACGTATCAAGCACAAGTCACGTCGGCCGCGCACTTGAAGGGTGGCAAGTACCCGGACACGTCGCAAAACTATTTCGGCGCCGAGGCCGAGTACGCGCGGCGCTGGAAGATCGACAACCCCGGCGTGCCGCTGTACATGGTGAAAAAGGCGCACAGCACGACCTCGTTGTCGCAAGAGGCGCGCACCGCCAACCGTGGCTGCTGGGACAACAACCTTCGCGACGACCTGTTCGACGAAGCGATTTCGCAGATTGCCGACGCGAAAGCCAATCTAACCGCCGCGGGCAATACGATCAACATCCGCGCTATGAACTGGACGCAGGGCGAGAATGACGCGGGCTCGACGCTTGCTGCCGCGAATGCGTACGGCACGAACCTGTCGGCGTTCATTGACGCTTTGCGTAGCGCTGGCGCAATTACCAGCACGACCCCGTTTGTTATTTCGCGCATTCAGACAGGCGCCTGGGCAAACCCTGCGCCTGTCCGTGCTGCGCAACAGCTGATCGGCGAAACGAAAGCCTATTGCCGCTGGTTTAGCGCCGATTCGGTCACGATTGACGGCTCAGACACCGTGCACTATGGCCCGAACGGCGTGGTGATTCATGGTGACCTGATGTATGAAGAAGGCCTCTCAGGCGCTGAAACGGCAAAGCTGTACGCATCGCGCATGACTGTGGCGCCGACTGCCGGCCGCCTGACCAAAATGGCGGCGTTCTTCGATACGCTGATCAGCAAGGGGCTTTTGTCAGGCATCGCGGTAATGCAGATTTATGCGTCAGCCACCGAGCAAGCCGCACTGGTCAACGTAAAGAGCGGCGGCCCATTGGCTGTCAACTCGGGTATGACTTTCACGGCTGATCAAGGCTTTACCGGAACCAGCACGGCGAGTTTCATCAATACGGGCGTCAACCCGGCGACCGGCGATTCGAAGCTGGCGCCAGGCAACATCAGTTACGCGTATTACGTGCGCGGGAACATTGACACTACCGGCGTGGACTTGGGCTTCAACTCAACCACTACCGGTCGCTCCGTGATTGTCACCGCAGCGAAGACGCCTTCCACCGCTAACTTCCGGCTGAACAACTCCAATACCAGCGCCGACAACACGTATGCCGGTGTGGCCGATGTCTCGGGCCTGTGGAGCATGAGCCGTAAGTCCACGGGTGCGTGCGCGCTGTACAACAAGGGCGCACAGGTGCATACCACGGATACGGTCAACACGGATGCGGGCGAGTCCAGCAACTCCGTGTTCCTCGGCAACCGGAACTCCGGCAACAACACGTCCGGTGTGAACAGCACCCTGCGCCAGTACGGCATGTTCATTGCCGGGTCTGGCCGCACCGCCGCACAAGAGGCGATGTTAAGTGATGCCGTGACTGCCTACATGACGGCGATCGAACAGCCCGATACTGACATCACCGCTCCCGTAATGACCGGCGAGATCACGGTGTCCGCCATAACCACGTCTGGCGCCACGCTGTCGTGCTCGGCGGCGACTGATGCAGTCGGCGTCACTGGCTATGAATACAGCATCAACGGCGGCGCGAGCTACACCGTCATTGCCAACGCCGCTCGCTCAGTTACAGTTTCAGGTCGGCCAGCAAGCACTGCGCACGCGGTGCGCATGCGCGCCTTCGATGCTGCTGGCAACCGCGCCACGCCGCTGTCGGCGAGCTTCACCACGCTGGCCGAGCAGCCTGCGCAGAATGCTGTGGTGGGCTCGACAGTTGCTGAGTCCCGCCGGGTCGCATTCCCGGGCGGTACCCGCGTGGTGGCGTTCGGCAGCGTGCCAGGCGCGCGCACGCCAAACGCTCCGTACCTCGAGGCGGGCAAATGGTGGAGCGAGAAGCACCCGCTCGACGAACGCTACTGGGTGGCGAATATCACGATCGACCTGGCCGAGCGCGGTACTACCGCTAAGACGGTAGAGGCCGTCGTGGCCGGCGTGACAGTGCTGCAGGATCCCGTCATCCAGGGCAAGCTGATCGCGGTGAAGCTGGGAGGATTTAACGCAGCGACCAACGCGGTTAACTTCTGCACGTTTCGCGTCACGTGCGCGAATGGTGAGCGGTTCGACCGCACGATCTGGTTCAAGCAGCAGGTGGGCGTGTACTCGCTCAACAAGGATGCTGACGATCAAAGCTACTACGTCGGCGATATCGGGAACGATCTGGCTGACAGCAACACGACTGCGATCGCGGTGAAGGCGCTCCCGGTCGGCGTGGAGGAGCTCGTGCCGGCAGTGATCCAGGGCCCCCTGATCCTGGTGAAGCTGGGCGGCATGGACACCTTGCCGGCTGGCGTCAATTACTGCGACCTGCGCATCGACTGCGCCAACAGCGAGCGGTTCTACCGAACCATTCAATTCAACAGGGTGGACAACTGATGATCGATGCATCGCAACTGCCGAGCGTGCCGAACACCGAGCTGCTCAAGCAGCAGGAAGAGGCCGCTGTCGAGTACGCGCGCGCGCCGGCAGCGTCTGGCGCGCAGCATGGTGCAGGCCGGCCACCTGCAACACAAGGAAATTCCCGATGACAAAACGACTGATCATTCCGCCGGCGGCGCTGGCGGTGTCAATCGAAGCAGCCCGCCGGGCCGCGCGCGCCAGCGGCACATCACTGGATGCTGAGCTTGAAGACAAGATTCGCGGTCTGGCCGACGAAGTCGAGCACAAGACCGGCCGGGCGCTGATCCATCAGACCTGGGAGCTGACGCTCGACGCCTTCCCCGTATCGGGTGCGATCAAGTTGGCGCCCGCAAGGCTGGCCAGCGTCGACCACGTGAAGTTCCGCGACGGGAATGGCGTACTGCAGACGCTTCACCCGGACGACTACCTGGTGGATATCAAGAGCGAACCGGGCTGGATCGTGCCGGCGCCAGGGCGCACGTGGCCAGCGACAGCAACTCGCATCGGCGCCGTCGAGGTTCAGTATGTTTGCGGCTATGGCCCGACCGAGGCAGATGTGCCTGCGGCGATCAAATCGTACATCGTGGGCATGATCGAGAACGACTACTACCCGAACCCGAATGCGCAGTACTTGTGCCGCAAGCTTGACCGATCGGTGGTGTACGGATGACGGCGCGATTTCGACTCGACGAGCAGGTCACGATCGAGGAGCGTACCGTCGAGAAAGATCCGGAGTACGGCACCGATATCGAGGGCAGCGAGGCCTGGGTGCCAGTAGCGGACCACGTATGGGCGAACGCGCAGGACCAGCTACCCAGCCGCGGTGAGAGCACAGCGAATGGCGTTGCTACGGCGGTCACGCGCACGCGTTTGCGGATCCAGAACGACAACAGGATTACGACCGCTATGCGCGTGGTACTGCATGGGAAGGGCGGTCGGATCATGCAGATCATCGCCGGTCCGGCGCTGTTGGATGACCGGCGGCACGTCGAATTTATGCTGGAAGGCTATTCGCATGGCTGACCAATCGATTATCGGCGGGCGCGAGCTTGACGCCTTCCTGCAGCAGGTCTCGGTGAAGGTCGAAAAAAACATCCTACGCGCGGCGCTGCGCGCTGGCGCCAACGAGTTCAAAGAGGACGCACGGCAGCAGGTGCCGGTAGACGAGGGTGATCTGCGGCGCAGCATCCGCGTGTCGACGCGCGCCAAGAAGGGTACCGTCTACGCGTACTTAAAAGCAGGCGGACGGAAGGCGCCGCACGCGCACCTGGTCGAGTTCGGCACGGCCGCCCACAAAATCATAGCGAAGAAGGGCAGTGCGCTTGTGGTCAACGGCAAGGTGGTGCGCGATGTCGACCACCCGGGCGCAAAGGCAAAACCGTTCATGCGCCCCTCGTTCGATACCGGTGCGCAGTCCGCGCTCGTGGCAGTGAGCGAGAAAATCCGCGAGCGCCTGACGAAAGAGAACATCAATGTACCGGCACCGGAGGGCTCATGAGCGTGAAAGTGATCCGCGCGCTGCTGCTGGGCGCAGAGACGGTCACCGCGCGCGTCGCCGATCGCATCGCCGCCGGCGACGTGGACGTCGAAAGGGGCTTGCCCGCAATCGGACTGGCCGAAGTGAGCATGGTGCCGATCGGCGCATTTGATGCCCAGGCCGAATACTCGATCGTGACCAGCCGCGTGCAGGTCACGGTGGTGGGCAAAACGTATCCCGATGTGATCGCGCTGATCGACCTGGCGCGGCGCGCATGCAACTTCGAGCGTGGCCAGATTGCAGGCGTCGACGTAATCAGCGTTCTGCGTGACACCGTCGGCCCCGACATGGAAGACGTGGCCGGCAACAGCATCAAAACGATCGACTTCAAGGTCACGTACCACGAACCGAATTAGCAACATCAGCAATTTCACCCTGGGCCCGCACAGCATCCGCTTGCGGGCTTTTTTATTTCAAAGGAATCGAAATGGGCCAAGCCTCCGGCGTATTCAAGCAGGTCACCTACAAAGTGGAGACCACCTACGGCGTCATGCCTGCAGCCGGCGCGGCGCAGGCCATGCGCCGCGTCACCTCGTCGCTGGACATGACGAAGGACACCTACCAGTCGGGCGAAATTCGCCCTGACTTCCAGATGGCCGACTTCCGGCACGGCCTGCGCAAGGTCGCGGGCACCATCAACGGCGAGTTGTCGGCCAAGACCTATGCCGATTTCCTGGCAGCAGTCTTGAAGAAGGACTTCGCGGTCGGCGTGAGCGTGACCGGCGCATCGCTCACCATCGGCGGCGCGGCCGGCGCCTGGACCATCCTTCGCGCGGCCGGCTCCTGGCTGACCGACGGCGTCAAGGTCGGCGACGTCGTGCGTCTGACCGCCGGCGCCTTCAACCCTGCCAACCTGGACAAGAACATCCAGGTGACCGCTCTGAACGCGACGGTGCTGACCGGCATCGTCCTGAACGCTTCCGCGCTGGTGGCGCAGGGCCCGATCACCGCCGCAACCCTGGCTGTCATCGGCAAAAAGGCGTTCACGCCGCAAAACGGCCACACCGACAAGTCGTTCTCGATCGAGCACTGGCATCCGGACGTGCCGTCGAGCGAAGTCTTCACTGGCTTGAAGGTCTCGAAAATGACCTTCACCCTGCCAGCCACGGGGATGGCCACTGTCGCCGTCGAGTTCGTCGGCAAGGACGTCGTGCCTGGCGTGGCGCAGTACTTCGTCAATCCGACGCCAGTGACTGTCACCGGCACCATGGCTGCGGTCAACGGCGTGGTGAAGGTCGGCAATGCTTCCGGCGGCACGATTACCAGCGCGTCGATCGAGATCACCGCCGCGCAGTCAAGTGAGCCCGGCATCGGCTCGAACACCGCCGACCAGGCCTCGACCGGCCGCGTAATTGTCACCGGTCAGGTCACGGCGAAGTTCGATTCGCCCAGCCTGCGCGATGCGTTCTACAACGAGACCGAAATCAGCGCCTACCTGGCGTTCACCTCGGACAACTCGGCTGCGTCGGACTTCATGGCTTTCAGCCTGAGCCGCTTGAAGCTGAACGGCGCTGCCAAGGATGACGGCGAGAAGATCCTGATCCAAACGATCCCGTTCCAGGCGCTGCTCGATATCAACGGCGGCGCCGGCAAGGCCACCGAAATGACCACGCTGTCCATCCAGGATAGCGCCGCTTAACCCTTTCGCCGCCACGTGCGGCAATCCAGGTACCGACCGGCTGCCGTCGCCTTTCGCGGGCGCGGCAGCAGGCACGGGCATATATCACCTCCGCGAAAGAGAAAAACCATGAACACGAATACCCAAGCCCAGCCTTCGAACCTGCTCACCAAACTGGTGGCTACCCTCGACATCGATGCTTTCGACGACGTCACCACTGGCCGCCTGGTCCTGGTCAATCCGCGCACCAAGGAGCCGACCAGCACCTACATCGAGCTGGCCAGCCCGGAGCACGAATCGCGCAAGCGCATCGACCTGGCGCGCACGCGCCGCCTGCGCGCCGAGTTCGCCGCCAACGGCAAGCTCGAGTCGACCGATCCGCTGGACGACATCGAAGACGAAACCGACTACTTGGTTGCCTCGTGCCTGGGCTGGAACGTCTCGCTCAGCGGCCAGCCTGTCGAGTGCACGCCGGCCAATGTCCGCACCGTGCTGACCGATCCGAAGAAGCAGTGGCTGCGCGCCCAAGTCCGAGCAGGCATCCACAAAACTGAGCTTTTTATCGTCGACTCCGCGAAAGCCTAGCGGACTGCGCCCGGGCCGAGTTCGACCTCTCGGCCCGGCAGGGTGACGGCGCCACGCTGCGCACTCACCTGCAGCGCTTGGCCAGGAATACGAAAGAAGTTGATCCGTTGTTGACGATGGAGTGGCCAGCAGAAGGCCGTCCGCTCTGGGAAGCCTTTTGCCGAATGGGGCGGCCCGCCGGTGCGGCCGGTCCAGGGCCACTGACCTCGCAGGAGATCCTGGCTTACCAGCAGCTGTGGGGCGTCCAGTTCAACCGCTGGGAGCTAGAAGTTATCCACATGTTCGACGGCATCGCGATGGAAGCGAACAGCAAGAAATCTCAGTCTTGAGGTATAACAGGCCTTTTGTAGTATTGCACTATGACATCGAAGATCGGAGATGGAAATGCACGCCTCGCCGGAAAAGCCGGGACTTCCCCCGCGCGCAAATATCGTGATAGCCACTGTAGACGGTGAAACTGTAAGAACGATTGTCCGCGCTGAACGTGCTTTTCTGGCCGAAGCTGCATGGATGGGGATCGACTTCGAAGAAGCTCATCTAGGGTACGCGCCTTATATCGCGAAAATTTTGGAGGAGCTAAGTGATGAGGATAGGTCTAACTTCGAAGAGTTACTGGCTGAGGAAACCTTGCATTACGACAAGTTCGACGAGGCAAAAGCAAAAGCGGCATCAGCTGAGCAGCGTTACGCCGATTATCCTGATCAACCAAAAACGTCCAGTACTTTGAGGATATTATTCATCGGTATCAGCGTGACGATTTTGATCGGGTTGGCTTTTTTCCTGGCAAACGACTAGCGCACAGTCGATTTAATATCCCCCTAAAGGGCCACCATACGGTGGCCCTTTTTCTATTTCGGAGCAGTAAATGATCATCGGCGACATGGAGATTCGCCTGCGCGCGGATATCGCACGGCTGCAACGCGACATGGACTCCGCACGTCAAGTGGTTGGCAATGCCACCGCCGGCATGGAACGGGCGGCCAATGCTGCGAAGGGCGCGATCGCATCGATCGCCGGCGCGCTCGGCGCGCAGCAACTCGGCCGCATGGTCGACGAGTACGCCAAGTTCACCTCCCAGCTCAAGCTGGCGACCACATCGCAGCGCGAATACGCCGCAGCTTATGCCGATGTGAAGCGGATCGCGACCCAATCGACGCAAGGCCTGATGGAGACCGGCGTCCTGTACGCACGGATCGCCAACGGCACGCGCGAGCTTGGCGTCGAGCAGAAAAAGGTCTCGCAGATCGTCGAGACGGTGAACCTTGCGCTGGTAGTTTCAGGCGCGGCCGCATCCGAATCGGCATCTGCCCAGCTTCAGCTTTCCCAGGCCTTCGCTTCGGGGGCGCTGCGGGGAGAAGAGTTCAATTCGGTCAACGAGGCGGCTCCACGCCTGATGAAAGCCCTGGCCGATGGTATGGGTATGCCTGTGGGCGCCCTGAAGAAAATGGCGGAAGAAGGGAAGATCACGTCAAAAATCATGGCCGACGTGCTGCCGGCCGCGCTCGAGAAACTGCGCGTGGAAGCGAAAGAGATCCAGACCATTTCGGGCGCCTTCACGGTGCTGCGCAATAACGTGATGGAGTTCGTAGGTGTGCAGGCCAATGCCAGCGGCGCCGTATCTGGCCTCGTGTCCGCCATCGGGCTCCTGTCGAGTAACCTCGGCCTGCTCGCTGGAGTGATCACGACGTTGGGCGTCTCGAAGCTGGTGACGATGTTCCAAAGCTGGGGCGTTGCAACCTACAAGCAGATCGCCGACAACAACGCGCTCCGCACATCGACCCTGGCGGGCGCCGTTGCGTCCACTGAGGCAGCATCCGTCATCGCGGCCGCGAAGCTGGCAGAGGCCCAAGCCAACGTGCGCACTGCCGCAACCGCGGCGAATCTGGCGACCGCGCGCGTGGCTGAACTGCGGTCGGCGGTGCTGGCCGCCGACGGGGCCGTAGCGCTTGCCATCGCCACCAATGGGCTGATCCCGGCGCAGGCTCGCGCGATCGCTCTCAGCGAAGCACATGCTCTCGCCCTGGCTGGCCAGGCTGTTGCCGCCAATGGTGCAACTATTTCCGCTGGCGCCGCCAGCGCAGCGCTGACCGCGCAAGCCGCGGCTACCGGCGTTGCTGCACGCGCAATGGGTGTGCTGCGCGGTGCCATGACGTTCATGGGCGGCCCGATCGGCACCATCATCACGCTGCTGGGCCTTGCCGCCACAGCCTGGATGGTGTGGGGCAATAAGTCGAAAGAGGCTACTGAAAAGGCTGCCGAGTCGTTCGACGAGGCCCAGGTGCGCATCATCAAGGGCCTGGACGAGCAAATCGACAAGAACGAGAAGCTGCTCAAGCTGCGGAATTTGGGTGTGGCCAAGAGCGACGCCGAGAAGCAGCTGCCATTCGTGAACCAGCTCGCCGCTGCATCGGAGCGACTGAACCAGATCAACATGCGTGCGGGCGAATTCTCTGGCAAAAGCAACACTGATATCGAATTCGCGCGCATCGGCGTGCTGCGCGATATCACGGACCTGACCCAGAAGATGGCAAAAGCCGACTCGACCAGCGCGGTCGTCGCTGCACAGTCGGTCGACGAGCGCGTGAAAGCGTTCAAAAAAGAGCACGCGACCAAGCAGGAGCAGATGGCTGCCGAACTCAAAGCCATCGAAGACCTCAAGGGCAAGACTGCGGAATATAGCGAGATGGAACGCCGGATCCGTGAGAAGTATGCCGACAAGGGCGTCGCCCAAGGCATCAAGGCTGAAGCCACCGCGTATCAGAATCTGGTCACGGCGATCGGAGAAAAAGCGGCAGCGAACGACCTCGAGCTGAGCGGATATGCCAAGCTGTCCGATTCGCAGAAGATGACGATCAAGCTCGACGAAGCAATTGCATCCGGCAAGAACAAGCTCACGCCGGCGCACATCGCGGAAACGCGCGCACTTATCGCCAAGGTGGCCGCACAGGAAAGCGCGATCGAGGAAGGTGCGTTTTACCTGCAGCAGGCCGAGCAGCAGGCGCAATTGTCGGCGGCGGCGATCAAGGCCGCCGACGACGAAGCCGAGCGTAATGAAGATCTGGCCCGCACGTTCGGTATGTCGAAGGTCGCCATCGAAGAACTGACTCTGGCGCGCCTGCAGGAGAAGCTGGCCCAGGCCGACACGTCCAAGGGCTACACGCGCGAGATTGCGGAGCTGGAAGCGGTCATCGATGCAAAGAAGCGCAGCATTGCGGCCATCAGCAAGATTGACCAGATGGAGGCCAATAAGAAGGTCGCCGATCAGGCCTCGGAGGACTGGAAGCGGGCGGGTGAGGAAATCAACCGTTCGCTGACCGACGCACTGCTCCGCGGCTTCGAGTCGGGCAAGGGTTTCGGCAAGAACCTGGTCGATACGCTGAAAAATATGTTCAACACGCTGGTGCTGCGTCCGGTGATCTCTGCCATCGTCAATCCAGTGGCTGGTGCAGTAACAGGAGCGCTGGGCCTGGCTGGTACCGCGCAGGCGGCTACCGGAGGCGGGGGCGCTGGAATTGGAAGTGTGGCTAGCGGTCTTGGCACGCTGGGATCCCTGACCTCCGGTGTCGGCCTCCTTGGCGCCGGCGGACTGGGGCTTCAAGCTGGCTTTGGTGCGTTGATGTCGAGCGGCTTTGCTGGCATCGGCGCGGCCGTATCGGGTGGCATCGCAGCAATCGGCGCTGGTACAGGCGCGAGTATTGCTGCAGGCATGGGTACCATCGCAGGCGCGCTGGGCCCGATCGCCCTTGGCATCGGTGCCGCTGTTGCGGTCTGGAAGAAGTTCGACACATCGGGAACGAAACACACTGGCGGAGCCGCGACGTCCAGCAGCGCGGGAACGTCGGCAATCAAGGCGCAATCGCTGAACATGGCGGACATTCGAACCAGTGCCGAGGCCCAGAAGATGGTCGAGGGCCTGACGCAGGGGATCGTTGGCATCTTGGACAGCACGGCGCTGGCATTCGGCAAGACCGCAGGCTATACGGCGGCGACTGCCTTCGCTGACGACACCAGCAAAGATGGCGCCTGGGGCTCGCTGATGATCCAGAAGCTGGGTCAGACTGTCGTGAACTGGCAGGACACGCGCGGCGGCACGAAGTGGGCGCCGAAGACCTTCGCAGATGGTGAGAAGGGACAGGAGCAATACCTAGCCGCTTTGACGTCATCGGTGCGCGGCGCATTGGACTCGATCGGCCTGCCTGACTGGGCACGGACAATGCTCAACGGCGTTGCTTCGAATGCTTCGCTCGAAAACCTGGCGCAAGTCGTCGAGCAGATCAACGTCACGCAGGCGGCGCTGGGCGCGATGCGCTCGCAGCTGATCGGTTTTTCCAGCATGAGCGACAGCGCAGTCAGCTCCCTGATGGCGGCCGCTGGCGGCATTGACAAGCTGTTTGGCAACGCCAGTGCGTATTACGACGCTTTTTACACTGAGGCAGAGAAAAACGCAGTCGTCACCGAGCAAGTGGCCAAATCCTTGGCGGCGGTAAACCTGCAGATGCCTGCCACTAAGGAGGGATATCGCGCTTTACTTGAAGCCCAGATGAAGCTTGGCCCGGCCGGCGCTGAATCAGTGGCTGTGCTGTTCGCTTCTGCAGCTGCATTCGCTCAGGTCACTGCGGAGGCGCAGATCGCGACGGACAAGAACGCGGAACTTGAGGCCAGTATGGCTGACGCGCGTTCGGCCCTGACCGATGCATACAAGGCTGAGAGCGATGCGATCGGCTCGACCGTCAATCGTATGGGATCGCTCGCCGCAAGTCTGAAAAACCTGCGCGAGAATGCGGTGCTGGGAGACCTCTCGCCGCTTTCGCCACAGCAGAAGTATGCCGAGGCGAAAGCGCAGTACGAGTCGGTGCTGGCGGCCGCGCGCGGTGGCGACGAGTCGGCGCAGTCGAACTACTCGGCGGCGTTCAATTCGTTCCTGACCGCATCGCGTGCCATGTTCGCCAGTGGTGCGCAGTACCAGAACGACTTCGAATATGCACAGGCTTCCACGGCAGAGGCAGAGCGTTGGGCAAGTGCGCAGGTCGACGTCGGTACTGCGCAGCTGGACGCGCTGAAATCGTCGGTGACCGGGCTCATCACGCTCGACAAGTCGGTGCTGTCGGTGCGCGATGCGATCCTGCAGATGCACCAGGTCATGGGCACGACCGCGCCGCCGGCACCGGGCGCCCTGGCCGCACCGCAGATCAACATGCCGACACCGGTCATGTATTCCTCGTACGGGGCAGACAACACGACTGCGCTGGTCACAGAGATCAAGGCGCTGCGCCAGGAAGTCGCGCAGCACCGGGCCGAGCAGGCGGTGCAGACAGGACATCTGATCCAGGCAAACGCCAAGGCGGCCAGCGATTCCGCTGACCAGATCTCGGGCGCCACCATGACGGCAGTCAAAGCCGTCGCCAACAGCGAACAGAGGGTTCCATTCGAATGACAGATGCAGCATTCCTGGCCTGGCTGAAAAGCTCGGCCGCCTATCGTGTCGTCCTCATCGAGGCGGCCGTGCAGATCGGTGGCGTGGAGTCCGTCGTGTACTTGGCGACGAAACCATTCACCACCGGGCCCGGTGACGCGCCGGCGAACACCACGTACCTGCCCATCGCCACCGTCGGCAAACTGTTCACTGAACAGTTGTCCCTGGACGGGGAGGGCGGCCTGTCGGCTGGCGACCTCGAGATCGAGAACGTCGGCGGCGCGCGCGATGCCTGGGCCGGCCCTGGGTACGTTTGGAAGAACCGGGCGATCAAGGCGTACATCGGCGATGTGCGCTGGGGCCGCGCGGACTTCCGGATGATCTTCAATGGCATCGTGGCCGACATCGCCCCGCGCGGCCGGCAGGCGCTGGCGCTCAAGCTGCGCGACAAGCTGCAGCGCCTGAACACGGCGATCAGCGAGGTCAAGCTGGGCGGCACGACCGAGCAGCGAGATGCGCTGCTGCCGATCGCGCTGGGCCAGGTCTTCAACGTGACGCCACTTCTGACCAACGCGGCGATCCTGAAGTACCAGGTGCACGCCGGGGCGATCGACTCGATCATCGAAGTTCGCGACAACGGCGCGCCGGTGGCGTTCACTCCGGACCTCGCGGCTGGCACGTTCCAGTTGCAGTCGGCGCCGGCGGGCGTGGTCACCGCGTCTGTGCGCGGCGCTGCGGCGGGCGGCCATGTCGACACTGCGGCGCAGCTGGTCAAGCGCCTGGTCACCACCTACGGCAAGGCGTCTGACCGTTTCACTGACGCCGACGTCGACCTGGCCAACATCGCCGCGTTCGATGCAGCGCACCAGCAGCAGCTGGGCGTGTATTCGACGGCGCGCCAGAACGTGCTGGCCGCCTGCCAGATGCTGCTCAGCAGCGTCGGCGCGCAGCTGGTGATGTCGCGCCTGGGCCTGGCGCGGCTGATCAAGGTTGCGCTTCCGGCCGGCGGCACGCCGGTGGTGATCCGTCCAGAACACATGGTCGATGGCACGCTGCAGCCGACGGCCCGCACGGACGTCGTCGGCGCCATCAAGCTCGGCTTCGCCAAGAATTGGGCTGTGCAGGACGCTGGCACGCTGGCCAACCTGCCGGAGGTGCACAAGCCGCTTCACGTCGAAGAGTGGCTCACGACCACCAAGACCGACCAGACCACGCTGGCCACCTACCGCCTGAACGCCGAGCCGGTACAGGTCGACACCATGCTGCTCACGCGCTCCGACGCCGACACCGAGGCGCAGCGCCGGCTCGATCTGTGGAAGGTCCCGCGCACCACATACGAGTTCGAGGGCGTGCCGGAACTGCTCTCGCTTGAGCTGGGCCAGGCCGTCACCGTCTACTCGCCGCGCTTCGGCATGGACGCTGGCGTGACCGGCATCGTTATTTCACTCGCACCTGACTGGGAAACCGGCCGGGTCACCGTTGGATTCCTCGTATGAGCACAGCACTTAACGACCGCGACGCAATCCTGCAGGCCGCCTCGGTGCGGGTCATCAACCCGAAGAATGCGTCGATCCAACTCAACGCGTCTTTGTCGCTTTTCCAGCTGAGCGCTGATGGCGTCGTTAGTGTCCCGACAACCACCATCACGGCGACCTTGACGGGCCTGGAGGGAGACGTGACGTTCACGTCTGATGGCGCGACGATCACCAGCGTCACCGGCAAAACGGCTGTCGTGCGCTACGTTGACATGACTGGCCCGGCCGCGATCATCACCGCGAGCATCGCCGCCGGCGGCCAGACGTTCTCGCAAAGCTGCATCATCGGCGTGGTGCGCGACGGCGCCAGCGGCGGGTCTGGCGCGCGCGGCGCCGGTATGTATTTCGCCACCGCCAACACTTGGTCAGATGGCGCAGCCGACGCTGCTACGCCAGGCGGCAACGTGCTTGGCGACGTCGTCACAGTCTCGAACGGCAGCGACTATTCAATGACCAAGCGGTGGGATGGTTCTGCCTGGCAGGTCATGGGCGCCATCTTTCACGGCAGCCTGTTCGTCACCAATTCGATCCATGGTGCCGCGCTGAAGGTAGGCACGGTCGAAATTCGCAAGCCTGATGGCACGCTGATCCTGGGCGCTGGTAGCCCGCTGGCAGCAGAGGCCGCTGCGCCGGGCACGAAGAACAGCGATATTGTCGTCGGTGGGCGCAATCTGTTTCCCGACGGAGACTTCGAGCGGGGCATTCACAACCTGTACGGCGCAGGTTACACCGACGTAAACCTCAATGCTTCAGCGGGGGCAATAAGTGGTGCTAAATCACTATTCATGCAA
>Ga0308160_10001272_pt1 | contig 36873 bp, 52 predicted proteins | sample PhyFR1_FD_201036 | JGI IMG/M metagenome (GOLD analysis project Ga0308160, IMG submission 201036) | Phyllosphere microbial communities from UC Gill Tract Community Farm, Albany, California, United States - DLSLF.R1 | ecosystem: Host-associated > Plants > Phyllosphere > Unclassified | place: USA... | reverse complement strand
CATATCGGTCGTGTAGCCGGCACCGTCCTTCGCCCAGAACAGCATGTCGTTGCCGACGTAGCTGCGGCTGTCCTGAAGGTAGAACTCGTCAGCCGACATTGCCCGCTCCTTCTGTGGTTTGGGTTGCAGGGGCGATAGCCCAGCAGATCATGGTTGCGTAGCTGCTGGACTGGCGGACGACCTTGTCGGCCTTCTCCAGCGCCTTCAGGCGACGCAGAACCCAGGGCGTCGTCAACCCAGGATGCTTGGCGCGCAGCCAGTTCTTGACGACGTAGGTAGGCATGATCGAGCCGCGCCGAATAACCAACAGGTCGGTGATTTCGCCATCGGTGGGCTTACTCACGATGCCGCTCCTTCCGCACCCTCTGGCGCTGCCGATTTGAGGGCGCGGATGGCGGTGCGGCAGGAAATTGCTCCAGAGCGCTCAGCAACATCGAATTCCAGATCGCGTATAACTACGTCGATTGCTTCCTCGACTTCAATCAGAATCTCGGCGCGCTTGTCGGCATGGTCGGCTGGCGCAGCGGTAGGAGCGGCATAAACGTCGTCGCCAAGGTCGAGATAAACGTCGATGGTAGATTCGCCTGCATAGCAGTCGTGGTCAATCACAGTGCCGATAGGCTTGGCGGGCGCGCCTGCTGGCTTGGTGGCGAGAAGGGATTGAACGTCGGCGAGCTTAACGTATTTCAGGCCCGTGCCGAAACGAGGCAGCTTGCTCAGGTCGGCGGTCTGCTTGGTGACGGCATCCGTTTCCAGTTCCTTGATGTACTCGATGACGGAACCGGGCGCGTATTCGTCGGTGTGCAGGTTGCACGCTTCCTGAATGGCGAGCATGTCGCGCAGAAGCATGTCGCTGTCGGCGGTCGGCTTGGTGGCGGCAGATACAGCAGCGCGGGTGTGCGTGTCGATGTGCGCGATAAGCGCCTTCCATGCCGCGTTGAGGTTTTCATCGACTTCCTTCACGTCGCTGGGGTCGAAGCCATCGACAGCCGTTTGGTATGCGATGCGATGCGCGCGCAACAACATATTGAATTCATCCGTTTCGATGCTCGGCAGCTCATCGCCCGATGCGGTAGCAGGAGCTGCGGCGCGCTCGACCTGCTCATTTCCAGCAGCGTTTTCGACACGTTCGCTGGATGTGTTCACAGGTTGAACATGTGCGGTGGTGCGCTCGATGCGGGCGAGTTCGGCGCGGACGTAGCGCACATCGTTTTCGCCTTGCGGATGGTCGCACCACGAAACGTCGGCGTATTCGTCGAAGTGGCCCAGCGGATCGTCGCCGGCATTCAAGTAAATCTCACTCGGCCAGCCGTCGGCCGGGGCATCGCCCGAGGTAGCGGCAGGCTCGTCGAACACCAGCGCTTCGGTAGGGCGGTCGCCGTGGCGCATGCGGCGCGCCGGGCTGATCGTAGCCGGCAGGATCGCGGCGATGTTCTCCGGCGTGCCGGCGGCAACGTACTGCTGCGGCTCGGTGTCGGGGATCGCGGCCAGCACGGCGGCGGTCGCGTTGAAGTCGAGTGCTGCGGCGCCGGCGGCGGCCATCTGGTTCGCCAGTTCGGTGCGCTTCGTGTTGATGTCGTCGATCATGGTCTCTCCCTATTCGTATTTGTTGAATCGCATGTTGTTCATAGCAGCCCAGGCGTGCACGTATTCGATCAGGCTGGTCATCCTGGCCACGCTCATTTGCGCCGACGATTCGCGGATGTTCACGAACTCACCTTCTATGCCGGGGATCAAATCGGCGCCAAGGCCGGTTGCTACTGCATGCCCGCTGATCATCAGCGTCTTCCACTGGTTCAGCGTGAGGCGCCGGCCGAGGTAGGTGGCCTGCTTCGCCAGTTCGCCGAACAGCGCGTGCAGCAGCGCGTTTTGATCCAGACTCCGTGACTTCGGGCCAACCTTGATGTCGTAGCCCTCAGGTAGGCTGGCCACCTTGTCAGCCAGGTGGCGCCGGTTCGTCGCCGTGATGGTTCCGATGCGCGTGTAAGCCATCGTCAGCGGATCTCAAGCCTCGTGCCCTGTGCCAGCAGTGCGCCCGGCACTTCCTTGCCAGCCTTGATCGCTTCTTTGATCGCAGCTTTATCGGGCGTCGGTTCTGGCGGCGGTGGCGGGGCTGGAGTGCGCATGTACTCGACGGGGATCTGGCGCTCGTCCCACACTTCGACGCTCGGCGGGTTCTTCTTGATCGTGAGAGCGAAGTGCGGTGTTTCCAGCTTCTGCACCCGGGCGATCTCCATGCCGGTCTTCAGGAACTCGATCAGGGCGGCGGCACGCTTCTCGATGGCCTGACGCCGCGCCTTCATCTGATCTTCGGCTTCCTTGATGCTGGCGGCGGTGGCCTGCAGGTTGCGGATCACGAAGCCATAGTTCTGCGCCTTCAGTTCGAGCGGCCAGCGCTCACCTTCCAGCGTGTCGGTCAGCGTCTGTTCGTCGACGCCGGTGTCCATCAGTACGTCGGTAACGTGGCGGTAGTCGGCGGCGATCTGGAAAAGGGTCAATGCAGTCATGTTCTATGCGCGGCCGTCGCCGGCCGCCTCCTGGTCTGTTTTAGAAAGGGATCTCGTCGAAGTCCGCTGGGATTTCCGGGGTGCCGCTGCTGGCCGCCGCGCGAGTGCCGCCAGATTTCAACGGCTTGTCGGCCAACATGGCGGTGACTTTCGCCAGTTGCTCCGGCTGCGTCTTGCGGGTCAGGACTTCGGACGCCATCAGCTCCGTGTCGGCCTGGAACACAGCGAATAGACCCATGCGCCATCCGGTCTGACCCGTCTTGTGGCCGTCCTTCATCTTTTCGTATTCCTCAGCGCGCAGCAGCAGGCCGATCTTCTTGTTCATCAGCTCGGCGAAGCACGGCGCCGGCATCACAGCTTCAGCGCCGTCATGCCACTTTTTGACGGTCTGCTGGCTGACGGTCAGCGCGCGCTGCTGGAGGCAGGCCATCATGGCGTTGACCTGATTCAGGCCGGACAGCGGCTCGCCGTTCTGCTTTTGCGTCCAGACGTCGAAGCGGCACTCGCGGCCCGACTCGTCGCGGAAGGTGAAGCCGATACCGTCGGTGCCTTTAGCCTGGCTGACGAGTTTTTCGGCGCGCACGAAAGTACCGACATACTTGCCAGTCTCCGAGATATAGGCGCCGATCACATCGGCCTTCTTCGCTGCTTCAGTGTTGAGGGTGTACATGGTTGTCCTGTGGGGTTGGGAGGTTGTAGTACTCGCAAACTGCCTTGTCGACCGCGAGGAGGTCGTTCTCGATGTGCCCTTCTTCAAACAGGCCCAGCGGAGATTTCGTGGTGTCCGAGCCGCTGTTCTTCGTGGCGAACACGTAGCTGTCGTTAATCTTGAGCGTGCGCAGGACGATCGTGACCAGGCCTTCCAGCACGATCTTTTCGTCCAGGAGCTTGCCAATCGTCTTGATCTTGGTCTTGCCGGCCTCGTCGGTGCTGGTGTGGCTGAGGATGTAGACGCGCTTTTCATCCGGCAGCGCACTCGCCTTCATCAGGATGTCCCAGGCGCTGCGGGCGATCTCGTTGTACTTGGCGAAGGCCGAGTTACCCGACTCGTTGTCGGTGACGCGGCGCATGAACTCGTTGGCCAGGATGTACTGGAAGTCGTCGATCACGATGATCGACTTATCAGTCCGCTCCATGGCGGCCACGATGTGCGCGCTGTTGTCGCTCACAAAGACGCTGCCGCCCTCGCCTTTTACGACCGGCTTCCAGTCGGCCGAGCGGAACGGGAGTGGCTTCTTCACGGACTGGATCAGCAGCGTCTTGGCTGGGTCCAGGTTGCGCAGGCTGGTCGACTTGCCGGTGCCTGATTCGCCGATGATGAGAGTCGCGATGCTCATGGGTTTCCTTGGTGGTTGCGTTGGTGTCAAAAAGGCAGTTTGTTCTCTGCGATGTACTGCTCTTGCTCGGCCTTCTGCTGCTCGGTCATCGTCGGCGCCCAGGTGCTGGCCGGCGCCGACCGGGGCCGCGGCGCGTAGCCGGCGGCGTGTCGTTTCTGGCGCGCCTCGTAGCCCATCAGGGCATCGTGCGCATCGGCCTCAAGTCGGTTCATGGTCAAAAGCCCTGAAGGTAGGTGCGCACTGCGCGGGCCATGGCCTTGCGCGGGCCGAAGCCGGCGCGCAGGGACAGGCGGTACTGCTGGGCGAGGAAGCGGATCATCACCACCCCCTGATCGTGTCGCGCTGGCGGAGCAGCTTCACCTGGTGGCGGTACTCGCGCGCCTCGGCGCGGGCCAAGGCCTCACGCGTCACCAGCAGGCGGTAGGCTTCGCTTTCCGAGCCTTTCATGCGCCAGGCGTTCAGGGCCAGCAGCAGCGGCTTGGCCAGCTTGCGCACGAAGCGGCGCGGGATGCGGTAGAGGGTCAGGGCGGTCATTTCGTGTTCACCGTGACTTCCAAACTGGCCGCGATCTCGTTCAGCTTGTGGCGCGCGGTTTCGTGGATGCCTTTGGCGATTTCACCGGTCGCGACAGCCAGCGACTCCTTCATCGCGGTTTCAATCGAGTAGTGCAGGTGCTGGTGGATCAGGTAGGTGATGCGCGTCTGCTTGCCGGAGAATCCGTAGCCGTCTTCGGCGCGCGTCTTGCCACTAGAGTTCACCTCTTCCTGCATATATGCCTGCGCGCGCTGGACCAGGTATTCGACGAACGAAACAGCCTTGCCCTTCTTCTCGCCCCACTGGTTGGTTTCCTGCAGGGTCAGCGTTTCGATGTATTGGCTGACGTTCGGCAGAATGTGCTTCTCGGCCATGCCGTTGATCGTGTCGTCGATACGATTCTGGACCCGCTTGTCGAGCTCCTGCTTGAAGCGGGAATCCCGGAAGGTTTCGTCGCCATCTTCGTCGGCGTAGCGGCCATACATGACGCTCTCGACGATCTGGTCAATCACGCGATCCTGTAGTTCTTCTTTGGTGAAGCCGAGTGCGGCCAAATCGATGTTCATCCCTGCTCTCCTTGTCGTTGTGTTGTTGGCTACCACACGGGATCGCGCCCGGTTTCCCCCGAAACACTGGTTATTTGCCGGGATTGGCTTTTCCAGCTGGGCGCGATTTCGTGTGGTGGCTCGTTCGTGAGCCAGTCGGGCCGTCAGGCCGGTGTGGCTGCGGCCTTGCCGCGCTGGTAGATGCTCCAGAGCGATTCGGTGTCGCAGTCGAAGCCTTCGTGCTTTGCCCAGGCTTCGAGCTGGACGCGCTCGGTTGCAGCGTCGCAGTGCGGGCAGTCGTAGAAGTCCCATCGTTCTTTCGACAAGCTGCCGGTGTCGTTGCAGTGCGGGCAGCTCATGCTGCCTGCCTCTGCCAGATGGCCCGCTCTGCCCTGCCCTCGCGCTCCGATGCGCGGCGCAGCTCGGCGGCGCTCGGCAGTTTGTCGTTGCACCAGGTGCTGAGCTGGTCCAGGAACTCCAGCGTCACCAGCGGGAACAGGCCAACGTTCGTGCCGCTCAGCGCGACGTCCAGCACGGTGTAGCCGTCCGCGTCGAACTCGCCGTACAGGTCGAGCAGCAGGCCGTCGTGCAGGTAGCTCGTCAGCAGGCGGTAGGCGCTGGAGACTTTCGGCTGCTGGTGGATGGGGAGGCGGGTCATGGGGCGCTCCGGGCGAGCAGCATGGCGTCGGCGTAGACGTAGCTCCAGCGAGCACGGCGCTGCCACGAATCCACCTCGCCGGACACCCAGCCGAAGTCATCCGGAGCTTCCGGGGCGCGTGCCGCGAAGTAGTCGCGCAGCGACATGCCCAGGCACAGGAAGTTCGGCACCGCGAATGGGAACGCATACGGGCCGCACTTGCTCACGTCCTCTACAAAGTCGGTGCTGATCTTCTGTTCGTTCATCTCTTCTCTCCAGTTCGCTCAGGTGCTGAGCTCGTTTCGTTGGAGAGACTTTAGCAATTACTAAACCACTCTGTCAAGCGTTTACTAAACTTTTTAGCGAAAAAAAAGCCCGCGTGTGGCGGGCTTGGGTGGCAAGGTTGAGTTATGCGATTTTCTGCTGATCCCTGATCTCATCCTGGAGAATGGACATTTGCTCCTCAAGGCGCGCTGCCGCTTGACTGGCTTCATCGAGGCGTCTTAATGCATTAGCCAAGTCGGTGGAGATAGCCTGAACCCTATTTGCAGTGGAAAGCAACTCGGCCACTAGATATCCGATGAAAAAACAAGTCCAGCCGTTAAGGTCTGTAATCGCACTAACAATCAGACCAGTGATGCCGGACGCAATCAAAGTACCAAGGAGATCGACGCTAAAAATGTGTGAGATACGCATAGCGATACGTTAAATGTGTGTGCTCTCTTTACGAATAACCTTGCCGATCACGATGCACTCGGCGCCTTTACATAACTTCCTGCCGTATTTGCGCTGATCGGCATTATCCGAAGTCAGCCACCACATGCCGGCATCGCGGATCATCCGCTTTACGACAACCTCGCCTTCGTAATTGACCACGTACACGAAGCCGTCGACTAAAGCCTTGTCGCGCGTGTTCACCACGATCACGTCGCCCTCGTACAACGCCGGCTCCATGCTCTCGCCTCGAACCGTGATGGCCAGCAGCGAATCGCGGCTCAAGCCTTCCTTCAGCACCCATCGAGTGGGCACGCCCTGGGTCTCGCCGTCGTGGTGCTCGGGCTCCACCTGGAAGCCGGTGATACCCGCCTGAACCTTCAGCTTCACCTTCATGATCTGCGTCAGCGACGGATCGTCCGTATCGACCAGGCGAACACGTTTGGCGCCGGGCACGAGCTGTAGCAGATCGGCGGCCTGATTCGCCGCAGCGGGCGCAGGCTCTCCTGGCGGCCGATCAAGGTATCCAGCTCCCATCTTGTATTGCCCCTCCAGGCGGCGCGCCACCCTCTCGCCGAACGACCCGTTCGACTTCAGCTGGGAGAACAGGCTTTTTTCCTTCGGTGGCGTGCCGTGCTCAGCAACCCACCGGCGCAAGTTTTCCCTGCGAATCTCAACAATATCCATTCGCAACAGTTTAGAGATTTCTAAATTAGTATTCACTTGACTTTGAGTTTAGTAGTTACTAAACTGCTGGCATGGACCTGAAAACCTATATCTCAGCAGAACGTGGTCGCGCAGTCGCTCTGGCTTCGCGCCTTGGCGTCTCGCCCTCCTACCTCTCACAAATGGCGAATGGTCAGTCCCCGATCTCACCCGAGCGCTGCGTCGACATCTGGCGCGAGACAGGCGGCGAGGTCACGCGGCAGCACCTTCGCCCCGACGACTGGCAACGCATCTGGCCCGAGCTGGCTGACCGCTCGGCTGAGGTAGCGCAGCCGCCCTGATCCGGCGGCTTTTCCTTTCCCCGAAAAGTTGCCGGCAGTCCATTTATTAGCAGCACCCGAAGTATCGAAGCGCCCCCGATAGAACGACCCACCACTGAACCACCACCAGGAGAAATCCAATGAAGCAAGCCCGAAACATCATCGTGAAAACCTGCTTGACCGCAGACGAGTTCGTCGACTTCAACGGCGACTGCCAGACCGAAGGAAAAACCCACAGCGCGATGTTGCGCGACCTCTGGCGAACGATGCGGAATGGTAAGCCCCGCTCGTCCCTCCCGGATAGGCCAGCCATTGGCCAACGCATGGCCATGTTCCCGCCGCGTCGTGCAGCGCGCCCGGAACTGCGCATGCGCAACTGAATATCGAAAGTGAGAGCCCCATGAGCACACAGCAGCAGAAACCAAAGATTTCACCCGAATACAAGATGGTTCTGTGCGCGACCATCTTGCGCTGCGTCCAGAAGGAGATCGAGCAGGCTCCGAAGCAGGCCAGCCAGCGTCTTCTCGACGCAAAGTACCTGGCCCAGCGCCACCTGCGTCAAGCCACCGACGAGGCGGGAGCGCAGCCATGACGGTCTACGAAACCGCTGGCCCGGACGCTTCCGGGCAATACCTCATCGGCTACCCCACCCCAGGCGTCCCGCACGTGTTCACCGCGGCCGCCGTCGCGCCTACGAAGCGCCTGGCCGTCGAAGAGTGCGCTCGTCTGAACGAGCTGGCCGAAGCCGCCAACAAGCGCGCTGACGAGCTCCTGACCCTGAGCACGAGGGTCGCGCAATGAATTACTACTCCTTCCACCTGGGCGACTACGCGGCCCACACGCGCCACCTGAGCTTGCTCGAGGATCTGGCCTACCGCCGCATGCTCGACCTGTACTACACGACCGAAGCAGCACTCCCAGCTGATCCGGCTAAAGTCGCGCGTCTGATCGGTATGCGCGATCACATGCAGGAAGTCACGGACGTCCTTGCCGAGTTCTTCACGAAGTCGGACGACGGCTACCTGAGCAACCGCTGCGAGCGCGAAATCGACACTTACAAGGCAAAAGCTGAGCGTGCGAAGTCCGCCAACAAAGCGCGCTGGACTCCTAAGCAGTCTGACGATGCATCTGACTCTGGTCTGAAATCAGATACGAAATCAGATCTGAAATCAGAAAGCGTTCAGATCCCAACCAAGAACCAAGAACCAATAACCAAAGAAGAACCCCCCATACCCCCCAAGGGGGGCGAACCCGGCGAGCAGAAACGGAAAGCGGCCGTCTCGCTTCGCTCGTTCCTGGACGACTGCCGTTCGACTGGCACCACGCCGATCCCTGACGGCCACCCGGTGTTCGCCTATGCCGACAAGGTGGCCCTGCCCCGCGACTTCCTGGCCCTGCAGTGGGTTGAGTTCAAGGACCGCTACCAGCTGCCGGACGCCAAGCGGTACAAGGACTGGCGCACGGTGTTCCTGAAGTCGGTCAAGGGCAACTGGTTCAAGCTCTGGTTCGTCGGCGCCGATGGGCAGTACGCCCTGACGACCGTTGGCCAGCAGGCCCAGCGCAGCCACAAGGAGGCCGCATGATCGAGCAATTCAACCTGCAGGCCGAGCAGGCTGTGCTGGGCGCGCTCCTGGCCGACAACGACGCCTTCGACCGCATCCCCGAGCTGGACGCCGCCCACTTCTACCGAGGCGACCACCGCACCGTGTTCGCCGAGATCAGCGCGCAGCTGGCCGCCGGCAAGCGCGTCGACGCCGTGACCCTGGCCGAGCGCCTGGACCGCGACCTTCTCCCTTACCTGGCCAGCCTGCACGGCTCGGCGCCGAGCGCGGCGAAGATCGAATACCACGCCCGGATCGTGGTGGAGAAGGCGACGAAGCGCGCCCTGTCGGCGCTGTCGGTCGACCTGGCCAGCGACGCCGAATCGGGCAAGGACAGCACGGAGTGCATCGCCGATGCCGCCGCCAAGCTCGACGCCCTGGCCCAGCGCAAGACCACCAGCGACCCGCGCCGCCTCGACGCCACCCTGGACCAATACCTGACCCTGCTGCAGGACCGCATGGAAGGCAAGGTGCGCCCGATCCCTACCGGCTTTGCGCACCTGGACGACATGCTCGACGGCGGCCTGGAACGCGGCACCCTCACCGTGATCGCCGGCCGCCCTGGCACCGGCAAGACCGCCGCCGGCCTGGGCATCTGCCGCAACGTGGCGCGCGACTACTCGTCGCTGTTCCTGTCCATGGAAATGTCGGTCAACCAGGTCAACGACCGGAACATCTCGGCCCTGGCCCAGGTGGACATGAGCTGGCTGCGCCGGCCGGGCGAGACCCGAGGCGACACCGAGAAGTGGGATGCCGTGATTACGGCATCGACCCACTCTCGCAACCTGAACCTGTTCATCGACGACCAGACCGGCTTGAGCATCCCGGAAATCCGCGCCAAGGCCCGCAAGATCAAGCGCACGCACGGCTGCGACATCATCTGCATCGACCAGCTCTCGTTCATCACCGGCGCCAAGTCGGACAAGCTGCACGAGGCAATGGGCGAGTACACGCGCGGCCTGATCGCCCTGGGCAAAGAACTCGACGCCGCCGTGATCCTGCTGGCCCAGCTGAACCGGGAATGCGAGAAGCGCGCCGACAAGCGACCGATCATGTCCGACCTGGGCGTGTCCGGCTACATCGAGCAGGACGCCGCCAACATCATCTTCCTGTACCGCGACGAGCTCTGGAACCCGGAGACCGAGGACAAAGGCATCTGCGAGTGGATCGGCGCCAAGCAGCGGCAAGGCCACCCGGGCGTCGTCGGCATGCGCTACGTCGGCGCGCAGACCAGGTTCGAGACCCTGCCCTATCGCTGGTTCCGCCGCGCGCCGGCGCCAGTCCGCCTGGCATCGAAAGGAGGCTTCAATTGAACCACCCGAAAGAACCCTGCGCCATGTGCGCCCGCTTCACCACGAAGGGCCACGAGCAGCAGGCCGCCCACGGCCTCGGCTTCTGCACCGGCTACGAGGTCTACGTCCGCGCCGATGCGCCGCCGACCGTGCTGTTCAAGCCCGCGCCGGCCGGGCAGATCGGCGAGAGGAAGGCGTACCTGGCGGAGCACACGAAGGAAATGGCATGACCGCCTACTACAACGAAATCGACCCATATGCAGCCGAGTGGCTGCGCAACCTGATCGCGGCCGGCTACATCGCCCCCGGCGTGGTCGACACCAGGAGCATCGAGGATGTACACCCCGCCGACCTGCAGGACTTCACCCAATGCCACTTCTTCGCCGGCGTCGGCGTTTGGAGTCTGGCACTTCGCCGCGCAGGCTGGCCAGACGATCGACCTGTTTGGACTGGTTCCTGTCCGTGCCAACCTTTCAGCGCGGCAGGCCAAGGAGCTGGGTTTGCTGACGAGCGGCACCTGTGGCCAGCCTTCCACCACCTCATCCGCGAGCGCCGCCCTGCAGCAGTCCTTGGAGAGCAGGTTGCGAGCAAGGACGCAGACCCTTGGATCGACCTTGTACAAGATGACCTGGAAGCCCTGGGTTACGCCGTCGGGGCGGTCCCGTTTCCGTCTGCGGGCGTCGGTGCACCGCACATCCGAGACCGGCTCTACTGGGTGGCCAACTCCGACCGTGATGGACGCCAATCGCGGCGCCAAGGACGCGCGACCGTGGGACACAGGGCGTCCGCTGAACCAAATCGCGGCGCTCTCGGGCTGGACCACCCCTACTACGCGCGACTGGAAGGACTCGGGGGCGGACATCAAGCCTCGCGGGGATACGGGAAAGGATCGGTTCGACCAGCTTCCACGCCAAGCGAACTTGGCGGGCTGGCCGACCCCGTCCTGCTCAAACGACAGGGAGGGCAACCCAGCTTCAGCGATGAGAATGCAGCGGGCGGACGGCTCGAAGGTGCAGCAGCGCCTGCAGGACTTCGCGGCGATTTGCCAGCCGGCCCGACTAACGGCTACTGGGCAGCTGCTGACTGGCTCGGATGCCGGGATGGAAAGTGGAGGCCAGTTGAACCCGGCACATTCCCGCTGGCTCATGGGGCTCCCACCCGAGTGGGACGTCTGCGCGCCTATGGCAACGCGATCAACGCAGTCGCGGCGCAAGTCTTCATCGAAGCCGTGATGGAGGCAGCATGCTGAGATCCCCCATCGCCCGCACCGGCACCCTGAAGCCGGCGCGCGTCAAGAAGTGCGCCATCTGCCGCGAGAAGTTCGTCCCGCGCTCGACCTGGGCGAAGGTCTGCGGCTCGGAATGTGCCGCCGCCCATATCGTCGCCGAGCGCCGCCGCCGGATCGCCAAGGAGGTCAAGCAGGCCAAGATCGACCGGATGGACAAGAATGACTGGATCGCCGCGGTGCAGAAGGTGTTCAACGCCTACATCCGAGAGCGCGACCGCGATCAGCCCTGCATCTGCTGCGGTAAGTACTTCGACGAGAAGGATACGCTCACCGGCGGCCAGTGGGACGCGGGCCACTACCTTTCGCGCGGCAGCGCCGGCCACTTGCGCTTCGTCGAGAACAACGTGCACAAGCAGCTCAAAGGTCATAACAGGCCGGGCGGTACCACGCGCGCGCAGTTCCGCGCCGGGATGATCGAGCGGATTGGCCTGGCCGCTGTCGAGGCCCTGGAAGCCGACCAGGCGCCGCGCCACTACACCATCGACGACCTGAAGGCCATGAAGGCCGAGTACACGGCCAAGCTCAAGAACCTGAAGGAGACAGCATGAAAAAGCCACGCAACAAGAAGTACCGCCCGAAATACGTCGCTCGCAACGTGCTGTCGACCATCTTCGGCGGCATGAGCGGCGACCACGCCGAGCACCTGCGCACGATCCAGATCCGCAACCACCGCGCGCTCGCCGAGATGGCGCAGGGCCGCGGCACCCGCGAGCAGTGGGATGAGCTGGTCGGCGCCGCCAACATGGCGAACGTGATGTGCGAGCAGGGAATCGGCAACGAATACCGCGCCATCACCATCGCCGCGCGCGACGCCCTGCTGGAAGTCGGCAAGCGGATCGTCAAGACCGAGCGCGTCATCCTCAAGGGCGACGAGCTGAACGCCATCCGCGAGGGCCTGCTGTGCCACGACGCCCAGCTCGAGAACGTGCGCGCCATCGATGTCGAGCGCGCGTGCCGCGAGGTTGAACGCCGCGTGCGGCACCGGATCAACTCGACCAGCGTGATGCGCGAGATTGCACTGGAGGCGGCATGACGACCCACACCGCCCCCGAAGTGGCCGCGGCCCTGCGCGCCAACCTGCTCGACGCACTGAAGGACAAGCCGCGCGCCACCCTGGCCTTGGCCATGCAGCTGGGCGTCGAACGCCAGATCGTCTACCGCGCGCTGGTGGGCCTGGAGCAAGCGGGAAAGGTGAAAAGCTTCCCGGACCGGCGCCGGACCTCCGATGGCCCCTCGCTGGTGTGGGCGCTCCCCGATGCGAAGCCCGAACCCGAGGATGCCCCACGCCGCGATCCGCTGGTGGCCGCCCTGTTTGGAGACGCGCCTTGACCGACCACGAACGCCGCGACATCGGCCTGCGTCTTGAAAATTGGAGTAGATGGGCCACGGCCGGGACCCGCACCATCGGCGTCAGCCCCACCGGTGCCTACTGCGACCGCCTGCGCCGCGAAGCCCTGGGCGATGAGCCGAAGCAAGGCGAGCGCCGCCAGGTGGACGAGGCCGACGCTCTGTTGATCGAGCGCGCCATGCCCAAGCTCGACACCCGCACCCGCATGCTGCTGTACTGGTGCTACATCAAGCAGGCCCAGCCCGAGGTGGTCTGCCGCAAGATGAGCATCGCGCACCGGCCGGCGACCGTGTTTGTGGAGCAGTTCAGGCAAGCGCAGGCGGCGGTAGAATCGCTTCTCAACAAGGAGACTGCATGAGGACCTTCACCCATTCGCCGCACTTGCACACCACCACGATGACCATTGCCGAGCTGCGCTCTAAGCTGGCCGATTACCCGGACGACATGCCGGTGCTGTTCGAATGGGAGGGGCAGCGGCTTCCGGCCTGCTTCTTCAGCGTCGAGGTCTACCCTGCCCCGGATCATCCGGACGCCTGTGATTGTCTCGTAATCGACGTCAATCAACGTTCCTGAATGAAATCTCTTGACGGCAGGCAAACTCAGCAGTAAATTCCAAGCTACAACTTAATTCCGTCCAGAAATTCGACGCGCACGGTTCCCTGATGGGAGCCTGCGGCGTCTCTGGCGAAACCGAAGCCCGCGCCGAGAGGTAGCGGGCTTTTTGCATTTCCATCAACCTGACAGCGAGGACGCCATGAAGTGATCCGCCCGATTGTTGAACTGCCTCTGGTAGCGTAGAAGCGCGACGACACGCGCACGGGATCAGACTTGCCCGACGAGTTCCGGAGCGCCCGCCCGGATAGCCTCGGAAGACGGCACCCGCGACGACCAATGCGGAGCAGCGCGCGATCTGCTGCCGCCTCACCGGCGTAACCGGTGACCACACAGAGCGCATCTGCCAGTACCCCGAAGCGAAGATCAGGCGCGAACGGGGGAGCGCAGTCGCTCTCTGTGTGGTGAACGCACGACCAACCAACCCCGCCCGAGTGGCGCCCATGCGTTGCGTCTCACCACTCCGAGTCTCCTGGGTCTGTATTGGACGCAGACCCTTCGCCCGGCCACGTGCCGGGCTTTTTTATTCCCGAGCCACCATGAGCGACATCAAAGCCAAGAAGACCCGCACCGCGGCGCCGGCTGCGGCTAAGTCGCCCACGGCCGGCGAGAAGATGGACGCATTCGGCATCGCCGCCGTCTGCGAAGCCATCCTCCACCCGAAACCGCAACACCAGATCGCCGCCGAGATTGGCGTGTCGCCCGGTTCGCTCGTCGCCTGGATCGCGGCCGATCCTGAACGTTCCGCGCGCGTGCGCGAGGCCCGGGCCCAAACCGCCCTGATGTGGGACGACAAAGCAACCCACGTCATCGAGGAAGCCCGCGACCAGTTCGAGCTGGCGAAGGCCAAGGAACTGGCCCACCACTACCGATGGCGTGCCGCCAAGATCGCCCCGCGCGAGTACGGCGACAAGGTCGACGTCAACCACGGCGGCCAGGACGGCAACCCTGTCAACATGAACTGGCAGATCAACTTCGTAAAGCCCGGCGATGAACGTTGATTTTCCCGAGAAGCTGCACTTCCTGCTGACGGAGAAGGCGCGGTACAAGGGGGCGAAGGGCGGGCGCGGCAGCGCCAAGTCGTGGAGCGCGGCCAAAGCGCTGCTGATCCTGGGTTCGACCACGAAGCTGCGCATCCTGTGCACGCGTGAGGTGCAGAAGTCCATCAAGCAATCGGTGCACAAGCTGCTGAAGGACCAGATCGAGGCCTTGGGCCTGACCAGCTTCTACCAGGTGCTGGAAACCGAGATTCGCGGCACCAACGGCACGGAGTTCAGCTTCGCCGGCCTGGCCGAGCAGAGCATCGACTCGATCAAGTCGTTCGAAGGCTGCGACATCGTGTGGGTCGAGGAGGCCCAGTCCGTGAGCAAGCGCTCGTGGTCGGTGCTGATCCCGACCATCCGTAAGCCCGGCTCCGAAATCTGGATCACCTTCAACCCCGAACTCGACACGGACGAGACCTACGACCGGTTCATCACGAACCAGCCCGAGGGCGCGATCATCGTCGACATGAACTACACGGACAACCCGTGGTTCCCCGAGGTGCTGGAGAAGGAGCGGCTGCACGCCAAGGCCACGCTGCCCGAGGCCGAGTACCTGAACATCTGGGAAGGCAAGTGCAAGCCGGCCGTCACCGGCGCGATCTACTACGACGAGGTGACCAAGGCTGTTGAGGGCCGGCGCATCTGCAACGTGCCGTACGACCCGCTGCTCAAGGTGCACGTCGTCGTCGACCTGGGCTGGAACGACGCCATGTCGATCAGCCTGGTGCAGAAACAGGCGTCCGAGCTGCGCATCATCGAGAACATCGAGGACAGCCACAAGACGCTGGACTGGTACTCGGCTGAACTGAAGAAGCGCGGCTACAACTGGGGCACGCTGTACCTACCGCACGATGGCCGCAACAAGGACTTCAAGACCGGCACGAGCGCCGAGGAGATCATGCAGGCGCTGGGCTGGACTGTGGCCATCACGCCGAGCATGAGCGTCGAGGACGGCATTCGGCTCACCCGCATGGCCTTCCCGCGCATCTACTTCGACAAGACCAACGCCGCACGGATCATCCAGTGCGCCAAGCGATACCGGCGCGCGATCAACAAGCAGACCAACGAGGCCGGCGCGCCGCTGCACGACGAGTGGAGCCACGGCGCCGACAACCTGCGTTACGTGGCCATCAACGCCGACGCCATGAGCAACGAAGACTGGGGCGGCAGCCTCAACTATCAACCACTGGGAATCGTATGACCAAAATGACCGACGACGAGCTGCGCAGCGCGGTCGACCACGAGGTGAGCGAAAGCGCCGCCTGGACCGGCTCCGCGCTGGCGGGTGAGCGCGAGCGCAACCTGTCTTACTACCTCGGCCAGCCGCTCGGCAACGAAGTGCCAGGTCGAAGCCAGGTGGTGAGCTGGGACGTGTTCGAGGTGGTGGAATCGGCCGTGCCCGACCTGGTCGAGCCGTTCTTTTCCGGCGACAACATCTGCGAGTTCGAGCCGGCCGAGCCGGGCGATGAGGATTACGCCGAGCAGGTGACCGACGTGGTCAACCACCTGATCAAGAAGGCGAACCCGGGCTTTCTGATCTTCAGTACCTGGGTCAAGGACGGCTTCCTGTCGAAGATCGGCATCGTTCGCTCGTGGTGGGATGCGACCAGCAAGACCAAGAAGGCCAGTTACACCGGCCTGACCGAGCAGCAGCTGGTGAAATTCGTGCAAGACCCGCGTGTGACCATCGTGAGCCACGATGCGACGCCCGATCCGGACGACGAGGCGAAGCGCGCGCAGGCCCAGGAGCAGATGCCCAGCCTGCCGCCCGAACAGCAGCAACAGGTGGCCGCCATGCTGGCCGAACCGCCGCAGATGCTGCACGACATCGACGTCGTGATCGACAGCGGCCCGCGCGGCATCCGCATCGAGAACATCGAACCGTCGTCGTTCATCCTGTCGCGCCACGCGAAGAAGATGGAAGACGTCACCGCCATCGGTGAGCTGCGCCAGTACACGCGCTCGGACCTGGTGGCCATGGGCTTCGACCGTGCGCGCGTCGAGGAACTGAGCGACTACCAGGCCGCACACGACGATTTCGCAGTCGATCCTGACCGCCTGATGCAGGCCGACCACGGCGAAGGCGCCAACCAGCAGCTGACCCTGTTCTTCGGCTTCGTCAAGGTCGACTTCGACGGCGACGGCATCGCCGAATGGCGCCGCGTGTTCATGGCCGGCAACGACATCCTGGAAAACGAGGAAGTCGAGGACCATGAATACAGCATTTGGTCCCCGATCCTGCTGCCGCATCGCATCATCGGTATGGCCCTGGCTGACCCGGTGGTGGCGATTCAGGACACCAAGACCAGCCTGCAACGCCAGTACCTGGACTCGCTGTACCTGGCGAACAACCCGGCCACGTATGCGGTCGACGGCCAGGTGAACCTCGACGACCTGCTGTCTACCCGCATCGGCAAGGTGGTGCGTGTGAAGGCGCCGCAGGCCGCTGGCCCGATGCAGACCGCGCTGGTGGCCAACGAGTCGCTCCAGGGTATCGAGCTGATGAACACGGTCCGCGAGGAACGCATCGGCATCAGCCGCCTGAACCAGGGCCTCGACGCCGACAGCCTGAACAAGACGGCCACCGGCGCGCAGATCGCCAACACGCGCGACCAGAAGCGCGCGCTGATGATGCTGCGTGTGTTCGCGGAAACCGGCTGCAAGGACCTGTGCCGCCGCCTGCTGCGCCTGACCTGCGAATACCAGGACAAGCCGGCCACGATCCGCCTGCGCAACAAGTGGGTGGACTACGACCCGCGCGGCTGGAATGCCGAGATGGACGTGAACATCAATGTCGGCCTGGGCACCGGCGACAAGTCGAAGACGATCCAGTTCCTCGGGATGATGGGCGCCTACTTCCAGCAGGCCGCGCCGCTGGGCGTGGTCACGCCGGAGAACGTCTACAACCTGGGCAAGATGCTGCTGCAAGCCGGCAACATCCAGGGCGGCGAGACCAAGCTGCTGACCGATCCGGCCACGGCGGAGAAGCCAGAGCCGCAGGAATCGCCCGAGCAGGTGCTGGCGCGCATGGAACTGGAGTTGGAGACCATGCGACAGCAGGGCAAAGCGCGCGACGCCGAGTACAAACGCGAGGCGGATGCGGCCGAACTGGCAGCCAACACCCAGCTCAAGTTGCTCGACCTGCAGCTGAAAGAAAAAGAAATCCGCATCAAGGAAATCGACCTTGGCATCAAGCATGTAGAGGTTCAGCACCGCATGAATACGGCCGACACGCAGCCTAGCGAGCCGCCGCCTCACCAATAAATTGGAACTGATAAATGCCTACCATCGCAGCAGACCAAACTGCCAGCCTCACGCTCACCGATAACGATAGCGTGACCGTCTCGACGCTCGGCGTGGTGATCGTCAGCAATGCCTCTGGCAAGATTGCCGAGTTCGCGGGCACCCGCACGCTGGGCCCGTTCGCAGCCGGATCGCTGACGATCTTCGCTTCGGGTCGGGATTGCTCGTATGAGGTCGCGGATGGGCCGGATGGGAAGGTGATTGCTATTGGGGGTGGAAATACTGATACGACTTCACCGCACTATCCAGCAGCACGCGCTGTCATGCGAATCGCAAGTGTGTCGCAGATTCGTCTGATTACGGCCAATTCCTCGAATTCGTTTTCGCCTCGCGTGGCCCATGCTGAGAAAAACCGAAAGCGTGTCACTTTCAAAAACCCGGCCACCAATACTGTGTCGTTTCAGCTTGGGTTGACGCAGAACGACAACTCCAATCGCAATCAAAGTTTTACCACCTCCTATACCATCGCGCCCGGCGAGGAACTGGTTTGCTGGTACGACGAAAATCAATGGTATGCGCGGCAGACCGGCGCAACCGCCGTTGCAAACCAATATTTGATCGTTGAAACCGAGGTGAACGTATGACCGCTATCAAGCAGCCCATCACGACATCGAAGCCGCGCTTTGATTTCGCCAATCCTGCATGGATCAATGCCGTGTCAAAAATCCTGAACATGGCGAAGGACCGCAAGACGTTTTTCGGTGCGAATGGCGCAACCTTACAAACGTCCGTCAACGTCGATACCGCCACTACACCGTCATGGACCAATATCTACACATTCCCATCTGCGAAAGGCGCGACGGTCACTGGCATTGTTGAGCTTGCCAACGGCGAGGCGATGGTTGTGACGACCGAATCCGGTCAGGCCAACAACCTGTCACACGTCTACTTATCGTCCGGGTGGTCTGTGAACATGGCCACGGCAACATGGTCAGAAAAGCTGGTGACGATTGGCGGCACGATTACGCCAGCATACTGCCTGTACGATTGGTCAAATGCGAAGGACGGCACCGTGCTGGTGTCGGAATCCGGCGCGCAAACAAGTGGCGGCGCAGGGAATGTGGCAAATGACGTTGCACGCGCACGCCGCGTCTGGAGGTCGAAAGACTTTGGGACTACGTGGACGCTCATTTTCGACATCGTGGAGTACGGCGCATCGCAAGGCGTGCCGTATGGTGCTAGCCTGCACATGCACGGCGTGGCTTATGACCAGGATTGGGGCCGCATCTGGCTCACCTACGGCGACGGATCTGGCGACGGCGATATCATCGCAGGGAATGGTTACGCGCAAGTCGTCTACTCGGATAACGATGGCGTCACATGGCAAAAGATGGCATTGCCTAAGTTGTGGTCTGGTACTGACGCGCTTCAGTTCATCTCCGTTGTCGTCCTGAATAACAGCGTCATCTTTACGCACGACTTGAGCCACCCGTTGACCCCACTGGCATTCCCGAAGGTTGGGTATCGAAAGCTGGGCGAGCCAGTTCCCGGCCCAACCTACCCCTCCGCCGTTGGTGGCATTCCGCGCAAAGCTACCAGTGACGCACGTGTGCCGACGTTCTTTGCCGGCACCGACTTCGTTACTCAAACTGGAACGGTGCGCTGGTGTGTTGCCGCAACCGAAGATGACGGTTTTACATGGTCTGGTGTTTATGGCGAAATCCCGCTGCAAACCCCTGCGTTGGGACATACCGGATTCGAGCAAGTGCTTGGCCCGACCATCAACGGGAAAGTCGTCGCCACTGGGCGGCTGTACGTCAACAACGACAACACGAAGACAACGATGGTTGCCGATTTGGTGCAGACGTAACGCTACCGATAACCGCAAGCCTGCTCCCGTACCTGCGAGAGTGGGCCTTGCTTTTATTAATAGGATGACATGGACTTACTTGCAATTTACGGCGCCGCATACGACACCGGGTTCCAGAGCCGCTGCAAGGTGGCCATGTGGCTGGCGGCGCAGGACATCGCGGCCGAGCCCGAAGACACGCCGGCCCACGCCACTCGCGTCGAGTGGGCAAAGCGTGTGCTGCAGGACGTGGTGACGATCAAGCCGCACGTGCTGGCCATGCAGGTGCTGCGCAACCCGCAGATCGCAGCAGCAGGCACTGCCGCACCGGACGGCGACATCCAGTTCCAGGTGAACGCGGCAATCGACTCCATCATCGCCATAGGCTGACCATGACCCCTGACGAACAAATCGCACGCGGCGAGCACGCCAAGCGCCTGCTGAACGACCCGCTGCTGAAGGAGGCGCTGGCCGAGATCAAGCAGGCCATCGTCGACAGCTGGGCCGCGCTGCCAGTCGAGAACACGGCACAGGCCGAGAAGCTGAAGCACCTGCTGTGGGCATCGAAACAGTTCGAATCGGTGTTCATCGCCCACGTCGGCGGGGCCACCATCGCCCGCAACGAGTTGCTGCTGGACACCAACATGCAAATCAAGGCGGAAGCCACACAACGGAGGATCAATGGAACGTAAGAAGAAGCCCGACCCGGCGCCCGCCGACGTCGAAACCCTGGCCACCTACGCGGCTCGCATCGAAGAGCAGGCCCAGCCGCTGCCGGTGTGCCAAATCACGCACCCGGAAGCCAAGGATGGCGGCCTGCATGTCGGCAAATACGCTGGCATTCGCTTGGTGCACGGCGCCGCGCCCGCCGCCCTGCTGTCGGACGGCACCACCATCTAATTCCCGGGCTGGCAGCTTGCCCCTGAAAGCTGCCCGTCGAGTTAGGAACAATCAGAAGGCCACCCGCGAGGTGGCCTTTTTCATTTCTGAACTCACACCTCACGGAGCACACATTGAGCACTGAAGACACCACCCTGAGCACCGACAGTTTCGCGGAAATGCTGAGCGGCGGCGGCGACAACGAGCAAACCGAGCAATCGGACTCGCAAAGCGCCGACGACGCCCAGGAAAACAGCGAAGGAACCGACCAACAAGACGGCAGCACCGAGGGCGACGACGCGCAGGACGGCGGCGACGACAACGGCGAGGCCGGTGAAGAAGGTCAGGACGAACAACCTGCAAAGGACTCGACCGAAGCGTTCCTGGAGCTGGAAATCAATGGCGAAAAAGTCCAGGTGTCCAAGGACGAGGCGAAAAACGGCTACCTGCGTCAGCAGGACTACACGCAGAAGGCCCAGCGCCTGGCCACCGAGCGTCAGGAATGGAACCAGCACGTGGCGCAGCAGGCTGCCGAAGTGAAGCAGTACGCCCAGGAGATCGGGCAGCTGCAGAGCATCGACGCCGCCCTGGCCCAGTACCAGCAGATCGACTGGGATGACCTGCGCGAGACCGACCCGGTGAACTACGGCATCCACGCCGCCGATTTCAACCGGCTGCAGGTCCGTCGCGGCGAAGTCGAACGCGGGATTGTCCAGAAGCAGCAGTCGCTGACCGCCCAGCAGCAGCAGGCGCAGGCGCAGGCGCGTGCACAGCAGACCGCTGAAGCGCAGGCGCACATGGCTGCCTTGGTGCCGGGCTTCGGCAAGGAGCACGTGGCCGAGATGAAGGCGATCGGCCAGAAGGCCGGCTTCACCGACGCCGAGCTGGCAGGCGTGACCGACAAACGCATGCTGGAAGTGCTCTGGAAGGCGTCGCAGTTCGACAAGCAGCAAAACACCAAGCAGCAGGCAATCAAGAAGGTCTCGGCGCTGCCTACCAAGGCAGCCAAGGCCGCGCCGGCCGCCAAACCCGCAGCCCAGCTGCACATCGAAAAACAAACCCGTCGTTTGCAGCAGACCGGCAGCGTCAAAGACCTGGCCGCTGCGCTTGCGATGACCTCGTAAAAGGAAGAGCACCATGCCACAAGTAGCAAACACCCACGCAACCTTCAACAGCAACCGCAACCGCGAGCAGCTGTTCAACCAGATCTGGAACGTGTCGGTCAACGAGACCCCGTTCGTGAAGTTGATCGGCAAGGAATCGGTCGAAGGCATCAACCCGACCTGGCTGACCGATGAATACGCCCCAGGCACGGCCAACAAGGTCGAGCAGGGCAACCAGTCGACCATCAACGCGGTGTCGCCGGCCGTCCGCCTGAACAACTACACGCAGATCAGCGAGAAGACCTTCGGCGTGACCGGCACCCAGGAAAAGGTCGAAAAGGCCGGCGGCAAGTCGGAATACAGCTACCAGCTGGCGAAGAAGATGGTCGAGCTGAAGAAGGATGTCGAATTCGGCTGCCTGCAGAACACCACCGCGATTGCACCGGCGCCGGGCGTCGCCCCGCAGGCTCGCGGCCTGTTCGGCTTCATGAACGCCAACACCTCGCGCGGCACCGGCGGTGTGGACGCCAACCCGACCACCAACACTGCGGCCGTGGACGGCACCGCGCGCGCGTTCACCGAGACCATGCTCAAGACCGTGCTGCAGGCAATGTTCGACAACGGCGCCGACCTGGACAACAGCTACATCCTGCTGCCGTCCAGCCAGCGCACCGTGTTCGACACCTTCCTGGCCGGCCAGACCCGTTTCGACAAGGCCGAAGACAAGACCCTGACGGCGACGCTGGAAGTCTACATCGGCCCGTTCGGCCGCGTGAAGGCCGTCAACGCCCGCCACATGCGTCAGCGCGAGGTCGCCATCATCAACCCGGAGTTCCTGGCTCTGGGCACCCTGCGCGGCATGAAGGACACCCCGCTGGCTAAGATCGGCGACACGCAGAACGTGATGGTCAACACCGAGTGGACCCTGATCAACAAGAACCCGAAAGCGCACGGCGCGATCTGCGATCTGACCTGATCCCCACCCTGTAGCAACCCCGAAAGGGCCAGCCTAACCGCTGGCCCTTTTTCTTTTCCGGATACCCCATGAGCTTTCTTCTCGACGCCACCGCCAACAGCCGGCTGACCATGCACGAGCACGGCGACGGCACCGGCATGATCGTTCAATCCACCGACGTCTCGGGCGCCCTGGCGCGCAACGAGGCGCTGCGCCGCGCCGGCGCGACCAAGACGCGCGACGGCGACCACTACGCCGCATCCATTCCCATCGATCTGCTCAACGAGTGGGCGATGAAGCGCGGCACCACCTGGGAGGTGGTCGCACGCGAAGACAAGCTTCTCGACCAGTTCCTGGCTGAGAACACGAAATGCCGCATCTACGAGGGCCGCATCTGATGGAACGCTACACCAACACGATCCTCAACAAGCAGGGCAAGCCTGTCGCCGGCGCCGTCGTCACGGTCACCACCTATCCAGGCAATGAGCCGGCCACGATCTATGCTACCGACGGCGGCCAGGTCGTGAAATCCGTCACCTCGGACCTGAACGGGCGCTTCTACTTCTACGCGGCCGATGGGCACTACAACCTGAGCATCAGCGGCAGGCAGATCGACCCGTTCACGATCACGGATATCGTGCTGAACGATCCGAGCGATGATCTGTCGTTGGGCGCCCTGCAGCCTGTCAAAGATGACCTCGACGCCCTGCAACTTCCCGACTACGCCGCCCTGCGCGCGTACAAGGGGCCGCGCAAGAGCGTGTATGTAACTGGCGCGGGGATCGCTGGCATGTTCGTGCGCGATGATACGGATACGGTAAGCGCGGACAATGGCGGCACGGTTATCGTGGCGAGTGGCAAGCGGTTCAAACGCGTGTTCGAGGTGGCAACACCAAGTATGTTCAGTATCCCGCATGTCTCGTCCGGCGTGGACTACACCGCGCAGTTGCAGGCGCTGCTCGATACGCGCTGCTTCAAGTTCCCGGCAGGCTTCCAGGCGTCGTGCAGGACGCTGTACCCGCGTAGCAATTCGGTCGGCGACTTCGGTGACGCAAAACTCACGCTGATGGGAAACCAGCCAGCTGGCACGCAGGTTGTCGTGCTCGGTGACGCCAGCGGCTACAAGTGCGAAAACAGCCTGTTCTATGGCGGTGTGTTCGATGGCAACCGCACCAACAACACCGCGACCGGCAATCCTGGCACGATCTCGGGCGGCGACGGCGGCATGCATGGCATTCAGGTGCACAACGCGGAAAACGTCGTGTGGCATGGCGCCAGGGCGATCAACTGCGGCACAGATAGCGTTATCGTCTGGCAGAAAACGGCCATTGAGCCGACCGGCGCCACGAAGATCGCCAACGTGCACTTCCACAATTTCGTTTGCGATGGCAGTGGGCGCCAGGGCGTTAGCGTTATCGCGTGCGACGACATGCACTTCTACAATCTGCGCGCATCAAATACCGGCCTTGGGGCTGGCGCAAAAGCGCCAAAGTCCGGTATCGACATCGAGGGCAACAATGCCAGCGACAATGTGACGGTGTATTTCCATGGTGCGACGGTGAGCGAGGGCAATGCCAGCCGCGCCGTGATGGTGCATAACCCTGGCGCGGTCTACAACATCACGTTCGATACCCTGATCTGTCGCAATAGCTTGGCCGCCGATATGCAGGTATCGCTCTACACGGCGGCGGGCAGCGCGGTCAACAACTTCAGGGCGAACCGCATCGACATTTCCGGCAGCGTCCTGTATGCCTTCCGCGCCCTGTCATACACGGCCACGACCGAAACGCCGGTCAACAACATCATCGTCAACGAAATGAAGGGCGACAAGCCGATGGGCTTTAGCTCGCGTTCCGTGCTCAATATCGGCAGCATCGACACGACCGGCGCGACCAACTTGCCAAGCTCGGCATCGGTGGAGTTCACCGGGTCATGCAAGGGGACGGTCGGCAGGATCGACGCCTACAACACCAGCGGCGCATCAAACGGCTACTGCGCCCTGTTCAACGGCACCGGCATGATGACGATTGAGCGCCTGTACACGAACGGCGCACGCGGCATCCACATGGACGGCGGATCGAACAAGACCATCCGGGAAGTTGTGCTCGATGGCGCAATGGTGTCCTCGGGTATTCGCACGTTTAACGCGGTCAACAACAAGCTGAACGTGGTCGTCGTCGGCACCGTTGCATCGGATCGGGCCGTGCGCCTCGATGGGGCATCGAACGACAACGACATTGCGACACACTGGCCGAACGCCACGCTCGGCGCGATCTATGTCGAGGGTTCGCGCAACCGCATTTCTGTGCGCAACAACCGCGCAGTCGGTGACTCGACCGTGACCTACATCGCCGGGGCGAACGAGAACCTGCTGCATTCGTCGCACATCAAAGGTGCGACGAATGCCGGCATGATTTCAGACGCTGGAACGGGGAATCTCGTGCTCGGCTGCTTCCCGAAGACGATCAACACGCCATGACCACCGCCATTCCCTACACCGCCGCACCAGCGGCGCATTGAAAGAAACGCATGACCATCATCGCCCCTGAAGCCTTGGCCCTCCGGGGCCTGAACTACGGCCTGCTCAAGGCCATGATCGCCAAGCGCCTGGGCCGCACGAACCTGGGCGAGGTGATCCCCGACTTCGTGGTGCTCGCCGAATCGCGGCTGTACACCGGCTCGCGCGACTTCGACGGCGCCGTGCCGCCGCTGCGCCTGACCAGCATGCTGGCGACGGAATCGCAGTCGCTGGCGGCGCTCCCGGCAGGTTTTCTGTCGATGGACCGCCTGACCGTGAACGACGGCGCCGGACCGCGCACGCTGGAATACGTGACCCCGCAGCGCTTCGCCAGCCTGGCGCCAACCGGGTTCGCGCGCTACTACACGTTCCAGGACGGCGGGATCGCAGTCGAGGGTGGGCAGCCGGAAAACTTCAGCATGAGCTACTACAGGCGCTTCCCTGCCCTCACCGGCGACGCAGACACCAATTGGCTGCTGGAGAACTGTCCATCTGCCTACCTGTACGCGGCGCTGATCGAAGCGTATGCGCACCTGAAAGACGACGCCCGCATTCCGCTGGCCGCGCGCATGTACGCGAGCGCGGTCAATGGCCTGATCGACGCCGACAACGAGATGAAATTCTCCGGCTCGACGCTGGCGATCGGGAGTGCGCGATGACCCCGCTGACCGGCTTCATGCCAGATGCGGACAGCACCACCCCCGGCGCGCTCACCGACTGTACAAACCTGGTGCCTACTCTACGCGGCATGGCCGGCGCGCCAACGCCGCTCGACGTGCCCGGGCTGGCCCAGCTCCCCGACGAATGCCGGGGCGGCGCCGTGCTCCAGCGTCTGGACAAACTGGCGCGCGTGTTCGTCGGCACCCGCAACAAGATGTTCGAGTTATCCGGCACGCAGTACGTCGACCAGTCGCGCGCCGGCGGTTACGCCGGCAGCCTGGAAAACCGCTGGCGATTTGAGCAGTTCGGCAACGCCTCGCTGGCATGCAACGAGACCGAGCAAATCCAGGTATCGACCGGCATCGGCACAGCGTTTGCGGACATTCCACAGTCGCCTCGCGCGCGCATCATCGTGATTGCCTCCGGGTTCGTGTTGGCTTTCGGGCTGAACGCTACCTACGTGGGCGGCGACCGTCCGGACGCATGGGCGTGCTCTGGCCTGTACGACCACCTGACCTGGACGCCGAGCGACAGCAACCAGGCCGCGTTTGGCTACCTGCTGAACACGCCGGGCGATGTGCGGGCGGCCAAACGCCTCGGCAACGACGTGGTGGCGTACAAGGAAAACTCCCTGTACCTGGGCCGCTTCGTCGGCAAGCCTGTGATCTGGCAATGGGACCTGCTGTCGTCGAACGTCGGCGCTGTGAGCGCCGAAGCGGTAATCGATGTCGGCACCGCGCACCTGTTCATCGGCAAGGACAACCTCTGGCTGTTCGACGGCGCCCGCCCGGTGCCGATCAAGAGCGCGCCGAAGGAATGGTTCTTCGCCAACTGCGACGCGACCTACCGCTACCGGATCCGGAGCCACTTCGACCAGGCGAAAAACCTGTGCTGGTGGTTCTACCCGACGCCCGGGTCCGGCGGCGCGCTGACCAATGCGCTGGTCTACAACCTGACCATGGACCGCTGGGGCAAGGTTCAACTGCCTATCGAGACGGTGCTGCAGTACCAGGGCGCCGAGACGAACTACGACAACTGGCCGGCGGACGCTTCGCTGACCTTCGAGACCCTGCCTGACGTGCCGTTCGACTCGCCCTCGCTGGATACGAGCAGCTCGTCGATGGGCGTGGTCGGCACGGATCACCGGATCAGAACCATGAACGGGCCGTGCGGCGCCGCCAGCCTGACCACCGGCGACTTCGGCGACGACGAGCAGTTCACCACGCTGACCCGGCTAACGCCGCGCTTCACGGCGCGCCCGGCGGCATCGAGTCTGACGCACTACACGCGCGACGTCGACGGCGGCGAGCTGGAAAACCGCGGCGCCACGGCGCTGTCGGGCGCCCATTACGACCCGCTGGCCTCGGGGCGCTACCACCGCGTGCGCATCGACCTGCAGGGCGATTTTGAACTGGTCGGCTTCACGCCGGCCCTTACACCGGACGGATACGAATGAAGCTTTCCAACGACGCGCGACTGCCAAACACCGACGACGTGCGCAGCCTGAAGAAGCGACTGTACGAGCTGGTGCGCGACATCGTGGGCCTGCTGAACGGCGTGGCCGAAGGACGGATCAGCGCGTGCACGAACGCCGCGACGGCGCCGCCGGCCACCGGCACCTACACGCCGGGCGACTTCGTGCGGAACAGCGCGCCGGAGGAGCTGGGCCCGCCTGGCGCCAAGTACTTCATCGACGGCTGGACCTGCGTCGCCGCGCCGCTGACCTTCGTCCAGAAACGCAATTTCACAGGGAACTGACATGCTCCACGCAATCGAACCGCAGCGCCTGGCCGCCGAGTGGGAGCGCACGCGCGCCGGCCTGATCGAGGTGAAGAAGGCCACGCCCGACGACTGGCTGCCGGAGGACGTCTATATGTCGCTGCGCCAGGGCCACTCCACCCTGTACATCGGCACCGGCGACACGGGCGAATACCTGGGGTTCATCGTCCTGCGCCTCGTTCCGACCTTCCACAGCAAGAAGGTGGAAATCTGGTGCGCCTACTCGGCCACCTCGGCGCCGCTGATGCGCCGCTTCTTCCCGCACATCAAGGCCGTGGCGCGCAACGTCGGCGCCACCATGATCTCGTTTGCCTCGGCGCGGGATGAATGGGAGGCCGGCGCACGCCGCCTCGGATTCAAGCCGGCGCAAGTCAGCTACCACTACCCTTTATAGGAGCCACCATGGGCAGCAGCACCCCATCGAACACCACCAGCAAGACGACCACCGAGTTGCCCACCTGGGCGCAGTCGAGCGCGCAGCAGCTTCTGCGCCGCGGCGAGCAGCTGTCGCAAAAAGAGATGCCGGTCTACGACGGCCAGCGCTCGGCAGGCCTGAACGGCTACCAGACGCAGGGCATGAGCATGGTGCAGAACCGGGCCATGAACGGCTCGGCCGACATCAACGCCGGCAGCAGCACGCTGCAGCAGACCCTGAACGGTCAGTACCTGGGCCGTGACACCGGCACCAACCAGTTCATGGGCGGGCAGCCGACCGGGACGAATGCCTACATGGGCGACAACCCCTACCTGCAGGGCACCATCGACAAGGCGGCCGGCGACATCACGCGCAACTACAACGCTGCCGTGAACGGCACCGATGCCACCATGGCGCGCGCCGGCGCGTTTGGCGGGTCGGCCTGGCAGCAGTCGCAGGACGCGAACTCGCGCAACCTGGCGCAGGGCCTGCAGGACTCGGCCACCAACATGCGCATGCAGAACTACAACCAGAGCGCCGGCCTGGCCGAAAACGCCCTGGCGCGCGATCAGCAGGCTTGGCAGACGAATGCCGGCCTGGCCGATACGGGCCTGAGCCGCAATCAGGCTGCTTTCGAAGGCGAACGCGCCCGCCAGCTGGCCGCTACGCCGCTGGCCCTGCAATACGGCAACCAGGCCTATACCGACGCAGCGCAGCTGCAGGGCGCGGGCGAAATCCAGTACGGCGCCGACCAGCAGCAGCTGACCGACCAGATGGACTACTTCAACGAGAAGGCGCAGTCCCCGTACAAGCAGCTCGACGTGTTGGGCAACTCGATCCGCGCGGCGGTGGGCGGCGGCTCGACCGTCAGCCAATCGGCGCCGGGCGCAAATCCATGGGCGCAGGCCGCAGGCGGCGCTGCCGCGCTGTACGGCATGCTCGGTTAATTCAAGGAGAAACACATGTCAGGATTTGAAACTGCCGCAGCCCTCGGCTCGGCAGCAGCAGGCGGCGGCGCGGCGGCCGGTGGCGCAGCAGCAGGTGGAGCGGCAGCCGGCGGCGCTGCCGCAGCGGGAGCTGGCGCGGCCGGTGCTGGTGCCGCTGGCGCCGGTGCAGCGGGCGCCGGTCTTGGCGCAAGCACTCTCGGTGCTGGCGCCGCAGCAGGTGCAGGTGCTGGCGCGGCCGGCGCAGGGTTGCTCGGTGCGGGCGCGGGCGGGGCTGCCGCCGCCGGCACCGGCGCAGCAGCGGCCGACGCCGCGCTGGCGGCATACGGCGCTGGCGCAGCGCAGGGCCTGGGCGGCGGCATGCTGGGCGCGGGTGGTGCCGCAGCGCCGGGGGCGATGACCTTCGTTACCCCGGCGGTCACCGAGGGCGGCATGCTGGCCGGTGCTGGCGGCGGCGCCGCCGGTGGCGCAGGTGCGGGCATGCTGGGCGGCGAATCGGCCACGGCGGGTATGTCGTCGCTCGACGCGATCGCGGCCAGCCAGCCGGGCTACGTGGCGAACGGCGCGGGTCTGGATGCCGTCTCGGCCAGCCTGCCGGGCTACACGCCCGACGGCTCCGCGCTGGCCGGCCTCAAGGCGGGTTCGTCCTTCGGCAGCGCCGCCAAGGGCGCCGCGAACTACGGCCGCATGAACCAGGCCATGGGCGGCAACCAGCAGCAGCGCCCGGCGCCGCAGGCCCAGCCGCTGTTCCAGGGCGAGCAGCCGTCGATTGCCGGCGGCATGGCCGCATCCGGCTCGAACAACAACGCCGTGCTGGCGGCAATCGCACGTCGCCGCGCACGCGGCATTTAACAGGAGAACGGAATGTTCGACAACTTCCAGGGAATGCTGGCCTTGCCGGAAGACCCGAACAAGAACGCGGCCGCGCGCCAGGGCCTGCTGGCCTTCGGCGCCTCGCTGCTGGGCGGCCAGGGCGATTTCGGCGGCATCCTGGGCAACGGCCTCATGGCCGGCTCGCAGACCTACAACGGCGCGCTGGCACAGCAGCAGCAGGCGGCGCTGCGACAAGCGCAGATGCAGCAGATCGAGGTCGAGAACAAGCAGCGGCAGGCGGCCATCGACAGGCCGCGCTTGATTGCCGAGGCTTTGAGAGGGCCTGCACAAGCCCCGCAACAGCAGCAAGCGCCCGCCCCGGTACAGCAGGAATTTGGCGGTCCACGGCGAGGTATTCCATCGTTCGATTCAAACTTGGACGGATACACTTCGCGCTCGCTTGCGGACCTGCGAAGAATCGGTGAGCCGCCGCGTGCAGCTAGCGCCCCGTCGGCGGTGGAGTCACCCAATGTCTCGCCAACGGTCAACGCACCACCCGACGATTACGCGACACTCATGAGGCAAAGCGCGAATCTGGCGGCAGCAGGCCTCTGGGAGGAAGCCAAGCAGGCTCACGATATGGCCAAGGCCTCTCGACCAGAGGTCCGTGAAGTCGTCGAAATGCAGTTGGGGGGCAAGCGCGTGATGGTCCAGCTCTTCAAAGATGGGCGTCCGCCTCAGCTGCTGGATGGATACTCGCCCAAAGCCGAAAAGCTTCACTTTGCCGATACCGGCGGGGCAACTGTCGGCCTTGACTCGTTCACTGGCAACACTGTCAGCACAGTCGCTAATTCGGTGTCGCCGGGCGAAAAACTGGCATCGGAGACCTCGCGCCGGGGGCAGGACCTCCAAGACCGGCGCTCCCGCGAGGCGAACCAGATCAACAAGCAGGGCCAGCGAAGCCAAGTCATCAACGATCCGACCCAAGGGCCAATCGTTGTCGATAAGGCGACGGGGGAGGCGCGTCAAGTTACTTTGAATGGCCAGGCCGTGCCAGGCGAGGCGGTAGCGAAACGTGAAGCATCGGCCAAGACGCTGCTCCCACTGATCGGACAAGCCAGGAAACTGATCGGTGGCGCAACCGGCTCATACCTTGGTGCCGCCGCAGATGAGGGCGCGCGCCTTTTTGGTGTCGCCACCAATGGCGCGCAAAACATCGCTCAGCTGAAGGTCTTGGAAGGCAACTTCATGATGGCGCAGCCACGCATGGAGGGGCCACAATCGAACATGGACGTTGCCCTGTACCGCCAAATGGCAGCGCAGATTGGCGACCCCACCGTCCCGATTCCGACCAAGATGGCCGCGTTGAATACGCTTGAATCGCTCTACGCGAAGTACGCCCCAGAAACGCAGTCCCCGGCAGGGAGCGGAAAACCACAGATCAAGCCTGTGAAGCAGATTCTGCGAGAGCAGAAGTCCGGCATCCCGGCCGGCTGGACCGTCAAGGAGAAATGATGCCCGACTTCGAATTTACCTCGCCCGATGGAAAGACCTACACGGTTACCGGCCCGGCGGGCGCGACCAAGGAGCAGGCATTCCAGATGCTCCAGGCGCAGCTCGGCGCCAAGCCAGCGGCCAAGCCGTTCGGCCAGCAGCTGAACGACTCGATCCGCGACATGCCGCGCCAGGTGGGCCTGACCGCCCGCTACGGCCTCGAAGGCGTGGGCGATGGCCTGGACTTCCTGGCCTCGCCGATCCGTGGCGCCATGAACGCCGTGCTGCCGACGAAGAAGCCGTCGATCACCGACCTGGTGAGCATGCAGGACGCCCGCCCGCGCCCAGCAATCGAAGGCCGCTCGGGCAAGGTGCTGGCCGACGCGCTGGGCCTGCCGGAGCCTGCCACTGCGAATGAGCGGGTCGTTGGCGATGCGGCGCGCACCCTCGCCGGTGTCGCGCTGCCGCTCGGCGCGGCTGGCGGTGTCGCGCGCGGTTCCACTGGCGTGACCAAGGCAGTAGCGCAGCAGATGGCAGCCAAGCCGGTGCAGCAGCTGGCCTCGGGCGCGGCGGCCGGCGCCGCTGGCGGCTACACGCGCGAGACTGGCGGCGATGCAGGTTCGCAGTTTGCCGCCTCCCTCGCTGCTGGCGTGGCCTCGCCGTTCGCCATGGCCGGCGCCCAGCGCGCAACCGGTTCGCTGGCGCGCCTCCTGCGCCCTGCCGTGCCATCGGCGCAGCAGACCCAGCAGATCAACATCACCATCAACAACGCCCTCCAGCAGTCGGGCCTGGCGCTCGATCAGCTGCCAGCGCAGGTGGCGCAGAGCATCCGCGATGACGTCGCCGCTGCCTTCCGCACGAGCGACCAGGTGTCGCCCGATGCTATCCGGCGCCTGGCTGACTACCGCATGACCGGCCTGACGCCGACGGCCGGCGGCCTGACGCTCGACCCGGGCGTGGTGACGCGCCAGAAGAACCTGGCCAAGGTGGGCACCAACAGCAAGGACCAGACCGCGCAGTTCCTGGGCCAGACCGAGAACCGGAACAACAAGCTGCTGACCGGGCAGCTGAACAATCTGGGCGCCGATACTGCAGACGATGCCTATGCTGGCGCGCAGCGCATTATTGGCGCGGTGGAGCGGCGCGATGAGCGCGCGCGCGATGTACTTGGCCGGCTGTACGACCGTGCGCGCGACAGCCAGGGCCGCAGCGCCGCGCTCGACCACGTGACGTTCACCAACCGCGCCGCCGATTTGCTGCACGATGCGAACGTCGAATCGTTCTTGACGCCGGATATTCGCAACAAGCTGAACGACTTCGCCGGCGGCCAGACCCCGCTGACGGTCGAGATCGCCGAGCAGTTCAAGACCAACATCGGCCGCCTGCAGCGTAGCAGCACGGACGGCAACGTGCGGTATGCCCTGGGCGCTGTGCGCCAGGCGCTGGACGAGGCGCCGCTCCTGGGCCAAGGCGCTGCGCCGCAAGCTGGCGCCGGCGCGCTGGTGACCATGAACGGCCAGCAGAACTTGGGCCAGAAGGCAATCGACGCCTTCAACAAGGCGCGCCGCGTGAACCGCACCTATATGGGGATCGTCGAGCGCACGCCGGCCCTGCAGGCGGTGCGCGACGGCGTCGAGCCGGACAAGTTCGTGCAGCAGTTCATCGTCGGCGCCGGCAAGGATTCGACCTTCTCGGCGGTGGCGCAGCTGAAGCACGCGATCAAGGCGAACCCGGTGGCAATGCAGTCGGTACGCGAGCAGATCGCAGCGCACCTGAAAAGCCGGGCCCTGAATGGCGCCGACGACGAGCTGGGCCGGTTCGGCCAGACGGGCTACAACAAGGCGCTAAATGCCATCGGCGACCGCAAGCTGCGCCTGTTCTTCTCACAGCAGGAAATCGACCAGATGAAGGCTGTCGGGCGCGTGGCCGGCTACGAGCAGTTCCAGCCGGTGGGCAGCGCGGTGAACAATTCGAACACCGCAGCGGCCGGCGCCGCCATCGTCGACCGCTTCCTGAGCCAGTCGGTGCTGTCGAAAATCCCGTTCGGCCAAGCCGCCATCGGCGATCCGCTGCAGAACATCACGGTAGGCCTGCAGTCCGGGCGCGCGCTCGACGTGCCGCGCAACCTGGCGCTACCGCAGGTGCCGGCGCGTCAGCCGGCCGGAATGCTCGTCTCGCCTGCCGTGGTGATGGGCATGCTGGCGACGACGCCGGAAGAAGAAGAGGAAAAGCGCCGCGGCTTACTTTCGCCGTGACGCCAACCAGGCATTGATTACGAAGGCGACTGCTGCGCCGAGACCGATCGGATCGATAGACATTTCATCCCCTGAAGCCCGCCCCGTGCGGGCTTTTTTATTACCTGGAGCATAACATAATGCCTGTACCAACCAGCATTGCCGATCTGAGCAAAAATCCGGCGGATAACAGCCCGGCCGGCACGGAATCGGCCAGAGGCACCATTGACGATTACTTCCGTGCCGCGTTTGCTTTCATCCGGCAGTTGTCGGACGTGGCCGGCGGCCCGACCGTTGCACTGTCATCGGCGGCGGTGGTCAACATCGGCTTCGCCGCCTCGGTCAATATCCTGATCACCGGGACGAACCCGATTGCTGCCTTTGACAACGTTGCAGAGGGCACGCTGCGCTGGGTTACGTTCAACGGCGCCCTGACGATGGTGCACAGCGCCGCGCTGCAGCTTCCTGGCGCAAGCAATATCACGACCGTTTCTGGCGACGCGGCACTCTTCAAGAGCCTGGGTAACGGAAACTGGAAGTGTTTGAGCCTGATGCGCGGCTCTGTTCGCTACCCTGAATCGGGCTTGCTGCTGTCGGATGCGACCACGATTTCCATCGCTCAGGGCGGTACGGCGTCCATCAATGCCGCAGGCGCCCGCGCGAATCTCGGCGTGCCAGCGGCGAGTGATGTGGTGCTGAGAAATCAAACTAATTCGAGCATTGGTACACGCTTGGTGTCTGGCGCGCCCCCGAGTATTGCGACGATGAATGGCAGCAGCGGAAATGAAGACAAGGTTCCGCTGATCATCGGGAACGATGGCAATCAATTTGCCAGCGCGGTGATCCAGTTCCTGCGCGGCGGCCAGTACGCGGCCTTTCTCGGCCTGGACACCGACAACAAGTTCAAGGTTGGCGGCTACTCGCTGGGACCCAATGCATACGAGATTTACCATCAGGGCAACTTCAACCCTGGGAACTATGCGGCGCTGTCAGGCGCCGCGTTCACCGGCAACATCTCTGCTTCGGTGGTCACCGAGACCTCGGACGGCCGGCTCAAGAAGCTGTGGCGCCGCCTCGCGCCCGACCTGCTGCAGAACGTCGCCGCGCTTCGGAAGGTGGGCACGTTCGTGTGGCGTAAGGGTGGCGCCATGGGCATGGGCGGCTCGGCGCAGGAGATCGAGAAGTTCATGCCTTGGGCAGTCGTCACCGACGAAAACGGCTTCAAATCCGTGCGGTACGGCGCTGCGGCCTTCGTGATCGTGGTCGAGTTGACGCGCGCATTCCTCGCGCACGTTGCCAAGACCGAGAGGCGCCTGGCGAAGCTGGAGGGGAAATGACCCTGCCCACCTCTGGCCCGATCTCGATTGGCATGGTGGCCGCTGAGCTGGGCATTTCCCTACCGCTGTCCCTCGGTGATCCGCGCGTGCGTGCCCTGGCCGGCAAGCCCTCCGGACCGATCAGCCTTGGCGACCTGCGCGGCAAGAGCGCCATTCCGCCCTTCTCGCTTACCGCGAATGACGCCGCAGAATCAGCCGACACGCGCTTCAGCGATGGCACGGCCAGCTGCGCGCCAGGCGTCACCCGCGTGGGCGGCACCGGCACGGTCTCCTACTCCTGGGTGGTGCTGAGCAACACGAACAACGCGACCGTCACGCTCGGCAACAGCTCATCGGTGACCATCAGCAAGAACTACCGGAAAAACGAAAACGGGTTCGCTCAGGTGCAGTTGCGCTGTACCGGCACCGACCAGGCCGGCCAGCAGAGCACCGTCGATGTTACGGGCTCGCTGGAATGGAACGGCATCCGGTAGTACCCAGCAGCACCCACGCAGCCGCCTTCGGGCGGTTTTTTTATGGCCGCTCGGCCACCTCCTGAAAGAACCCATGATCGAAAAACCACCGCACCAACCCGGCGCCGTCGGCGACCTGGCCAGCATCATCAGCTGGTCGTGGATCGTCGCGCTGTCACTCCTGGGCGGCCTGGCCGCCTTTGTCCGCAAGATGCGCGCCAACCACGTGCGCGTCTGGAACTTCACCGAACTGATCGGCGAGATCGTGATTTCGGGCTTGGCCGGCCTGGTGATCGCGCACCTCTGCCAGTGGCGCGAGTTCCCTATGTCGCTGACCTACGCTCTGACCGGCATCGGCGCCCACATGGGCAGCCGCGCGCTGTTCAAGCTTGAAGCGATCCTCGACTCCAAATTCCCAGCATCGAAAGGAGACGACAATGCCGCCTAGCGCCTTCATCGCCATGCTGCTGCCGGCCGCCCAGGCGCTTCAGCGCGCCCACGGCATCCCCACCAGTCTCACCCTGGCCCAAGCCGCGCTAGAAACCGGCTGGGGCGAGCATGCGCCCGGCAACAACCTGTTCGGCATCAAAGCCGACGCTGCCTGGAAGGGCAAGGCGGTCGACGTGACCACGCATGAGGTTCTCGGCGGCAAGCGCGTCAAGATGGTTTGCAAGTTCCGCTCATACCCCACGCTCGCCGACAGCATCGCCGACCGAGCCGACTTCTTCCTGAAGAACCCGCGCTACAGGAACTGCTTCAAGCACCGGGGCGGCGAGGCCTGGGCGCACGCCGTGGCCGAGGCCGGCTATGCCACGGACCCGAGCTACGCCAAGAGCCTGATCGCCGTCATGCGCGGCCGGAACATGGCGCAGTACGACATCCTGCCGGCGGTGAAGCCATGAGCCGCGTCGAGCGCATCCTGGCGGGCCTGATCCTGCTGGCCGGCCTGCTGGTGGTGGGCGCGATCGGAGTGCGCTGGTACGGCGCTGCGCAGTTCCAGGCCGGGCACGACGCCGCGGTTGCTGAGCGCAAGGCAGCCGACGACGACGCCGTCCTGGCGCGAACAGAAGAAAACGCCGCACTGGCCCAGCACCAGGGCGAAACCAACCTGAAGATCACCGAGGTCAAACATGAAGAAATTGCTCCTGTGCGCGAGCGTATTGTTGTTGAGCGCGTGCGCGTCGGCGCCGCAATCTGTGGACCTGCCGCCCCCGCCGAAGCCGAAAGCGCCGCCGGCAGCGACAGCGCCGATCCACCCGGCCGGCTGGTTCGATCGGACGTTGAACGAGATCTTGTCGCGCTGAAGCTGGCCGTCGAGGAAGACCTGGCCACCGGCCGCGCGTGCCAGGCGTTCCTGCGCGAGAATGGGATGGTGCCGTGATGGACTTCCACCTTGCCACCCCGCAAGGCGACGTCCACCTGTTCAGCAGCGAGGATGGGCGCACCGTGCAGGTGCCGGCAGACCATATTGCCGACGTCGGGGAAATGGTTCCTCCAATCCCGCAAACCCTTACAGAAATACCTTTGTAAGTAATTGATTATAAAAGGGTGAAAAGGTCGAAAATGGTGGGTATCAAAGCCCTCGATTTTCGACCCTATGCCGTTGATTTACCTCTGAAAACAGGTGTAACGCGGGGCGTATCACTTGTAAGCACATGCATCAAATCGTCCTTCCCGTCCAGGCGAGCGCTATAGTGAATCATCCGCTTTGGATTTGGAGAACGAACATGAAACGCCTCACTCTCGCTGCCCTG
>Ga0308160_10001270_pt1 | contig 36914 bp, 30 predicted proteins | sample PhyFR1_FD_201036 | JGI IMG/M metagenome (GOLD analysis project Ga0308160, IMG submission 201036) | Phyllosphere microbial communities from UC Gill Tract Community Farm, Albany, California, United States - DLSLF.R1 | ecosystem: Host-associated > Plants > Phyllosphere > Unclassified | place: USA... | reverse complement strand
AATTCCACTGCCAGCGGTAACCCGACGTAACCCAGTCCTACTACCGCGACGACCTGATCTGCTTTCATTATCAGCTTCCGTTATCGAATAAAATTTTGCAATTATGCCAACGTTTAATATAGCATGGGAACTAGACTTGCCTCAACTTGGCACCCTAGTTTGTACGCCATCAACAACAGGGATGCAGGAATGATGTTGTATTTGCATCCGCCCGTGTTCGTTGTTTTTTGGTGCTCTGCCGTGATCGGGCTGGCCGACGCCCGCCTATTCAGGGAGCATGAACCGCTGCCGACAGGGGAGCAAGCCTTGGCGCCCGCATGACACTGTGCAATATAGCATTTTCTGTCTGACAAGTTCCGTTAGAAAATGAATCGTGCGCGCCGCACACATTTGAAACGCCTTCGACGGAAAATGTTGTCGATCGATTACAATCTCGCGCGACCCACCATGTATCGGAACCAACACCGATGCCACAGCCGGAGCAGCGCTTGAACGACCTTACATTCTCCTACCTCGACAATGACGACCCCGGCAACGATGCGCTGGACGCCTTCGTGCGTGCGCATCCGGAAGGCAATGCCTATCAGCTGGCGGCCTGGCGCCGCGCCGTCGCCACCGCTTACGGCTACGCGGGCAAGGTGCTGGTCGCAAGGCAAGGCGGAGAACTCGCCGGCATGCTGCCGCTGTGCGCCGTCGCCCGTCCCTTGTCGCGTCCGCGCTGGATCTCGCTCCCCTTTTGCGACCTGGGCGGACCACTGGCCGTCTCGCCCGAGACCACCGACGCGCTGGCGGCACGCGCCCGTCGCGATGCCGGCCCGCAAGGTGCGACCGGCCTGGAACTGCGCTGCTCGGCAGCAGGCACGGAAGAAGACAGTGCTTTGGAAGGCCGCAAGGTGCGCATGCTGCTCGGCCTGCCCGACAGCGCGGCGGCGCTGATGCAGTCCTATCCTCCTAAACTGCGCAGCCAGGTGCGCAAGGCGGAAAAGAACGGGCTGACCTCGGAGGTGGTCACCGGTCCCGAGGCGGTAGGCGCCTTTTATGACGTCTACAGCCGCAACATGCGGCGCCTGGGCAGTCCGCCACACAGCCGGGCCTGGTTCGACGCGATCCACCGCCACTACAGCGCCGGCGGCGACATGTTCCTGGTCCTGGTGCGCCACGAGGGCAAGGCGGTCGGCGCCGGCTGGGTGCTGCGCTGTGGCGACAAGGCGGTCATTCCCTGGGCCTCGACCCTGGCCGACTACAACTCGCTGGCACCGAACATGCTGCTGTACTGGGCGATCCAGTCGCACCTGTGCGGGATCGGGGTGCGCCAGTTCGACTTCGGCCGCTCGACCTTCGGCGAAGGCACCTATAAATTCAAGAAACAGTGGGGCGCGCAGCCGGTGGCGCTCGACTGGAAGGAATGGGATGCGCAAGGGGTGGCGGCGATCGCTGCTCCGGCGGCGCAAGGCGGCGCCTCGTCCCTGCGTCCGCTGATCGAAAGCGCCTGGCAGAAATTGCCGCTGGGTGTGGCGAACAGCCTGGGCGGGCGCCTGCGGCGCTACATCACCCTATAAAAAGAACTTTTTTTAGCGCAGCACGCGCAGCGCGCGGTGCGCGCCGGCCGTTCCCAGGTAGCGCCCGCCCCGGCTGGCCAGCAGCCAGCCGGCAGGCTGCCAGCCCAGGCTCAGGAAAGTGTTAACGGAGCGCAGGTTGGTCGCCTGCACGTGCGAGAAGCATAGCTGCAAGCCTTCACGCGCCATGCTGGACGCCGTCGCGACCAGCAGCTTCTTGGCCCAGCCGCCGCGCCGGCTTGCCGGGTGCGTGTACAGGAAGCTCAGGAACCCATTGCGCGGCCCCACCTCGCAGGTCAGCGGGCACGGCGTGCTGGTACGGGCGGCACCGACGTCGATCCGGGTCTGCGAGCGTACGGCGCCGTCTTCGACCAGCGCGTAAATCCGTCCGCCTTGCGCGATCACCTTGCGCAAGCCGGCCCCGGTATGCGGACTGATCTGATCGAGCAGACTGCCGGGGCAGCGCGCCAGGTCGTCCTCGGAGGCCAGCCGCAGCAGCGTACAACCCGGCGGACATGCGCTGCCGGCGTCGCGCAGCGGCAGCGCAAACAGCAGGTACACGTCGAGCGCCAGCGCCTTGCGCAGCATCCAGAAACCCAGGCTGCGCGGACCGCCGCGTTCCCGCAGCAGCGCCACCCGCTCGTGGTTCAGGAGCGCGCGCATGCTACAGCGGCACCCAGCTGGACAAGGCCTTCTTCAGCAGCCGGTAGCCGACCGCGCCGACCAGCCCCGGCCGGAACAGGATCAGGTCCATCATCCGCGCCCCCGGCCGCGCGCCCCATCGCTGCTTGTAGCCGGAGTCGCCCTGGCCCCAGTCGACCAGGCGCAGGCCGCGTCCGATCGCGTCCCGGAAGATGTCGAGCGAGAGCAGGGAGCCCGGGCTGGACGCCTTGTATTCCTCGTCATAGCCGTTGGCCACGATGCACATCGTCTGTCCATGTTCGAGGTGCAGCGAATAGGCGATGTCGCGTCCGCCGGTCGACAGCAGCCACAGCACGACCTCGGGTCCGCCCTCGTGCTGTGCGAGTCCGGCCCAGTAGGCCTGGTTTTGCGCGCCCACGAGCTTGACTTCCCGGCCCTGCTGGGCAACCCAGGAGGCCTGTTCGACCAGCGCCGCACGCTGCAATACCGCCGCGGCGCCGCTTCCGCCAAGGCGGTGCCGCTCCGCGGTCACCGCGCCCTGCTTGTCGAGGCGGCGGCGCAGGTAGGCGATGTTCTTCCACAGCGAGGCGCTGACTTGCGCCTGCAGCGCCTCGCTGGAGGCCGGCAGGGCCAGTTCGAACACCTGTCCGCTTTCCTGCTTCAGGCCGCGCCAGCCGCGCGCGCGCAGCAGGGCCACGAAGCCCTGGGTATCGGTGTCGCCCTCGATGAGCGGTCCCATGCGCAAGACGGCGCCGCACGGCCGCCTGGTCAGTTCGTCGGCGAGCCCGGCCAGCGCCTGCTCGCCCGCACCCGGCTCGACAGCCACGCCGCGCCACGGCCAGTAGTACCCGCCCAGCGCCCACATGTGCAGTTTGCCGGCGCGCTTGCGGGCGAATGCGACCTCGGCGCCCTTGGTGCGGACCACCGCCAGCGGGCCGCGCCAGCCATTGCCGGGCAAATAGGCCTGTTCCCAGGCCGCGGAGGTATAGGGGCGCACGAAACCCCGCCTTGCCGGCGCCAGCGCATCGTGCGGCAGATCGCGCCCCTCAGCCATGACGGATCAGCCGGCGCACTTTCGCCTTGACGCCATAACGGTCCAGCAAGCCGCCCGCCCAGACGGAGAAGCGCTCCATCAGCAAGTGGCCGCGGATGATGGCGGCGTTGCGCAGCGTGGGCCGGACCAGGAACACGTTGACGCACTGGCGCTGGTGGGTAGCGAACAGGCGCTTGTGGTCGGACTGGCCTTCGGTGAAATCGAAGTAGCGCAGGCCGCCTTCATTGAACATCTCCTCGAGCGCCAGCCACTGCAGCACCGTGCCGACCGAGAGGTGCATGTAGGCGGGGTCATAGCCCAAGTAGGCATAGACCGCGACGCCATCCTGGACGGGGCAGTACAGGTAGGAGACCGGCTTTTCTCCGTCAAACAGGACGTAGGCGCGCAATTGTCCGCTGGCGGCCAGCGCACGGGCGCGCTCCATGAACGCGGGCGTATCGGGCAGGCCGGCGTCCAGCAGCTTTTCCTGGTAGGTCAGCTTCGACACCGCGCGCGCCAGCCGGAAGAAGTCCGGTACCTCGTCCGGATTGCGGTAGGAATGCCACTTCAGGGTGCCGCCGCAGTGCTCGGTGTACTTGCGGATCTTGCGGTTGATGGTCGAACGCGTCTTGGACGAGAACTTCTTCTGGTATTCCTCGAACGAGGTGCTCAGATCGATGTAGCAGTGCTGGTACTGCAGCGGGACGTAGCGCAGGAAGGGCCCGGACCGGGCCAGGCGCGGCAGGGTTTCGTCGACCGGCAGGCGCCGTAGCGCGAAGCCCTGGCTGCCCGGCAGCAGCTGGTCCTCGCCGGGAATGGCGATCGCCTCGGGATTGCCCGCATCGGCCAGCCCGATCGATCGCGGCTGCAGGCGGATCGATGCCTGGAACAAGGTCCAGTCGCTCAGCTGGAACTTGAACGGCACATCACGTTCTTGCCAAGTACTCATCCCTGGCGCTTTCCCGGTGCAGCAGCCGGCGCGCAGTCGGGACCCATGTCGGTCCAGCCAGCCATCGAGATCCGGGCATCGTACTTGAAATGAACTTGCATGAAACGTCGGCGGTCCAGTCAATTGATAATTTAATATTATCCTATACTTCTGGAAATATGCTCACACAATTCACATCCCCGTGCCGGCCTCAGGCACGCAAGAACAATGGGGATTTTTTCGATACCGCTCTGCCGGCGTGATGCTGAATACAACATGACCGGAACGGATAAATAAGGAATGGCGCGGCTGGCTGGGATCGAACCAGCGACCCTTGGCTTCGGAGGCCAATACTCTATCCACTGAGCTACAGCCGCACGGGGGACGCGTCAGGCATCGGTAAAGAAACGCCTGAGCGATGCGAAGGATACAGTCTTTCGCGCCCCCCGTCCATGGAAAGTAGAAGTTGCAACCGAGTCATGTGCCATGGGGCATCTTTTGAGACTATAATCGCCGATTGGCGGACCTTTCCAAAAAGTCATGCAGGAAGAACAAACGCCGGGTAGCAGGTTTTTTTAATCGTATTAAGGAAATCATGAGCGACGCACACAATGAACAATCGTTTATCCGGACGCCCAAGCAACTCATCGGGGTGGTCGCAGGCTTCTTCCTGGTAATCGTCATCGGCATCATCCTGCTTGTCTCCTTCGTCACCAACGACAAACTCGAAGGAGCCGGCACCAACAGCCTCGGTCCGGAAGCGGTAGCCCAGCGCCTGCGCCCGGTCGCCGAGGAAGGTTTTACTTTGCGCGACGCCAACGCGCCGAAAGTCCTGCAAGCCGGTAATGCCGTGTACACGGCCGTGTGCGCGGCCTGCCACGCCAGCGGCGCCGCGGGCGCGCCGAAGATCGGCGTCGCCGGCGACTGGACTGCGCGCCTGGCGCAGGGTTACGACACGCTGGTGAAACACGCGATCGAAGGTATCCGCGCGATGCCGGCCAAGGGCGGCAATCCCGACCTGGACAACGTCGAAGTCGAGCGCGCGGTGGTCTACATGGCCAACCAGAGCGGCGCCAAGTTCAAGGAGCCGGCCGTTCCTGCAGCCGCCCCTGCCGCTGCCGCTCCTGCCGCCGGCACCGAAACCGGCGCCGCGCCCGCCGCTGCGAATGCCGCCACGGCGGCCCCGGTCGCCGGAACGGCCAGCGCCACCCCGGCCGCTGCTCCGAACGCGGCGGCACCTGCCGCTGCTGCACCGGCTGCGCCTGCCGCTGCCGCGCCGGCCGTCGCCAATGCCGACGCCGGCAAGGCCCTGTACAACAGCGCCTGCGTCGCCTGCCACGGTGCCGGCATCGCCGGCGCACCGAAGCTCGCCGACAAGGCGGCCTGGGCGCCACGCATCAAGCAAGGCGATGTCGTGCTGTACGAGCACGCGCTCAAGGGTTTCCAAGGCAAGGCCGGCGTCATGCCACCGAAGGGTGGCTCGACCGCACCGGATGCCGATGTCAAGGCGGCCGTCGACTTCATGGTGGCCTCCTCGCGTTGAGCTTATACAATAAGCAGCACCGGAAACCGCCCCTGGGGGCGGTTTTTTTATTTCGTAAATACACAATTAGACTATATAAATACACACTGAGTCGATTTCATAACGAATAATATTCGTAAAATAATCGACAATGTTGTGTTGTATTTGGACGAAATTCGGAACAACGGCATTGATTTTGCTGTCGTTCAGTTTTGCTTTGGCGTAATCTTCGAAAATTCCTTGGGGCAATAATTTATTCCCCAAAGTAACTCCTCGAAGACCTGCCATGACACTCCCACTCCAACACTTTGCAATGCGAATTGCCGCAATCGCGGCATTCGGCACCACCCTCGTGGCCTGCGGCGGCGGCGGAGGTGGCTCCAGCAGCACCGCCAGCGTGACCCCGGCCGCAGCGGCCACAGCGGCACCCACGGCGTCCGCGGCGTCGACCCCGGTTTCCGCGCCCAGCGCGAGCCCGGCAGGCAATACCGCCCCAAGCCCCGTAGCAGACACGGCCGTTGCCCTCCCATCCAACACGGCCGCGACGACCACCGCCTACAGCGTCTTCGGCATGGTCACCGACGTGCGCGTCCAGAATACCACCGCCACCGAGCAAACCAACCTGCCGGTCACCTTCGGCCAGGTATTCGCCGCTGGCGACCTGATGCCGGCCGATTCCCTGGTCGGCCGTTTCGACAATGGCACCGAGATTTCCCTGCAGCTCGACGTCAAGGCCACCCATCCGGACGGATCGGTGCGCCACGCCGTGGTGTCGGGCCTGGTCCCGAGCATGAACGCCAGCGAGACGCGTACCCTGTCGCTGATGAAATCGAACGCGCCGCAATCGGCCGGCATGGGTCCGAAGACCCTGCTGCTGAACGGCTTCAGCTCCTCGATCCACGCCACCATCAACGGCGTGCGTTATAACGCCTCGGCCGACGACATCATCAAGCTCGGCGGCGCCTACCAGACCTGGCTCTCGGGCGCGGTCGCCAACGAGTGGCACGTATCCGCTCCACTGAAGACGGCCGACGGCGTCGAGCACCCGCACCTGACGGCGCGCTTTGCGATCCGCTGGTACAACGCCATCAAGAAGGCGCGTGTCGACGTCACGCTCGAAAACAACTGGGCCTACGAACCGAACCCGCAGAATGTCACCTACGATGCCGAAATCATGGTGCGCGGCAGCGTCGTCTACTCCAAGCCGGGCATGACCCACTACCATCACAGCCGCTGGCGCAAGGTGTTCTGGTGGGGCGGCGATGCCTCGCCGGCCTATATCAAGCACAACACCAGCTACCTGATCGCCAGCCGCGCGCTCCCGAACTACGACCAGAGCGTCACCATGACCGAATCGGCGCTGGCTGGCCTGAAAACCAAGTGGACCGGCACCGCGATCGAACCGATGGGCGTGGGCCTGGCAGTGCCGTACATGCCGGGCACCGGCGGGCGTAACGACCTCGGCCTGCTGCCCGGCTGGGCCGCGGCCTACCTGCTGTCGATGGACCAACGCGCCAAGGAGGTCACCCTCGGTACCGCCGATCTGGCCGGCAGCTGGTCCTCGCACTACCGCGACAAGAACACGGACCGTCCGATCAGCCTGATCGATTACCCGTACATGAGCATCCTGGGCACGGTGGGCGATACCAAGAATCCGGTCACCAAGCAGTACGAAGCATTCCCGAAGTGTGCGGTCGGCGCCAGCTGCAGTTCGCCCTATACGCACGACGTAGCGCACCAGCCGGCCTTTGCCTACCTGCCTTACCTGGTTACCGGCGACTACTACTATCTTGAGGAGCTGCAGTTCTGGAGCATGTACAACGTCTTCCAGTCCAATCCAGGCTATCGCAAGAATATCGATGGTTTGCTGTACCGGGACCAGGTGCGTGGCCAGGCATGGAGCATGCGCACGCTGGCCGAAGCAGCCTACATCACGCCGGACAACGACCGCCTGAAACAGCACTTCACCCGCGTACTGCAGAGCAATCTGGATTGGTACAACACGACCTACACGAATAATGCCGCAGCGAACATCTTCGGCGTGATCGATACCGGCAGCGCGGTGCTCTACAACAGCGGGCGCGGTATCGCACCGTGGCAGGACGACTTCTTCACGTCGGCGATCGGCCATGCGGCGGAACTGGGCTTCAGTGGTGCCCGTACCCTGCTGAGCTGGAAGGCCAAGGCCCCGGTCCTGCGCATGACCGATCCTTCGATGTGCTGGATCAATGCCGGACTGTACTCGTTCAATATTCGCGATACGTCGACCAGCCCGTTCTACACGACGATGGAAGAGGCTTCGGCGGCCAGCCAGGCGCCGGAACTGCGCGCCCTGACGTGCAACAGCCCGGAAATGGCGGCCTACCTCAAGCTGAAGGTCGGCGAAATGACCGGCTATGCGACCAGCGTCGCCGGCTACCCGTCGAACATGCAGCCGGCCCTGGCCTATGCCGTCGATGCCCGTCTGCCGAACGCAGCGGCCGGCTGGCAAACCTTCATCACGCGTCCGGTCAAGCCGAACTACGGCACCAGCCCACAGTTCGCGATCGTGCCGCGCTAAGCGCCCGCTCGACAACAGCCCCAGCCGCCGCCAGGCCGCTGGGGCTTTTTTCCATCCACGCCCGGCTGGCAAGACGAAAAAAAACACCGCCGGCGCGAGCCGGGCGGTGTTTTGTTCATGCGGCAGTGCTGCTTACCAGATGATCACGCGGTCCTTCGGCGCCAGGTACATCTTGTCGCCCTGCTTGACCTTGAAGGCTTCGTAGAAGCCCGGCTGGTTTTTCAGGGTGCCGTTGGCGCGGAACTGGCCCGGCGAGTGCGGGTCGGTTTTGACTTGCGCGATCTGCGCCGGTTCGCGCATCTTGCTGCGCCAGACTTGCGCCCAGCCCGCATACAGGCGCTGCTCGCCGGTCATGCCGTTGATCACCGGGGCCTTCTTGCCCTTCAGCGAGATCTTGTAGGCTTTCGCCGCGATGGCCAGGCCCGAGTTGTCGGCGATGTTTTCGCCCAGCGTCAGTTCGCCGTTGACGTTATAGCCAGGCAGCGGGCTGTAGCCGTTGTACTGCTGGACCAGCATGTTGGTTTTGGCCTTGAAGTTCTTGTGGTCGGCCGCGCTCCACCAGTCGCGCAGGTTGCCGTTGCCGTCGTACTGGGCACCCTGGTCGTCGAAGCCGTGGCTGATCTCGTGGCCGATCACGGCGCCGATGCCGCCGTAGTTGACCGCGTCATCCGCGTTGGCGTCGAAGAACGGCGGCTGCAGGATCGCGGCCGGGAACACGATCTCGTTCATCTCCGGGTTGTAGTACGCGTTGATGGTCTGCGGCGTCATGCCCCATTCCTCGCGGTCGATCGGCTTGCCCAGTTTATCGAGTTCGCGGTCCGCTTCGACCACGCGCGAACGCATCACGTTGCCGACCAGGTCGTCGCGCTTGACGACCAGCTTGGAGTAATCCTTCCACTTGTTCGGGTAGGCGATCTTCGGGGTGAACTTGGCCAGCTTGGCCTGCGCTTCCTTCTTGGTGGCCGGGCTCATCCAGTCGAGCTTGTCGATGCTCTGCTTGTAGGCGGCCAGCAGGTTCGCCACCAGCTTTTCCATACGCGCCTTGTGCTCCGGCGGGAAGTATTCGGCCACGTACAGCTTGCCGAGCGACTCGCCCTGCGCACGCTCGACCGCGCCGACGCCGCGCTTCCAGCGCGGTTCGATCTCGGTGGCGCCCGACAGGGTCTTGCCGTAGAAGTCGAAACGCTCGTCGACGAAATTCTTCGACAGGAAGCTGCCGTAGGATTCGATCAGGTGCAGCGACAGATAGGCCTTCCAGGTGTCGAGCGAGGTCTTGTTCGAGACGTCGACGAAGGACTTCAGGTAGGTCGGCTGGCTGACGATGACGTAGCTGGCCTTGCCCGACAGGCTGGCGGCGTCGAACCAGCTCTTCCAGTCGAAGCCCGGTGCGACCTTGTCCATGTCGGCCAGGTTGACCTTGTTGTAGGCCTTGACCGGATCGCGCAGTTCGACCTTGGTCCACTGGACGCGGGCGATCTCCGTTTCGAAGTCGACGATGGCTTTCGCATTCGCCGCGGCGTTCTTGTCGCCGGCCATGGCCAGCATCTTCTCGGCGTGCTGCAGGTACTTGGCCTTGGTGTCGGCCAGCTTCTTGTCGTCCGCCTTCAGGTAGTAGTCGCGGTCCGGCATGCCCAGGCCGCCCTGCATGATGTCGGCCACGTACTTGGTCGAATCCTTGTTGTCCTGGTGGATCGCGAAATCGAAGGGCACGCCGACGCCGATTTTACCCAGGCGCGCCAGCACGGCTGGCAGCTCGGACTTGTCCTTGATGGCGGCGATCTTGTCGAGTTCGCCCTTCAGCGGGGCCACGCCCAGTTGTTCCAGGCGCGCTTCGTCCATGAAGCTGGCCCAGAAGTCGCCGATGCGCTGGGCGTCGGTGCCGGCGGCCGGGTTGGTTGCGGCCGATTTTTCGATGATGCCGCGCAGGCGCGGCAGTGTGTTCTCGCGCAGTTCCATAAACGAGCCCCAGCTCGCCTTGTCGGCCGGGATCTCGGTGTTTTTCAGCCACTTGCCGTTCAGGTATTCAAAAAAGTCGTCCTGGGGACGCACGCCCTGTTCGATGTATTCGGTGGCGATGCCCGAGGACAGGACCGGGGCCTTGGCGCTCTTGGCGGCGGCACCGGCGCCCGCTGCGGCGGCGGTCGTGGTTTCGGCTTGGGCGACGCTGGCGACCAGCGCCAGCGTCAATGCGCTCAGCAGATGTTGTTTCATGTGTCTCTCTTCTTGTCGTGGTGATGGATGGATACCAGGTATTCCGGGGCCAGGCACTCGTGGCACCTGGCCGCCGCTGACTTTACCAGATCGTGACGCGGTCCTTCGGCGCCAGGTACATCTTGTCGCCTTCCTTCACGCCGAAGGCTTCATAGAAAGCCGGGTGGTTCATGACGGTGCCGTTGGCGCGGAACTGGCCCGGCGAATGCGGATCGGTTTTGACTTGCACGATCTGCTGCGCTTCGCGCATTTTGCTACGCCACACCTGGCCGAAGCCCATGAAGAAGCGCTGGTCTCCGGTCAGGCCGTCGATCACCGGGGCCGGCTGGCCCTTCAGCGAAATCTTGTAGGCCTTATAGGCGATGGCCAGGCCCGAGTTGTCGCCGATGTTCTCGCCCAGCGTCAGTTCACCGTTGACGTTGTAGCCCGGGATCGGGCTGTAGCCGTTGTACTGCTTGACCAGCATGTCGGCGCGCGCCTGGAAGGCGGCGCGGTCTTCTTTCGTCCACCAGTCGCGCAGGTTGCCGTCGCCGTCCGACTGGCTGCCCTTGTCATCGAAGCCGTGGCCGATCTCGTGGCCGATCACGGCGCCGATCGCGCCGTAATTGACGGCGTCGTCGGCGCGCATGTCGAAGAACGGCGGCTGCAGGATCGAGGCCGGGAACACGATCTCGTTCATCGAGCTGCTGTAATACGCGTTCACCGTCTGCGGCGTCATGCCCCACTCTTCGCGGTCGATCGGCTTACCGAGCTTGTTGATGTTGCGGTTGTAGGCGAATTCGGAAGCACGCTTGACGTTGCCCACCAGGTCGTCCTTGACGATGCTGAGCTTCGAGTAATCGCGCCACTTGTTCGGGTAGCCGACCTTCGGCGTGAACTTCGCCAGTTTCGCCTGCGCTTCTTTCTTGGTCGCCGGCGTCATCCAGTCCAGGGTCTCGATGCTTTGGGCGTAGGCGGCGGTGACGTTTTTCACCAGTTCTTCCATGCGCGCCTTGCGCTCGGCCGGGAAGTATTTACCGACGTACTGGCGGCCCAGGGCTTCGCCCAGCGCGCCTTCGACGGTCGACACGCCGATCTTCCAGCGCGGACGGTTTTCCGAAACGCCGGTCAGGACCGTGCCGTAGAAGGCGAAGTTGGCGTCGACAAACGCCTTCGACAGGTAAGGCGAGTATTCGCGCAGCAGATGCCATTCGAAGTAGGATTTCAGGGTGGCCAGGTCGGTCCTGGCGAGGACCTGATTAAAACCGGTCAGATAGCTCGGCTGGGCGACGATCACGTAGTCCAGCTTGTTGCCGACGCCGGCGGCGGCCAGGGCCGCGTTCCAGTCGTAGCCCGGGGTCAGCGCGGCCAGTTCGGTCACGCTCATCTTGTTGTAGCGTTTCACAGGGTCGCGGTTCTCGACCTTGGTCCACTGCACTTGCGCCAGTTCGGTCTCGAAGGCGACGATGGCCTTGGCCTGCTCGGCGGCGTTCTTTTCGCCGGCCAGGGTCAGGATCTGCGCCACGTGCGCTTCGTACTTGGCGCGCGTGTCGGCCATGCGCTTGTCGTCGAGTTTTAAATAGTAATCGCGGTCCGGCATGCCGAGGCCGCCCTGGCCGATGTAGGTCGCGTACCTGGTCGATGCGCGCGCATCCTGGCCGACGCGCACGCCGTAGGGCGTCGCGACGCCGATCTTCGACAGGTGCGCGATCAGGTTCGGCAAGCCCTTCTTGTCCTTCAGGGTGCGGATGCGCTGCAGTTCGCTCGCCAGGGGCTTCACGCCCAGGGTCTCGAGGCGCGCTTCGTCCATGAAGCTGGCGTACAGGTCGCCGATCTTCTGGACGTCGGTGCCGGTCTTCTTGTTCGGATCCTTCTGCGCCGCTTCAATGATGCCCAGCAGCTGCGGCTGGGTGTCGTCGCGCATCTTGGCGAAGGTGCCCCAGCTGGATTTGTCGGCCGGGATCTCGGTCGTTTTGAGCCACTTGCCGTTCAGGTAAGTGAAGAAGTCGTCCTGCGGGCGCACCGAGGTGTCGATGTACTGGGTGTCGATGCCGGAGATCGGCGCGGCCTGCGCGCTGGTGGCGACGGCCGCAGCCGTGGTGGATTTGGTGGCGTCGCCGGCATGGGCGAAGGTGGCCAGCACGGACAGGGTCAGGGTGCTCAGAAGGGTACGTTTCAAGGAAAGGCCTCGTTTACCGATGTGGGATCACGCAAGAATGCACGATCCCGGCCCATCCGTCGAGAGGCAATGTGGCAAAAATGTCTTCCCCGGCGCGGCAGCGGCCGTTTTGCGGGGCGCCCGTATTGACGGGCGCTATGGCAAACGAGACGTATGCATGTCTACAGTTTCATCTCGAAGCGCAGCCCATAGGTCGGATCCGTATGCGCACGCGTCGTGACAAAGCCGTTCGGCGCGGCGTAATAGCGCGCCGTCACGTAATCCTCGGCCAGCAGGTTGTTGACGGACAGGCGCAGCTGCGTCGTGGCGCTGAATTTCCACAGGCCGTAGAGGTCGACCTGGCGCTTGACGCCGGCCTGGCTGGCCTCGAGCGCACTGGTTTGCACCAGCACGGCCGGGGTCCAGTTATAGCTGCCGCCCAGGGTCAGCGGCCGTCCCTTCATGCGGTAGTCGAGCCCGACGTTCGCAGTCTGCTCGGCCTGTCCGTCGAGCCGGTTGTTGGGGCCGGGAATACCCTCGACACTGGACCAGAAGCGGCTGTAATTCGAGCGGAAGTCGATGTCCGGGCTGTTCGCCACCAGTTCGGCCAACTGGAACTTCGCTTCCAGTTCGATGCCGCTGGTGCGCGCGCTGCCGATGTTCTGGGGACTCGACAGGTAGCGCAAGCCCTGGCTGGTCTGGCGCTCGGTGATCACGCGCCGGATCAGGTTATCGACCTTGCGAATGAAGCCGCTGGCGCTGAGGATGCCGCTCTTGCCGAGGTAGTGCTCGTAGGCCAGGTCGATGCCGCGCGCCAGTTCCGGTTTCAGGTCCGGGTTGCCGCTGCGGTCGGGACTGACCCGCGCGTTGTAGGTTGCGAACGAGGGAGAGGCGATCATGTCGTTCAGCGGCGCGGCCCGGTAACTCTGGGTCAGGCTGGCACGCAGCTGGTCCTTCTCGAAGCCGGGAATGCGCCAGACCGTGTGCACGACCGGGCTCCACACGCGGCTGGTATTACTCACCTCGGAGGCGCTGCCCGTGCTGCTGGTGCGAATGCCTTCCCAGCGCAGGCCGAGGTACATCGACCAGCGTTCGGTGATGTCCCACTCGTCCTGGGCGAACAGGGCGAGGCGGCGCGTACTGGCTTGCAGGTTGGCGCCGGAATCCTCGAACAGCGCGCCGCCGTCGCTTTCCGCCACATGCACCTGTTTCAAGCGTGCGCCCTCGAGGTCCCAGCCGAGCGCCAGCAAATGACCTTTACCCATCGGCGCCGTGTACTTGCCGCTGTGCGTGAGGTTGCTGTTGCGGCTGTTGTCGACGTCGTTGAAGGTGCGCAGCGTCGCGTCGGCGGCATCCGACGTGTAGCGCAGGCTGTCGCTGTCGTTGCGGCTCGCACCTCCGCTCAGTTTCATATCGAGCTTGGCGCCGCCGTCCATCTTGTGCAGCCAGTTGCCCATGGCGCGCACGAATTGCGACTCGGATTCGGACCCGGTGCGCAAGCGCGCGTACTCCGCCGGCCGGGTGCCGCCCAGGTGGTCGATAAACGTGTCGCTGCCGTTGTCGTTGCGGTTGATGCCGACAAAAGGTTGAAAAGTCAGCGTGTCGCCGTTGTCGAATTTATAGGACAGGCGCGGCGACAGGAACATGCCGCGCGTGCGCGATTCGACGCCGGTATGGATGTTCTGTTCGCGCGTCACATTGCCCGCCAGGTCTTCTTCGCGCACGTAGCTGTCGCTGTCGCTGCGCGTGCGGCCCGCCATCGCGTTCACGTTCATCAGCCAGGACAAGTTGCCGCTTTGCCCCGGCAGGGACAGCGACAGGTTCGGCGAGTGCCGGCCGGCGCTGACGCTATCGCCCGCGCGCAGCTGGATCTCCTTTTGGCGATAACCCTCGCGCAGCACGATGTTGATGGTGCCGGCGATCGCCTGCGTGCTGTGCTCGGCTACCGGTCCGCGCATCACCTCAATGCGTTCGACCTGCTCCGGCGGCAGCGATTCGATCGAGAAGCCTGGAGGCGGGCGCTCGCCGTTGATCAGGACTTGCGTGTAGCCGTTGCCCAGGCCGCGCATGCGCACGGCCCCGCCGCCACCGCGGCCAGGCGGCCCGCCCATCGTCACGCCCGGCAAACGTTTTAAAATGTCGCCGACGCTGGTATCGCCGTTGCGGTCGAGTTCCTCGCGTCCGAACACCATCTTGGAGGCGGTCGACAGGCGCCGCTGGTCGGTATCGTTGGCACGCGAACCGGTCACGTTGACCTGGGCGACCGGAGCGGAGGATGGCGCCGCCTTCGTGCTCGTGCCGGGTTTTGTCTCGGGTGCCGGTTGTGCGGCGGGATCGGCGTTCTGGCCGGCGGCCAGGGCGGGCATGGCGGCGGCGCCCAGCAGGGCCAGGCAGGCGGCGGAAATCAGCTTGTTCATGTCGTTGTTATGCGGCGCCGCCAGGCCGGCAGCGCCATTTGGTATGGACGTAACCGGCTATTCTAGCGCCTGCCGTCAAACGCGCCCAGGCATTTACATCCGCTGCGTGGCTAGAAGCCGATGCTGCCGCCGCCCTGTCCGGCGCCGCCGCGGCCACGTCCTCCCGGTCCGCCGCCTCCCGGTCCGCCACGGCCGCCTTCGCGCCCCGCTCCTCCCTCGCGTGCCGGCGGCGCGCCATCGCGCACCCGTTCCAGCTGGTCGGCCAGGAAGCGCAGGACTTTCGCGCGCTGCCGGTCGTCGAGGGCGTCGTTCATCGTCAGCCAGAGTGCGCGTAACTGCTCGTCTTCGCGGGCGCTGGCTGCAGCTTCGGTATCAGCCGCCGTGCCCAGCTCGTGCAGTTCGGCATCAGGACGCGCGCTCAATTGCACGGCCTGCGCCTGCAGGCGCTCGCGCCGGGCTTGCCGTTCGCGCAGCAGGGCGCGGGTGCGCGCCTCGCTTTGCTGCCACAGCAGCTGCTGGTTGGCGTTCAGCGCCAGCTCGGTGCGCAGCTGCGCGGCCATCGGCAAGACATCCTCGGCGCGCAAGTCCATCAAGGGGGCAGCGGCGGCGCCCGCGCCATGCAGGGCCAGGGCCAGCACGGCAGCGCGCACAAAACGGTTTCCGGTCATCGGGTACTCCAGGCAAAAAAATACCCACGGTGGGGAACCGTGGGCGAAACCACTTTGGGGTGGAGAGAGAAAAACTGGAATCGACTATAAGACCGGCCCGTACCCCACGTGACCACTCTTACAATTACTTACTGGAAGTACAACGTGCTTTACAAGTCGCGCCCGTTTGCGCAGGCGCAGCCCGAGCGGCGGGCGATTCGGGTTTATACTGGGGGCGCGCTATCTCATGCGTGCTGGCTTATCCTCCCCACCATCAACCACTATGGGTTCCACTCTCAAGAATGCCGGTCTGCTTGCCGTCGGCCTGGCCGCCGGCGCCGCCGTCACCATGCAGTTCTCCGCGCTCGCCTATAAACCGGTCGAGCCGAGCATGCCGCTCGACCAGCTGCAGCAGCTGGCCAAGGCGGTGGAGCTGATCCATTCCGATTACGTGGAGCCGGTCGAAGGCGGCAAGCTGCTGACCAGTGCCATTTCCGGCATGGTCGACTCGCTCGATCCGCACTCGGCCTACCTCGATCCGGCCGCCTTTCGCGAGCTGCGCGAAGGCACCGAGGGCAAGTTCGTGGGCCTGGGCATCGAGATCGGAGAAAGCGACGACGGCTACGTCGAAATCGTCGCGCCGATGGAAGACTCGCCGGCCGAACGCGCCGGCATCCAGGCGGGCGACCTGATCACCCGCATCGACGGCCTGGATGTGCGCGGCCTGGGGCTGGAAGAAGCCGTGAAACGCATGCGCGGCATGCCGGGCACGCGTGTCACGCTGACGATTGCCCGCGCCAGCGCGCCGCAGCCGCTGGTGCTGACCGTCGAGCGCCAGGAAATCGTGCAGAAAAGCGTCAAGGGCAGTATCGTCGAGCCGGGATACGGCTGGCTACGCGTCGCCCAGTTCCAGGAACCGACCGTGGACGACATGGCCGCGAAACTGAAGGAGCTGGCGCGCAAGGAGCCGCATTTGAAGGGGCTGGTGCTCGACCTGCGCAACGATCCGGGCGGCCTGCTGCAGGGCGCGATCGGGGTGGCCGCCGCCTTCCTGCCCGAAGGCGCGGAAATCGTTTCCACCAATGGTCAATTACCGGAATCGCGCCAGCGTTTTTATGGCCAGCCCGAACACTACATGCTGCGCAGCGGTCCCGATCCACTGGCAAGCCTTCCGAACATTTTTAAAACGCTGCCTTTGGTGGTGCTCGTGAATACCGGCTCGGCCTCGGCTTCCGAGATCGTCGCCGGCGCCCTGCAGGACCACAAGCGCGCGGCCATCGTCGGCACCCAGACTTTTGGTAAAGGCTCGGTGCAGACGATCCGTCCGATCGGGCGCGACGCCGCCGTGAAGCTGACCACGGCACGCTATTTCACGCCGCAGGGACGCTCGATCCAGGCGCGCGGCATCATCCCCGATTTCGCGGTCGACGAAAACGCGGACAATGACGGCCTGAACGCCCTGCGCCTGCGCGAAGCCGACCTCGATCACCACCTGTCGGGCGACGGCGACGGCGAAACCAAGACGCGTCCGGACGATATCTACGAGCAGATGGCCCTGCTCGACGCGGCGCGCGACCGCCAGCCGCTGGCCTACGGCAGCGCCGGCGATTTCCAGCTGCTGCAGGCGGTGAAACACCTGAAGGGGCAGCCGATGCAATTGTCGAAGCGGCCATCCGGCGCGACGCTGGCGCGGCACGCGGCCCCACAATAAGGCGCGGAATGGCTACCCCGACAATTCCCAGCTTTGTATTGATTGTGTAGAATCGCCGTCATTCACACGGGAACCTCCCGTTATCTCCTTTGAAAGTCCCGATCATGAAACCTGTCGTCATCAGCGGCACCGGCCTGTTTACGCCTCCGTATTCCATCTCGAACGACGAGCTGGTGACGGCGTTCAATGCCTACGTCGAGCTGCACAACCAGGAAAACGCTGAAGCGATCGCCGCCGGCGAAGTGACCGCCCTCGAACCCTCGAGCAGCGGCTTTATCGAAAAAGCCTCCGGCATCAAGTCGCGCTATGTGATGGAGAAAGAGGGCATCCTCGATCCGAAGCACATGACCTCGCGCATCCTTGAGCGTGGCGACGACGAGCTGTCGCTGCAGGCGGAAATGTGCGTCGCCGCCGCCAAGGATGCGCTGGCGCGCGCCGGCCGCGTGGCCGCCGACATCGACATGGTGCTGGTCGCCGCGTCGAACATGCAGCGCGCCTACCCGGCGATGGCGGTCGAAGTACAGGAAGCGCTCGGCATCGAAGGCTACGGCTTCGACATGAACGTGGCCTGCTCCTCGGCCACCTTCGGCATCCAGACTGCGATGGCGGCCGTGCAGACCGGCCAGGCGCGCGCGGTGCTCGTGCTGAACCCGGAAATCACCAGCGGCCACCTGAACTTCCGCGACCGCGACAGCCATTTCATTTTCGGCGACGCCTGTACCGCAATCGTCGTCGAGGCGGCCGAAACGGCCGTGAGCGAACACCAGTTCGAGATCCTCGACTCGAAACTGAAGACCAAGTTTTCGAATAACATCCGCAACAACTTCGGTTTCATGAACCGCTTCGACGAGTCGGGCGTCGGTAAAGCCGATAAACTGTTCCGCCAGCAGGGCCGCAAGGTGTTCAAGGAAGTGTGCCCGATGGCCGCCGAAATGATCAAGGAGACTGTCGAAGCGGCCGGCCTGCAGATCCCGCAGGTGTCGCGCTACTGGCTGCACCAGGCGAACCTGAACATGAACCTCTTAATCGCGCGCACCCTGTTGGGCCGCGACGCCGAGCCGAACGAGGCGCCGGTGATTCTCGACACCTACGCCAACACCTCGTCGGCGGGTTCCATCATCGCCTTCCACAAGTACCAGGACGACCTGCCGAAGGGCGCCAACGGCGTGATCTGCTCGTTCGGGGCCGGGTATTCGATCGGTTGCGTGGTGGTGCGCAAGAAGTAAAACGAACGGGGCGCAAGCCCCGTTTTTTTTGTTCGATTATTCAAACCTTGTACCGCGTGGGCATGAATGCCCACCCTACCGCTACCCGGGGTTCGTAGGGTGGGCATTCCATGCCCACGCGGTACGGCGCCTGAATACAGGCTGCTACAAACGCGCCGCCAACTCCGCCCCCTCGCGTATCGCCCGCTTCGCATCCAGCTCCGCCGCCAGCACCGCCCCGCCGATCTTGTGGAACCGGGTCGCCGCAGTCACGCCTTCGATCGTCAATTCGTCCAGGCTCTCCTGCCCCGCGCAAATGACGACATTGTCCACTTCCAGCACCCGCTGTTCGCCGCCCACCGTGATGTGCAGCCCGGCGTCGTCGATGCGGTCGTACTGAACACCGGCCAGCATCTGCACCCCGCCGCGCACCAGGGCCGCGCGGTGCACCCAGCCCGAAGTCTTGCCTAAACCCGCCCCCGGACGCGTGCTCTTCCTCTGCAGCAGATACAGCTGGCGATACGGATGCGCCGGCACCGGTTTGACGAGACCGCCCTCCACCGTGGCATCCAGGTCGACGCCCCACTCCCCGGTCCAGGTCTTGATCGGCTGCGGCAGCGGGTGGGATGGATCGTGCAACAGGAATTCGCCGGTGTCGAAGCCGATGCCGCCGGCGCCGATGATCGCTACGCGCTTTCCCACTGGCGCCTTGTCGCGCAGGACGGACAGGTAAGACAGCACCTTCGGATGATCGATGCCCGGAATGCTCGGCATGCGCATGCGCACCCCGGTGGCGACGATGACCTCGTCGAATCCGGCCGCCAGCAGCTCTTCGCGCGTCACGCGCCGGTTCAGCTGGAGGTCGACGCCGCTCGATGCCAGCTTGTTCCCGAAGTAGCGGATGGTCTCGGCGAATTCCTCCTTGCCGGGAATTTGCATCGCCACATTGAACTGCCCGCCGATCTTGTCCGCAGCCTCGAACAGCGTCACCGCATGCCCGCGCTCGGCCGCCACCGTCGCCGCCGACAGCCCGGCGGGACCGGCGCCGACTACCGCGATGCGGCGCGGCTTCTCCGTTTTCACGTAATTCAGCTCCGTCTCGTGGCAAGCGCGCGGATTGACCAGGCAGCTGGCGCGTTTATTGGAGAAGGTGTGGTCGAGGCAGGCCTGGTTGCAGCCGATACAGGTGTTGATCTCATCGACGCGCCCGCTCGCCGCCTTGGCAACGAAAGCGGCATCGGCCAGGAAGGGACGCGCCATCGACACCATGTCGGCATCGCCGCGCGCCAGCACCTCCTCGGCTTCCCGCGGCATGTTGATGCGGTTCGAGGCGACGACCGGAATATTCACTTCGCGGCGCAGGCGCCCAGCCACGCTGGCAAAGGCCGCGCGCGGCACCGAGGTGACAATCGTCGGCACACGTGCCTCGTGCCAGCCATAGCCGGTGTTGAGGATGGTGACGCCGGCCGCCTCGAGGGCACGCGCCACAGTTGCCACCTCTTCCCAGGTATTTCCACCTTCGACCAGGTCGAGCACGGAATGGCGGTACATCAGGATGAAGTTCGGTCCGACGGCGGCGCGGATGCGGCGCACCACCTCGACGGCCAGGCGCATGCGGTTTTCGATTGGCCCGCCCCAGCGGTCGGTGCGCTTGTTGACGCGCGCGCATAAAAACTGGTTCAGCAGGTAGCCCTCGCTGCCCATCACCTCGACGCCGTCGTAGCCGGCCAGTTTCGCCAGTTTGGCGCAACGCACATAGGCGCGGATGGTCGCCTCGATGCCGCGCTCGTCGAGCTCCTTCGGCTTGAATTTCGAGATCGGCGATTTGACGGGCGACGCCGAGACGACGAAGGGTTGATAGCCGTAGCGGCCCGCGTGCAGGATCTGCATCAGGATCTTGCCGCCCTCTTCGTGCACGGCGCGAGTGACGCGGCGGTGATTGACGACGTCGCCAATAAAATTCAGGGTGCCGCCCAGCGGCAGCAACCAGCCTTGCCGGTTCGGCGAGATGCCGCCGGTGACGATCAATCCCACCCCGCCGGCCGCACGCTCGCGGTAGAAGGCGGCGAGTTTGCCGTAGTTATAAAAACGGTCTTCGAGGCCGGTGTGCATCGAGCCCATGATCACGCGGTTTTTTAAGGTCGTGAATCCGAGGTCGAGCGGGGCGAGCAGATGAGGGTAGGCGGTATTTGTCATCCCGGCATTAAACCGGGATTCCCTGGAGGCGTGGTTCTAAACGTCAGACCAGGTGGCTTTCCGGCGCGCGCAGCTCGGCGAACTGCTCGATGCTGCCGATGCGCACGACCACCGGGTTCAGGCTGGCGTTTGGCGACAGCGAGCGCCAGGCGAACTTCCATTCCTTTTCCTGGGCTTCGGCGCCGCTCTTGGTGAAGGCTGCGCCCAGCGGCGAGCGTTGGCCGTATTCGACGGCGCCGTCGATGCCGGCCCAGTTCGGCAGGGCGCGCTGGACGGCGCGGTGCAGGCGCTCGCCGAATTCCTCGCTGTTGTGGATCACGAGGCAGCAGTCGGCCGGGCCGAGCACGTCGAACAGGGTCTTGCTCCAGGCTTGAGAGAAGGACAGCGTCAGGAAGCCGTTACTCGGCTCGAGGCGGAACTGGCCCGCCTTGAGTGCCTGCTCGAGTTCGTCGCGCATGCCGTAACGGTGCAGGGTGGGTGGGCGCTGGTAGTCGTGCATGTGGAACTCGATTCGATGGAAATGGGGTTAAGTGCGGCGCTCGCCCGGTACCAGGCTGGCATCGTGGCGCATGCGCATGAAGCGCGAGGAAATGAAGATCTCGCGCAGGAAAAACATGAAACTGAAGATCAGGCCGAACACGGCCAGCACGAAGAAGGCGGCGATGTACTGGTCGAGCTTGATATTCGCGCTATCTCCCAGGAACAGCATCGCGATCACGAGGCAGACCAGGAAACCGCAGCCGGTGCTCGAGGTGATCGCATAGTTGATCAGGTGCGAACGCGTGTACAGGGTTTCCAGTTCTTCGGTGTAGTCGTCGTTCGGGCCGATTTGCAGGCGGTCCTCGAGCACCCGGGTGCGGTCGATGATGCGCGCCAGCCGGTTGGTCAGCACCGTCAGCTTGGTCGCCACGCCCGTCAGCAGGAAGACGGGCGCGATCGCCAGCTGGATCATGTGGCCGATGTCGCTAATCTGGATGTTCATGAAAACACTGTTATAAGCGTTGTAATGTGTCAGGCGTAGTGTAGCAGCCGCACAAGCGGCGACCTGCTCAATCGAAGCGGCCGTAGCGCTTGAACTGTTCGGTCGCCCCGACCAGTGCGCGTGCGATGCCGGTTTCCAGCGCGCCGTGGCCGGCATCCGGAATCATGCGCAGTCTGGAATCGGGCCAGGCGCCATGCAGGCGGTGCGCCGACAGCGGCGGGCAGATCACGTCGTAGCGGCCCTGCACGATCACGGCCGGCAGGTGGGCAATGCGCCCGATGTTCTTGACCAGCTGGTCTTCTTCGAGGAAGGCGCCGTTCGCCATGTAATGGGCCTCCAATCGGCCAACACCCAGGTCGAGCGTGTCGGAAGGCTGCTCTTCTTCCTGCGGCAGCAGGAAGACCCTCCTGCCCTCGAAGCGGCTCCAGGCGCGCGCCGCCGGCCAGTACAGGGCGGGATCGTCGCACAGCAGGCGCCGCGCATAGGCATTCAACAGGTCGCCCCGCTCTTCCAGCGGTATCGGGGCGATGAATTCCTCGTACAGTTCCGGATAAAACCACTCTACGCCGTGCAGGAACCAGTCGACTTCGGCTTTCGTGCACAGGAAGATCCCGCGCAGCACGAAACCGAGGCAGCGCTCCGGATGGGTCTGGCCATAGGCCAGCGCCAGGGTCGAGCCCCAGGAACCGCCGAACACCAGCCAGCGGCTGACACCGAACATCACGCGCAGGCGCTCGATGTCCTCGATCAGCAGCTGCGTCGTGTTATTTCTCCATTCGCCCAGCGGCGTCGACTTGCCGGCGCCGCGCTGGTCGAACAGGATCACGCGGTAGGCGTGCGGGTCGAAAAAGCGCCGGTGCTGGGGGGACAGGCCGGCGCCGGGGCCGCCGTGCAGGAACAGCACGGGAATGCCGTTCGGATTGCCCACCTCCTCCCAGTAGATCGTGTGCACCTCATCGACGGCAAGCATGCCGTGGCGGGTCGGTTGGATCGGCGGGAACAGCGACGGCGGGGTGGCGGGCATGGCAGCTCTCTTGATGTTCGAGCAAGGATTGTAGCTTACCGCCCTACCCTTCCAGAAGAGGGTTCAAAAGAGGGTGTTGTAGGCGCCGCGCACGTGATAGTCGTCGTCCACACCCAGGATCAGCGGCCACTTGTCGAAAGTGGTACAAGGATGCGAAATGCCGCAGCCGACCAGGTCGCCCACGGCCAGCTCAGCACACAAGGGGTGCCCCTCCGGCAGGCGCAAATACGCATGCTGGTCGTTGAGTTTAAAAATGGAGCAGCCCGGCGGCAGCGCATGCGGCGTTCCGGGACCGGGGCGGTGGTAGCACAAGGGAATCGGCAGATCCGCGTCGTAGCCGGCGTCGCGCTTGCCCATGGTGAGAATGGCCAGCGCCGGTTCCGGCCGCGACTGCACCATGGACCACACCTCGAGCGCGGGTTGCAAACCGTCGCCTTCTCCTTCGCGCGCGTTCAGTTCGCCGAGCATGCGTTCATAGGTGCCGTGGTCGCTGGTCAGATAGCAGCCGCTGCGCAGCACCGCGCGCACCGGTCGTGACAGCCCGGATACGGCGTGAAAACCGCGCGCGACCAGGTCGAAGTAGGCCGAGCCGCCCGCCGAGAGCAGGATCTCGGCGCCAGTCAACAAACCTTCGTCGTCGGCACTGCGCACCAGTTCAGCCAACTGGGCCAGGAACGCGTCGACGGCGGCCAGGTCCTGCGCACGGTCGTCAGTCACCAGCAGGCCCTCGTAGCCCTCGAAACCGGCCAGCTGCAGGCCGGGCGCGCCGGCGATCGCGCGCGCCACGGTGATTGCCGCTTCAGGCGTGCGGCAGCCCGCGCGCTTGCCGGCCAGGCCGAGTTCGACCAGCACGGGTAAAGGATGCGCCAGCGGGTGCAGGGCCACGGCCTCGGCCAGGCGCGCCACGCCGGCCAGCGAATCGGCCAGCAAGATGCATTCGAAACCCGGATCGCTGCGCAGCAGGCCGAGCACGGCCTTGATGTCGGCGGGCGCCACCAGCTGGTTCGCCAGCAGCACGCGCCGTACGCCGAAGCGGTAGGCCACCTGTACCTGGACGCTTGTCGCCAGGGTGATGCCCCAGGCGCCGTTGGCGAGCTGGGCGCCGAAGAGTTGCGGCGACATCGTCGTCTTGCCGTGCGGCGCCAGCGTCACGTTATAGCGCTCGCAGAAGCGCCGCATCCAGTCGAGGTTATGGCGCAGGCTGGACGTTTTCAGGACCGCCACCGGGAAGCTGGTATCGGCGTGCAGCACATTCCAGCCCTGCACGCCGATCGCGCCCTGGCGCAGTGGCTCGCGTATCGGCAAGCCTTTGACGCCGGGGTGCAGGAGCTGTTCGTCCAGCGCGGCCAGGACCAGGCCGTCGTACGGGAGGGTATGCATAAGCGGATCTTTTCGACAGGTCGTATCAGGATGACGTGCGCTGGCGGCATCTCGCCTGCAGGTCGGCGCGCAATTCGGCGTGCGAGGGCGTCAGGCCGTACTCGTCGGGTGTGTAGGTAATGCCCGGCAGGATGCCGTCGGCCTCGATCTGCGGCAGCAATTCGTCGAACAATTCCTGCAAGGCGAATTCCTGCGGCACGTACCCTTCCCACTCCAGCACGGCGCATTGCTGTGCCAGCTCGCTCGTCGGCCACAGCGGAAAGACCAGGGCCCCGTCGTCGGTCTTGCCGATGGCCCAGCCGTCGCGCACCAGGCCCCAGACCCGGCCGGTATCGGCCACGCGCCTTATAAAATGTTCGTAGCGCAGCTGTTTGGGAAGACTGACGACGGAAGAGGTTTCGCTGGCATCCATTGGGTGATCGGTGAGAATGGGGACAGGTACAGAATACAAAAAACGGCGCAAAAACGGCGCAAACGAGCCGCGCGGCGGCCTAGCGCACGTGCGGCGGCAGGTCGCGGATGGCGGCCGCAAAGCGCGCATGCGCTTCCGGATCGACCGGACGATGCGTGACGCGGGTCGTTGCCGGATCCTTGCCCAGATAGTTATTGTTCTTCCAGTTGCGCGCCGGCCGCACCGGGCGCGGGACGAAACCGCCGCCGCAATTCGGGCAGACGTTGGCGAGAACGGCATCGACGCAGGCGGCGCAGAAGGTGCATTCGTAGCTGCAGATGCGTGCGTCGAGCGAATCCGGCGGCAAGTCCTTGTTGCAGTGTTCGCAGCTGGGCCGCAGTTCGAGCATGGTGTTTCCTTGTCGTGAATAAAAAAAGCACCGCCCGGTACAACCGGCGCGGTGCTGGTGTTGCAGTGCCAGGACTGCTCAGGACATGTGCTGGCCGCCGTTGATGGCGATGTTCGCGCCGGTGACGAACGCCGCTTCGTCCGAGGACAGGTAGGCAACCAGGCCGGCGACTTCATCCGGCTTGCCGAGGCGACCCATCGGGATTTGCGGGATGATCTTGCTCTCCAGCACCTCAGAGGGAATTTCCATGACCATCTTGGTACCGATGTAGCCCGGCGAGATGGTGTTCACGGTCACGCCCTTGCGCGCCACTTCCAGCGCCAGCGCCTTCGTAAAGCCGTGCATGCCGGCTTTCGCGGCCGAGTAGTTGGTCTGGCCGAAGGCGCCCTTCTGGCCGTTGACCGACGAGATGTTGATGATCCGGCCCCAGCCGCGCTCGACCATGCCGTCGCAGACGGGCTTGGTCATGTTGAACACGGAATCGAGGTTGGTCTTGATGACCGCGTCCCAGTTCACTTTATCCATCTTCTTGAAGGTCATGTCGCGCGTGATGCCGGCGTTATTCACCAGCACGTCGACGGGACCGACTTCCTGCTCGACCTGCTTGACGCAGGCCTGGGCCGAATCGTAGTCGGCCACGTCGCACGGATAGGCCTTGAAATTGAAACCCTGGTCGCGCATCGACGCCAGCCAGCCTTCGGCCTTGGTGTTGCCCGGCGAGTGGGTCGTGACCACCGTGTACCCGAGTGCCGCCAGCTTGATGCACACGGCCTCACCCAGGCCGCCCATACCACCCGTTACCAATGCAACTCGTGCCATTTGTCTTCTCCTGAGTTTTTTTCCCTAATTTCTTGTCAGAGCCCGCGCCTGTGCCGGGCTCCGTCGTGCCCTACCACTTCATCTTCAGTCGCGCTCGACCGCCAGCGCCACGCCCATGCCGCCGCCGATGCACAGGCTGGCCAGGCCGCGCTTGGCATCGCGCCGGACCATTTCGTGCAGCAAGGTCACCAGCACACGCGCACCGGATGCGCCGATCGGGTGGCCCAGTGCGATGGCGCCGCCGTTGACGTTGATCTTCGACGTATCCCAGCCCATTTCCTTGTTGACCGCCACCGCCTGCGCGGCAAAGGCTTCGTTGATTTCCATCAGGTCAACCTGGTCGTGGGTCCAGCCCGCCTTCTGCAGGCACAGGCGCGAGGCCGAGACCGGGCCCATGCCCATGATGGTCGGATCCAGGCCCGACGAAGAGTAGGCCTTGATGCGCGCGATGGGGGTCAGTCCGAGCTCGCGCGCCTTCGAGGCGCTCATCATGATCACGGCGGCGGCGCCGTCGTTCAGGCCGGAAGCGTTACCGGCAGTGACGGTGCCTTCCTTGTTGAAGGCCGGACGCAGGCTGGCCAGCGCCTCGATCGTGCTGCCCGCTTTCGGATACTCGTCGGTGTCGAAGACAACGGTGCCTTTTTTCGAGGCGATCTCGACCGGGATGATCTCGTCCTTGAACTTGCCGGCCTGCTGGGCTGCCTCGGCCTTCAGCTGCGAATTCAGCGCGAACTCGTCCTGCTCGGCGCGCGAGATGTCGTACTTGCGTGCGACGTTCTCGGCCGTGACGCCCATGTGGTACTGGTTGTAGACGTCCCACAGGCCGTCCACGATCATGGTGTCGACCAGCTTGGCGTCGCCCATGCGGAAACCGTCGCGCGAGCCGTTCAGGACGTGCGGCGAGGCGCTCATGTTTTCCTGGCCGCCGGCGATGACGATGTTGGCGTCGCCGCAGCGGATGGCTTGCGTGGCGAGGTGGGTGGCCTTCAGTCCGCTGCCGCAGACTTTATTGATGGTGTAGGCCGGCACCATGTCGGGCAAGCCGCCCTTCAGTGCGGCCTGGCGCGCCGGGTTCTGGCCGGCGCCGGCGGTCAGCACCTGGCCCATGATGACTTCGCTGACGCTGGCGGGGTCGATGCCGGTTTTCGCCAGCAGCTGGCGAATCACTTGCGCGCCGAGCTCGGCGGCGGGGATCTTGGCGAGGGACCCGCCGAATTTGCCGACCGCGGTGCGGCCGGCGGCTACGATGACGACGTCTTCCATTGTTCTCTCCAGTTCTGGCTGAGCCAGGTTGATAGGCAGCAATACGCTCGATGCGCTCTGTGGCGATAGGTGAGTATCCTGGTGGGATACGTGGCTGCCGATTCGGCCCGGCGGAAACCTCGGATGTTAGGTTTCACGCCTGCGTTTACGTTTGAGCGAAGTCAATCTTATCAGCTTATCCATGGAAAACAACCAGTAAAGCCGATAGGTTGATAAGGGGTTTCCACACGGTGTTTTCCGGCAAAATACAGAACAGTGTTGAACGCTCAATTGCCCTATGGAATGATCAGGGAAATGCCTCCCTTTTCAGCAAATTTCACAGTAGAATGCACGGGCTAATCCAACCTGAACCGTTTATGTCGAAAAGCCCGTCCAGCCTGCCCATCGAAATCAAGATTTCCACGGTGGTCGCCATCTCCGCCATCCTGCACTCGAGCGACCCGATTGCGATCGACGCGGCCCTCAAGCAGATGACCGGTGGCGTCTCGGACTTTTTCGAAGATGAATTCGCGGTGATCGACGTCGGCGCCATTGCCGCCGAGACGCCGTACATCGACTGGCGCGCGCTGGTCGACCTGCTGAAGAAATACCGCCTGAACGCGGTCGCCGTGCGCGGCGCGACGCCGGAAATGAGCGAGGCCATCAAGGCGCGCGGCCTGGCGCTCGACGATGGCGCCGGCGCCGACCGCGCACGCGAGGATGTCGCCGCCGCCACTGCGGCCAGCGCCGCCGTGAGCATCGCCCCGGTTGCGGCGCCGGCCCCCCAGCCGGCCCCCCAGTCGGCGCCGCAACCGGCGCAGACGGTGGCCCTGCCGGCCATGATCGTCGACACGCCGGTGCGTGCCGGCCAGCGCGTGTATGCGCGCGGCTGCGACCTGATCATCACGGCGGCAGTGAACAATGGCGCCGAAATCATCGCCGACGGCAGCATCCACGTGTACGCGCCGATGCACGGACGCGCGCTGGCCGGCGCCTCGGGCAATGCCGAATCGCGCATCTTCGGGCTGTCGCTGCAGCCGGAACTGGTGTCGATCGCCGGCGTGTACCGCACCTTCGACGATGGCTTCCCGGCCGAGCTGGCACGCCAGCCGGCACAAATTCGCCTGGTCGGCGACCGGATCGATATATCATCTCTTACTTCGCATCGCTGACTCCGGCTTCGTCGCGCGCATAGGCAAGACATAGACCAGATACTGTAAAGGACACTTTTGTGGCAAGAATTATTGTTGTGACGTCCGGCAAGGGCGGCGTGGGCAAAACCACCTCGAGCGCAAGCTTTTCCACCGGCCTGGCCCTGCGCGGCCACAAGACCGCGGTGCTGGACTTCGACGTTGGCCTGCGTAACCTCGACCTGATCATGGGCTGCGAACGCCGCGTGGTGTACGACCTGGTCAACGTGGTCAATGGCGAGGCGACGCTGAACCAGGCCCTGATCAAGGACAAGCACTGCGACAACCTGTTCATCCTGCCGGCCTCGCAAACGCGCGACAAGGATGCCCTGTCGGAAGACGGCATCGAGCGCGTGCTCAACGAGCTGATCCAGATGGGCTTCGAATACATCATCTGCGATTCGCCGGCCGGCATCGAACACGGCGCCCTGATGGCGCTGACCTTCGCCGACGAGGCGCTGATCGTGACCAACCCGGAAGTGTCCTCGGTGCGCGATTCGGACCGCATCCTCGGCATCATCCAGGCGAAATCGCGCCGCGCCCAGACCGGCGGCGAGCCGGTCAAGGAACACCTGCTCATTACCCGCTATTCGCCGAAGCGCGTCGAAAACGACGAAATGCTGTCCTACCAGGACGTGCAGGAAATCCTGCGCATTCCGCTGATCGGCATCATCCCGGAATCGGAATCGGTGCTGCACGCCTCGAACCAGGGCAATCCGGCGATCCATTTCAAGGGCACCGACGTGGCCGAAGCCTATGAAGACGTGGTCGCCCGTTTCCTGGGCGAAGAGCGTCCACTGCGCTTCACGAACTACGAAAAGCCGGGCCTGCTGCAGCGCATCTTTGGAACCAAGTGATATGGCCCTGCTCTCATTCCTGTTCCCCGAAAAGAAGAAGAGCGCGAACGCGGCCAAGGAACGGCTGCAGATCATCATCGCCCGCGAGCGCACCAACCGCACCGGCCCCGATTTCCTGCCGGCGCTGCACCGCGAACTGATCGAAGTGATTTCGAAGTACACCAAGGTCAACGCGGACGACATCAAGATCTCGCTCGACCGCCAGGGCAACCTGGAAGTGCTCGACGTCAACGTGGTGTTGCCGGACGCCTGAGTCCGCTTCTCTCCCGCCCAACAACGGCAGCGCATCGCGCTGCCGTTTGTTTTTCTGGCTCACGTAAACACAAAGATGTTGTTTTTTTGTCGTCGATGTTGCAATTCAGCCGCATCCGGGCAAGCTAGATTCCTACAAATCCAAACTGTCGAAATTGAGCGTTTACAGGGCTACGTAGTACTTACTAGTCCACAATCCCGCTATTCGCCTGTCTCTTCGATCAAAAACAGAAGTTTACGAACAGCATTATTTTGTGAAAGTCTGTTATAGTCGGTTTAACCTTGTAGGAGGGTTCCTACAGTACGACTTTAACAATTGTGTGTGCTTCCATGAGAATAGCCGTCCTCGATAGTGATCGTAGTCAGGCAGACCTGGTCTGCCAGGTGCTCAGCGCCGCTGGCCATAGCTGCCAGTTCTTTGACAGTGGCAAGGAAATGCTGGCGCAGATGCGCAAGGACAGCACCGACCTCCTGATCATGGATTGGCCTACGGGTGACCTGGAAGCGCCCGATATCCTGCGCCGTGCCAAGGAAAAGATGTCGCCGGATGCACCGGCGATGTTCCTCGTAAACAGCAATGCCGAGGACGACATCGTGGCCGGCATGCTGGCCGGCGCCGACGACTACCTGGTCAAACCGCTGCGCCGCGGCGAACTGGTGGCGCGCGTCTCGGCCCTGCTGCGCCGCGCTTATCCGGCCCAGACCGGCACCGAACAGCTGCAGTTCGGTTCCTACGTGTTCGAGACGCGTCCGGGCCGCCTGCTGAAGGACGGCAGCGTCATCGACGTCACCCAGAAAGAGTTTTATCTGGCCCTGCTGTTCTTCCGCAACATCGGCCGTCCGCTGTCGCGCGCCTATATCCACGAATCGGTCTGGGTCCGCGAAACGGCCGTGCCTTCGCGCACCATGGACACCCACGTTTCGCGCGTGCGCAACAAGCTGAGCCTGCGCCCGGAGAACGGTTTCAGGCTGGTGCCGGTGTACAGCTACGGCTACCGCCTGGAAAAGCTGGGCGCACAATAAATCATCAAGGATGGGCAGCTTTGTCCATCGTGGCAGTCCCATGAAAGCCGGCGCACATGCGGGTATAATGGGCCTGTCCGTTCCCCCATTTTCCCCAGCATGCAACTGCTCGCCGTTGGCCTGAACCACACGACCGCACCGGTCTCGCTACGCGAGCAGCTGGCGCTCGGGCCCGAGCAGCTGGGACGCGCCGTGCATGCGGCACGCGAGTGGTTCGGCCGCTTCGGCAGCAATGACGCGCCCGGCGGCGACGAAGCCGCGATCCTCTCCACCTGCAATCGCACCGAGCTGTACGCCGCCAGCGGCGTGCCGCAGCCGCTCGACGCCTCGGCCCAGTTCCTGGCGCACTACCACGCGCTGAATTTCGCCGAGCTGCGTCCCCATTTGTACATGCTGCCCCAGGACGACGCCGTGCGCCACGCCTTCCGCGTCGCCTCCGGACTCGATTCGATGGTGCTGGGCGAACCGCAGATCCTCGGCCAGATGAAGGACGCGGTGCGCACGGCCGAGGAAGCCGGCGGCCTCGGCACCTATCTGCACCAGCTGTTCCAGCGCAGCTTCGCCGTGGCGAAGGAAGTCCGCACCACCACCGAAATCGGCGCCCACAGCGTCTCGATGGCAGCCGCCTGCGTGCGCCTGTCGCAACGCATTTTTGATCGCATCGCCGACCAGCATGTGCTGTTCATCGGCGCCGGCGAAATGATCGAATTGTGCGCCGCCCACTTCGCGGCCCAGAACCCGAAGTCGATCACCATCGCCAACCGCACGATGGAACGCGGCGAATCGCTGGCCACGCGCCTGAACGGCCGTGCGATCCGCCTGGCCGATCTGCCGCAGCAGCTGCACCAGTTCGACATCGTCGTCTCCTGCACCGCCTCGACATTACCGCTGATCGGCCTCGGCCTGGTCGAGCGCGCCATCAAAGCGCGCCGTCACCGTCCGGTCTTCATGGCCGACCTTGCCGTGCCGCGCGACATCGAACCGGAAGTGGCGCGATTGGACGACGTCTTCCTCTACACCGTCGACGACCTGGCGCAAGTGGTGCAGACCGGCATGGAAAGCCGGCAAGCCGCGGTTGCGCAAGCCGAAGCCATCATCGAGAACCGCGTCGCCTCCTTCATGCACTGGGTCGGCGACCGCGCCGTGGTACCCGTGATCCAACAGCTGCACGAGTCGAGCGAGACCCTGCGCCTGGCCGAACTCGAACGCGCCCGTAAATTGCTGGCGCGTGGCGAGGATGTCGACGCCGTGCTGGAAGCGCTTTCCAAGGGCCTCACGGCGAAATTCCTGCACGGTCCGCAGCAGGCGCTGCACCGCGCCGAAGGCGACGAACGCGCGCGCCTGGCGAACCTGCTGCCGCAGTTGTTCCGCGGCCGCCGTTAGCGTCCCCTCTTTCCGCTTCGCGTCCCCCTGTGGACGCGTCCCGGCGCCATGCGCCTTCCGTTTCAACTCTTTCCCGAATCGCTATGAAACCATCGATGCTGGCCAAGCTGGACCAACTCGCGAACCGCCTGGTCGAACTCGACGAATTACTGGGCCATGAAGGCGCCACCGCCAACATGGACAATTATCGGAAGATGACGAAGGAGCATGCCGAGATCGGCCCGCTCGTCGCCGTGTATCGCGAATACCAGGACGCCAACGGCGATATCGCCGCCGCCCAGGAGATGCTGGCGGATCCGGAGATGAAGGAATTCGCGCAGGAAGAAATCGAGGCGGCCAAATCTCGCCTGGCCGCGCTCGACCTCGACCTGCAAAAAATGCTGCTCCCCAAGGACGCCAACGACGAGCGCAACATCTTCCTCGAGATCCGCGCCGGCACCGGCGGCGACGAATCGGCGCTGTTCGCGGGCGATTTGCTGCGCATGTATACCCGCTTCGCCGAACGCAACCGCTGGCAGGTCGAGATGGTCTCCGAGTCGCCGTCGGACCTGGGCGGCTACCGCGAAGTCATCGTGCGCGTGATCGGCAACGGCGTGTATTCAAAATTAAAATTCGAATCGGGCGGCCACCGCGTGCAGCGCGTGCCGGCCACCGAAACCCAGGGCCGCATCCACACCTCGGCCTGTACGGTGGCCGTGATGCCGGAAGCGGACGAAGTCGAGGATGTCGACATCAACCCGGCCGACCTGCGCATCGACACCTACCGCGCCTCGGGCGCCGGCGGCCAGCACATCAACAAGACCGATTCGGCCGTGCGCATCACGCACCTGCCAACGGGGATCGTGGTCGAGTGCCAGGACGACCGCAGCCAGCACAAGAACAAGGCGCAGGCGATGAAAGTCCTGGCCGCGCGTATCAAGGACGTGCAGCTGCGCGAACAGCAATCGAAAGAGGCGGCTACCCGCAAGAGTCTGATCGGCTCGGGCGACCGCAGCGAACGCATCCGCACCTATAACTTCCCGCAAGGGCGCTTGACCGACCACCGCATCAACCTGACGCTGTATAAACTCGACTTCATCATGGACGGGGACCTGAGCGAGCTGACCAACGCCCTCTCCGCCGAGCACCAGGCCGAACTTCTGGCCGCGCTGGGCGATTAAGGCAGCGCTAAGCCCTTAAGGTCTTGCCAATGTGAAAATACGGCCGCGCTTCCCGCATATGCGAGAATCGCGCCCATCCTCGATCACGAAAGCCCCCGCGATGCCACGTTCCCGTTCCGTCCTGTTCGCCATTTCCTTCATCAGCTTCGCGCTGGTCGGCGTCGCCCTATACCTGCAGCACGTCCACGACATGCTGCCCTGCCCCCTGTGCGTGATCCAGCGCTATGCCTTCCTCGGCATCGGCTTTGCCGCCCTCGTCGGCGCGCTGAGCCATAAAATCCGTGGCGGCGTGATCGTCGCGCTGCTGGCGGCGCTGGGCGGGCTGGCGACGGTCGGCAAGCACCTGTATGTGCTGGCGAACCCGGGCTTTTCCTGCGGTATCGATCCGATGGAAACGATGTTGAACAAGATTCCGACGGCGACCCTGATGCCCTGGCTGTTCCAGGCCGACGGCCTGTGCGAGAACGCCACCGACGCTTTGTTCGGCCTGTCGATTCCGCAGTGGTCGGCGGTCTGGTTCGTGCTGCTGACCATTACTCTGGTCTGGGTGCTGGTCTCGACGCGGCGCGCACGATGAAGATTGCAGCCGGCGCCACGATTAGGGCGCTGCAGGCCGGCCTGCCGCTCGAACCGCTGGAAAACCGCATCCTGCTGTGCCATGCATTGAAGCTCACGCGCGTGGGGTTGATCACCAACGGCGAGCGCGTGCTGAGCGAAGAGGAAGCGGCGAGTCTCGCCGCGCTGGTCGAGCGCCGCCTGGCCGGCGAACCGATCGCCTACATCGTCGGCCAGCGCGAATTCTACGGCCTGCCCTTTCACGTGAGCCCGGCCGTGCTGATTCCGCGCCCGGATACGGAATTGATCGTGGAACTGGCGCTCGAACGCCTGGTGCCGCACTCTCGCATGCTCGACATGGGCACCGGCAGCGGCGCGATCGCCGTGTCGGTGGCGCACACGCGGCCCGATGCGCAGGTCACGGCGCTCGATGTCAGCGCAGAGGCGCTGGCGGTTGCCCGGACCAATGCCGCGGCCAACGGCGCGCAAGTGCGCTTCCTGCGCAGCGACTGGTTCGCGGCCCTGGCCGATGACACCTTCGACCTGATCGTCTCGAACCCGCCGTATATCGCCTCCGGCGACGAACACCTCGCGCAGGGCGACCTGCGCTTCGAACCGAGCGGAGCGCTGACCGATTTCGCCGACGGCCTGTCGGCGCTGCGCACGATTATTACCGGCGCCCCCGCGCACCTGGTGCAGGGCGGCTGGCTGCTGCTCGAGCATGGCTACGACCAGGCGCAGGCGGTGCGGGCCTTGTTGATGGCGGCGGGCTATACCGACGTCCAGAGCTGGCGCGATCTGGCCGGCATCGAACGCGTCAGCGGCGGCCGGCGCGCCTGAGCCGCAGCGCCGCCGTCCCGAGCACGGCGCACCCTTCCGGTTGGCATTGCTACAATGCTCACACCGCCACCTTCCGCTCCCGATGCGACGCCTATTCGCCCTCATTGTCCTGCTCTGCGCCCTGTCCCACGCCCATGCCGCGCCGGGCCCGGCGGCGGCCCTGTTCGAGCGCGACTGGCAGTGGCGCCTGGAACGCCAGCCGGAATACGCCACCACGCTGGGCGACCGCCGCTACAACGACCGCCTCTCCGACCTGTCCCTGGCCGCCGTGCGCGCCCGGCGCGAACACCTGCGCGCCATGCTGGAAGAAGCGCGTGGCATCGATCGGGCCGGCATGGCTGCGCAGGAACGCCTGTCGCTCGACCTGTTCGTGTTCGAACAGGAGCGCCAGCTGGCCATCCTCGCCTTTACGATGGTCGATCCGCAGCTGCTGACCAGCTGGGACGGCCTGCAGGTGCGCCTGCCGCGCCTGGTGGCGCAGACGCCCTTCGCCAGCGAGGAAGATTATCGCAACTACATCGCGCGCCTGAACGCCTTGCCGGCGCACGTGGACGGTCTCATCGAGCAGCTGCGCGAAGGAATAAAAACCGGGTGGACGGCGCCGAAAGCCAGCATGCGCGCCGTCCCCGAGCAACTGCGTGCGCTGCGCGAGCGCCTGACCGACGGCGCCCTGAGCGCGCCGCTGCGCCGCATTCCGGCCACCATCGAGACCAAAGTACGCGAAGAATTGCTGGCCGCCGGCACACAAGCCCTGAACGACAGCGCCGGTCCCGCCCTGCGCCGGCTGGAAGAATTTATTCGGACCGAGTACCTGCCGGCTGCGCGCGATAGTCTTGGCGCGTCCAGCTTCCCGGGTGGCCCTGGCTATTATGCCTTCCTGGCCAGGTCCGCCACCGGCAGCGAACTCACCCCGGCCGAGCTGCACGCGCTGGGCCTGAAGGAAGTCGCGCGCATCCGCATCGCGATGGCGGAGACGATCCGGCACACCGGCTTTCGCGGCAATTTGCCCCAGTTTCTCGCCTTTGCGCGCAATGATAAACGCCTGTTCGCGCAGGATGCGGAGGCCCTGCTGGCGCGCTACCGCCGCGTGATCGAGCGCGCCCGCACGCGCCTGCCGGCCCTGTTCAATACGATTCCCGAAGAAGATATCGGCGTCAAACGCCTTGGCCAGGCGGGCGGCGCCGGCCAGGTCGCGGCGTATTACGAAGCCGGGACGCCAGATCGCAGCGCGGCGCTGGTGGTGAATACCGAGCGTCTGAACAGCCAGCCGCTGTGGGAAGTCGAGACCCTGGCCTTGCACGAAGCCCTGCCGGGCCACCACCTGCAGGTGGCGCGCGCACGCGCGCTGCGCGAGCTGCCGGCCTTCCGGCGCAAGGGCTGGAACGATGCCTATGGCGAAGGCTGGGCCACCTATGCCGAGGGCCTGGGACCGGAACTGGGCTTTTTTAAAGACCCGTTCTCGCGCTTCGGCTACCTGAACGACGACATGTTCCGCGCCGCGCGGCTGGTGGTCGATACCGGCATCCACGCGCTCGGCTGGTCGCGCCAGCAGGCGCTCGACTACCTGAACGCGAACACGGCCAACGCGCTCCAGGATAACGAGGTCGAGGTCGACCGCTACATCGCCCAGCCGGCCCAGGCGCTGAGCTACAAGGCGGGGCAGCTGCGTTTCAAGGCCTTGCGCGAGAAGGCGCAGGCCGCACTGGGGCCGCGTTTCGACGTGCGCCGCTTCCACGATGCGCTGCTCGGCAACGGTGTGCTGCCGCTACCGCTGCTCGAGCGCGAGATGGGCAAGTGGCTGCAGGCCCAGCTGGGCGCGACGGAGACGCCGGCGCCGCCGGACGCGGCAGCGAAGGCAGCTGCTCCCGCCTCTGCTCCCGCCTCTGCTCCCGCCTCTGCTCCCGCCCCTGCTGCCGCGGCGCCTGCTCCAGCCCTTCCTGCTCCCGCCCCGGCTCCAGCTCCTGTGCCCCCTGCTCCGGCCCCTGCGCCGGCCGTCGTCAAACCGCCAGCGACGGGCGCGCCTGCCGCGCCACCCGCACCAGCAAAAACGGCCCCGCCGGCGCCTGCCCCGGCCAAGCCGCCGGCCGAGGCGCCCGCACCCGGCGCACCCGTCAAACCTGCGCCGCCCGTACCCGTAACGGGCGCCGACAAGCGTCCCGGCGAGCTGCCGGCGGCCGGGATCACGCCGCCCCTGGAACACACCGGCCCGGCCCCTGAGCCGGCCGTGCCCGGCACTGTCGAGAAATAGGCCCGGCGCCGACGCGCTGTCCGATTTTCGGTTACTCTCTGCCCAATCGCTATTGGCAGTATAAGAAAGGAAACATCCGTGTCGAACCAACTGACCCGCCGCCTGGCCCTGCTCGACGACGATGCCCACCGTGGCCTGCTGGGCCAGGGCCTGCGCGGCATCGAGCGCGAAACCTTGCGTATCGACCCGCAGGGCCAGCTCGCGCGCACGCCTCATCCGGTCCAGCTCGGCTCGGCGCTCACCAATCCGCAGATCACGACCGACTACGCGGAAGCCCTGCTCGAATTCATCACCCCGGCCGAGCACGACATCGGCCTGGCCCTGCACCGCCTCGATGCGATCCACCGCTTCGCCTATTCGAAGCTGGGCGACGAGATGCTGTGGAGCGAATCGA
>Ga0308160_10001268_pt1 | contig 36942 bp, 50 predicted proteins | sample PhyFR1_FD_201036 | JGI IMG/M metagenome (GOLD analysis project Ga0308160, IMG submission 201036) | Phyllosphere microbial communities from UC Gill Tract Community Farm, Albany, California, United States - DLSLF.R1 | ecosystem: Host-associated > Plants > Phyllosphere > Unclassified | place: USA... | reverse complement strand
CCCCTTTCTTTTGTTTTCAATCTGTCGTTAAGTATATATCCCCCTCTTGCGCTCTCACCCTACACACAAACTCTGCATTTTCCCTCTCCTTCGTTTCGTACAGTACATGTATCATACGCTCACTCCCTCTTCTTCTCTTGTACATTCCTTCTTTACCTCTACTTTCCTCTCTGTCTAGCTGTCCAAAACGAGTTCTTTACTCCTTTACTCCTCCCTTTTTTTTTAGTTTTACTCGTCTGAGCAATTCTTCACGATTTACTTTTGCCTCTACGAAAGACTTCTATGGTCCGGTTCAACGGGAGCAGTGGAAACGAATAGTTGTTCAAATTCTGAGCTGACTTTGCGCTGACACGGCTGCGAAAAAATCGAGATAAGTTCAAACGACGATTGCGCTGCTCGATTACCTCACCAGTTCGACTGTCGGTACACTGCTTGATTGTCAGAGGTCGTGTCTCGAGCTGATTGGAGAGTGACAGTTGGTGAAAGAATTCAAAATCTGTAGCCGAAGTCTTCGTTCGAAAGCATTCACTCGTTCGCGGTCTGGCACAGCTTCTCCTCGCCCGCCCGCTACGCTCAACGAGACTTGGAGTAGTACTATACATGCCGCTCGACTGGAAATACGAACTTAAGTCGTCCGACGATAACTAGGTGAGGAAAGAGTCTGAACAAAGTCACAGCTTTCCTATCTTCTGAAGCTTACTGACATGCGTCGGTGAGCGACCGGCCAACACGCGTGAGAGGGAGGGAAGACCGTCAAATGACACTGGAAACTTGCAAACTCTCGACCAGATGTTCGTTTGACCTTAAAGGATACAGCGCTAACTTTGAAATTTTTGATCTGTTCACTCTCAACCCTCGACTCAGAGCGACGCATCCGCCTCGAGGCGAACAACCATTGTGCAAAAGGTTGCGAAACTGTTCCGTCGAAGAAAAAAACCAAGCTTTGAGCTCGAGAATGTTCCTCTCGCATTGCGAAAGGAGACGCATAGTTCAAGCTTTGGTAGTCCCTCAAAGAATGTTTCTCGTTATAGCCGCAGAATCGTTCTATTCTCGTACGTCAAAAGCAGTCGAAACTCTCAAAGAACGTTTCCCATCTCTCCCCCTCGAACCTCGACAGAACATGCTCCTCAAGCTCATCGTCTCTCCGCTAATCGATTGACTTCCAACCACAGCTCTTCAAGCGACAAGCACAGCCCTCCCCATCTCATCGACCCAAACCAATCCTCTACCCCTCATCCACTTGTCCCTATCCCCTTTCTCCTCTTTTGTCAATCCCTCACTCCATCCTCCACCACCTCCCTTCTTTTTCGGAGCGATCCCCGAACCCACTTTCAACCCCCCAGCGACAGAGAACACGCTCAACAATGCTCTGAACGGGAGGGCCAAGTTTGCGTCCAATGTGATTTTGAGGTAATCTGGGAATGAAGAGGAAGAGGAGGGAGAAATGATACAACTTGTTCGGAGTGGACCGAAAGTTGAAGTTTTGTGGAAATAGGTGAGGAACGCCCAGAGTGCTTTCAAGCGAGAATCGGTCCATTCTAGTAGTAGTAAGGCGAGAGGTTGGGAGGGTTCGGTAAAAGGTGGTAGGGAGGAGAACCAGGTGGGAGGTGAGGTGTGGGGAATGGGAAGTGCTGAGGAGAGGGGGAGGAGCCAAGAACCTTGTCGACCTGGAGTGAGGAAGGATGCTGTGATAGGTGAGAGTTGAGAGATGTCTGGTGGTACTGTCGTTAAGCGAGAGGAGCTTGGTGGAGTCGTGGTGATGGGAGGAGAGTAGGAAGGATCGACGAATGAATGTAGTATGGCGCAGGTGTCTTTCCGGGTTGGATCAGTCGAGGCTGAGGGGGAGGTGTGCGATATGACATGATGATATGGCTGTAAATTGGAGAGATTCCTGCACTCAGTCGGGTCTCACAAAGGCCTTACGAGTGCGAAAGAAGTCCGACGTACAGGTGGAATGCATCGTTTGATCGCACCTTTCCCTAATTCAGGTTGCTGCTTTCTTTCCTTCGTCAACACTCGAGGATCCTTCTCTTTCGCTCCCTCTCTTCCTTCACCTCCCTCATCCGGTGTAGCAGGTACTAATTCCTTCGTATTCTTCGCCCTCGCCCTCGAAGATCTCCTCAACGATCCGTCTCCCTCGCTCGTCCCTGTCACTCCTCTCACATTCCTCGGACTCTTTCTCGTACCCATTTTACTAATACTACTCTCCCCAATAGCAGTCCCAGCGGGTGACTCCATCCTCACTGTCTTTTTCTTCTTCTTCCCTTTCCTTTCAACCTCACCTTCTCCCAAAGTCGCTCCGCTACTAGTACTCCACGCTCCAACAGTAGCTTTCCCATCGATCGTACGTTTTCGGAGGATTCCTTGTTGTTGTACGGCGGCGGGGGGAGGAGGAGGAGATGGAGATGGAGATGGAGCGGACCAATGTTTGAAAGATGAAAGGGATTGCCAATCTTGCAAGGAAGGGGAAGGTGATCTCGGTCGGAGTCTTTTCGAGGGAGAGAGTGACGAGGGTACTGTTGTTGAATAGGAACGAGTATTGGCTAGAACAAGTCAAAATGTGAGGATTGACATTTCGGGAGACGAGAGAAGAAGAACTGACGAATTTGTTTGATCGGATGTTGCTCAGTCCATGGATGTGTTTGATGTATCTTTGCTGGGTTTGTTTGAGGTTGACAGATGAGTTGAGCGAGGTGTTGTCGCTGTTCGAGTTGAGAGATAGTTGGAGAGGCGAGTTTCAAATTGCGGAAGGTATGGATAGTCAGGTCATTCAATTCAGTCATGATTGTGAATGATCAGAGTAGTTGTTCATGGTCAGAATTAGTTGTAGTCAAGGGAAAGAGAGTTAGAAGAATGAGCGAACCCCAATCTTGATTCTCTACAACTCAATCGATTCCCCATTCAGACCCTCCGAGAATGTGTGTACTAGTCTTTTATTCAGTTACACCCCCTTTGCTGACCCTATCATGTCGATACAGGCGGATAGGTTCAACCTCATCACTCTGTTCTGTTCTCATCTCGCTCTCTTTCTCCTCTCAAGTTGATGCATCAATAGGAGATCGTTCACCATCTTATCAACGCTGTATCACTCTGTGTACCTCATCCCAGTGTTCCCCTGCCTCTTCGACCTCCCCACCTTCTTCCCAATTCTCAACTTATCATTCCTCTCCCCTCTGGTCCTGCCCTTCAACCTGTCAATACGCATGTCAACAATCACTCACCCAACAAGCTCTATCCTCTAACGAACAACTCGAAGGTTTACCATTAGGGAAACAAGTTCAATTTCATGGGAAATGGCCCTTTCATCGACTCGACCTCTCTTCCCTCCCCTTCCCTCTCTACCTAACAGATTACTTCCTCCCTCGAGCTCAAGAACCTCTATCAGTATTCTTCTCAATCGGAAACTTGTGGGCCCATTATCAAGGATTCATAGAATTGAGATGCCTTTCCAAGAGTGGTCAAACCGGAGCTCGTACTGTCGAAGGAAGGAAATTGGCAAAAGTTTATTTAGTTTATGCGGTTAGTGGTTTGAACGCTTGGATTGCGAGTACGGTTTTCCATACGAGGGATTTAGGGTGGACAGAGAAATTAGATTATTTCGGAGCGGCTGGAACTACTCTCGTTGGATTATGGTCCTGCATCATTCGAATCAGAGGATGGTATACTTCCCCTACACCACCCGAAGCAAAACGATTTCAACCTTTCCTCTCTACCTCACTCTCCCTGATCTTCCTCCTTCACATCTCTTACCTCGGTTTACGACAAAGGTTCGATTACTCTTACAACATCAAGTTCAACATCCTCTTCTCCCTCACTACCATCTTTATCTGGTTATTCTGGATCTTCCGTCAATCAACTCTACCATCCCCTTCGAATTTCTCTCGTCGTCAACTCTCTTCCTACCCTTCAGCACGCACTCGTTTCAGAGCACCCCATCACCTCGACCCTTTATTACCCCTCCTCCTACTCCCCGCGTTGACATTACTCGAACTCTTGGATTTCCCTCCTATCGGTCCGTTCGGTCTGAGACTATTAGACGCTCACGCCTTGTGGCACCTCTCAACGATCCCAGTCGTCAAATTATGGTATTCATTCTTGATCAGGGATGTGAGATGGATTGATGGACAAGGTGATCCACCTACCGCTGCGAATGCAGTACAAGGTTCGGGGAGGGGGAAAGATACTCCATTAGTGGGAAGACCGGAGGGAGGAGGAGCGGGATTAAAGGGATCGGAAACGAGGCGAGGTAAGATGGGCGAGGGAATGATGGGGTTTGGATTGGGAGTGTTGGACAAGTATGGACTTGGGTTGGGAGGCAAGAAAGGGAGAGGGAAAGGGAATGCGACGACAGTGACATCGATGGCGGGGGAGAATGGGAAACGGGAAGGATAAGCCAAAGCAGTATGGATCAGTTTTGTTGTACTAGGAAGCTTTTTTCATACGATCGAATCAAAGCTCGCGGAAAGAGTTTGAGAGGAGTAGTAAAATCTGCGAGTTCACAACAAAGTACTCAAACTCTATTCTATTCATCATCATCATCCTCAATCTGAATCTCATCCTCATTCTGCACTCCCTCAGCTTCCTTCGGTGGTTCCTCATCGATTCTCTCGCCGGCCATTTCGACTTCCCTCAAAGCCTCTCGCTTAGCTTCCTCCAATTCCTTCTTCGTTCGTTCTGCGTTCACCGCTTTCCTCAACGCCATAGCCTCTGCGTAACCTTCGGGGACAGGGTTGATCTTGTTCTCAATTTGTAAGAGAGCGGAGAGTGCGAGAGTTTGAGGATTAGTGTACCACGAAGCTGTGACCCGTTTCGCAACCAGTCAGCATCTCGTCGCTTAGGATGCTGAGTGAGCAGAGCGTAACTCACGTATCCGAACGCTTCCCTGCGCCCTCCAGTCTTCTTCAGTAGGAGCAGTTTTCGAAAACTTCATGACATCCTCAATCTTCTTTTTTTCTCCCACATTCTCGAGAACCCATTCGTAGTCCTTTTCGATCTGGGCGGTGAGCTCTGAGAGTGGTGGAAAAGGGGTTTGTTGGTGAGTTAGGGAGAGATAGGGAGTTGTTGAACGGATGATTGCGAGCCAGTGGGGATCGAAGAAGAGAGTCGGCGAGGAGGGTTCAGTCGAATCGGAAGTGACGGATTCAGGTGTTGGAACATCAAAGACCTGTCAGATTTACTGGCTCAATGGACTGGTTCGAACGGTGAACGAGTCAATAGGAGTAAGACTGACCTGTAAGAAATCTTTCCCTCGACCAGGTTTGCCCAAAGCCAAAAACTTGGTCGCTCTTCCCTTCACTACTGGCGTCTCCTCTACCTGCTCTCGTATCGCTTCAGTCACATCCATCTTCGTATCCTCTCCTTCTCGGGTACCCGCTTCCTCCTCTGCCTCATCATCCTCGAGAACGATTTCATCTGGGTTCGAAGCTCGATTCGTATGTTGATGTTGACCGTCTGCTCCACAACCTTGCGGACATCCTTTCTCTTCACTGACTATTCCACTCTCTCCCTCATCTTCACTATCATCCAATTTGATCTCGTCCGGGTTCTCCTCCACTTTCTTCGCTTCTTCCAAATCCTTCCTTTCTTCTAAAGCGTACCCATTCGCACTCCCCCATTGTCGGACTTGCCGTGGTTTGACATTCGTCTTCGATCCGTCGTGTTTGAAGAGTGCGGCGAATTTGACGTGAAGATGAGCGGAGAACCAGTATGAAGGTTGAAGGGTTTTGAGGAGCGCGTCGAGAGGTGGTGAGCCGAGAGAGTTCGAGTTGATCTGTGAATATATCGAGCCGCCGTGAGCTCATGGTCGAAAACTATGCAGTTCGTGCATTCCGAAGGTACTGACCTCATCTTTGAAGAAGGGTTTCGCTCGTATCAGACCTTGGACATCTCCATACTGTTCAATCCCAAGAGGCCAGTCGTGAGAGAGGAAGAGATCGATGGTATTCCCTCGATTCTTGAGCTGTGAATTCGGGAACGGCAGATCAGTATCTTGTGCGTGACCTTACTGAGATCGCACGTTCAAGACTCACCTGCAGGAGACGAGCAACATCGTATTCTCGAATGTGGTACACACTTCGAATCGTTCGATCATCGTATGGAACAGTTTCGAAATGACCTAGATTTCCTTGTCCAACTCGTTAGAATCCGCTCAGAGAGACGTTCTTGATAGAGAGAACAGGAACCTACCTTTCTTCCAATCACCACTCTTCCAGATACCGCTAGCTCCGGCTATCCTTAGCCATCCATCAACTAGAACACATCCTGCGAATCCGAGGAAATAGATATTTGGCGCCAACCATCCTCCATGATAGCTGTGAACGCCGAGCGGAGAGTCAGTACCCGAGCGAATACACGTCTCACTTGTCTTCGACGGGACCAGGATGTTCGAGACCCAAGGGAGACACAAAAACTCACGTTTCCCACAAATAACCCGAACTCTCGTGATTCCCTCCGATAACGATCGTCAACTTTGGTGCTTTCTTCTGTTCCGAATAGTACTGGTGGAAGTGACCCAATGCCCTGTACTTTGGAGGACATGCCATCATTTCTAAATCTGCTGTATTCCTCATAGCCTGTCAACAAGAACTTTACTCCTCCATCAGCTCAAGCGATGTAGAGGAGCGATGGAAGGGAGTCACGACTGACCTGAAAATCTCCACAACAGATTACGAGGTCTACTTCTGCTTCATTTTTTGCTTTCGCTTCCTCATCACAACGTGCTACGCTAGCATAAATATCATCTAGCGATCCATGAGAGCACCCAATCACTGCGATACGCATTCTTGTCCCCGCTTGCTGAGAGTTGAGAGAGAGAAATGGAATGAGAGATGAAGGGAAACAAGTTGTGGGGTTGAAGCGAGGGAGGGGTCAGGGAGAATAGAAGAGGTCTTGAGAGGTGTGAAGATCCCTAGAAGTCTGACTGGCTGTTTGAGAATCGGATCGAGGTGGTCAAGTGAAGAAACGAAAGTTGAAATGAGAACTTGAATGAATACAAAGCTTCGCAACTCGCACCTAATTCACGATTGTCGCTCACTGACGCGCCTCGACACGAGCGATGACAATAGAAATCATGGGTAACCTGCATTGCGAACGAAAGAAAGAAGTAACGAAAAATTATGGGTATCTTAACAAAGGAAACGAAACAACGACGACAACTGAACGACACGATAGCGGTTGATGTATATGCTATGCTTAACGAGACTTTATGCTTGCTCTTCATTTCCTGCGAGTCAAGCGTAGGTCGGGAGTGATCCCATCGATTGTAACTCTTTCCTCCTTTCCTCCTCAGTCATGCCGTAAGCGTGAGAAGCGGCAGCGTCACCAAGGTCGAAGACGACACCACACTATATAGAGACGAGAGATTCAGTACAGGCGACAAGGATGGAAGATGAAGAAGCGAGACTTACGCCTGCATCGAGAGGTAGGAGGGATTCAGGATTCTCGAGATGTTTCTCCAAAGTTTCCGTCAATCGCTCTGTACGGCTCGCAACGCTCTATCAACTCACTGAACACGGAGAAGATAGCAGGAGAACACGAAAACGTACGAGCGATTCTCGAACCTTGTTTCGCGCAATGTTGCGTGAAACTCAAGCAGTGTTCGGCGAGTTGCCGAGAGGATGCCGCTTCATCCGTTTCTCCCCAATATTGCCGAGTCGTGAAATCTCGTACGAGTGCTCGACCAGCGACAGACCAACAAAAAGGCAAGAACCTAAAGGAGCAATCGTTAGTCGCTGAATTGAGTGAGGCGGTTTCATGGGAAAGAACTTACGGATCGACTCCACCGAGATCGTAGGAGGATTGGTAGAGGATGTAGGTAGAGTTGATGATGCATTTGGCGGCGACGAGACATCGTTGAATCGAAGATTGAGGTGTACGATCGTAACGATCTGTCAACGTCTCGTGAAGGAGGATAGTCGCGCTGTACCTCACATCAATCCTCAGCACCTCCTTTCGAGCTGCAGAGGAAGAGAACAGAACGTACACGTGAGGAATAACATAAGCCGAAGCCAAGAATCCATCGATCGAACTTCCAGCGTTGTCGAAGAAGTTGGCAGAGTTTGAAGCCTTGTATTTCGAGATTGCGACGTCCAACTCACAGAACTCGGGTCTGCACACAGGAACAACCGAGTCAGCACTTACAAGCGCAGACAAGGTCAGAGAACACAACTCACGTAGCCTTGATATCCCTCTTGATCTGACTACAACTTTGACCCATCGGAATCATGAGATACCTCGGGAACCTCTGAGTGTAGTTGACAACTCGACCGAGCAAGATGGTGGCTTTGATGTAGAGTCCGAGAGAACCAATAGGTGCTGAAGTGTCTTCGAGGAAAGAAGGAGAAGCGTGGTAGAGAGAAGGAATGTAGCAGAGTTGGGGATCAATCGAGAGACCGGGCATCTACAATAACGATTGATGTCAGATTGGCTTATCGCGGAAGAGCGTACTAGCGAACTTACAGGTTGATTAGCGGTGCAAGGGAGATGAGTACTGATGTCTTTCTCATCGATCGAGGTCGTCCAATCTGTGATTCAAGTCAGAGAAGATCATCAGCTCGAGCTCAGAAACGGGATGATCTAGCTCTATCGGACTCACCAGTGTTCGCACTCGCGAATCGATCGACCGCGAAAGCCAACCAGAAAGTAACACTTCTCTCCCAATGTTCCGCCAAACTCTTGACCGGTCCCAACAACTCATTCCTCTCCGTCTTCCTTACTCTGATTCCCCAATCCTGATACGCCGGTCCCGATCGATTCCTATCGAAATCCCAAGGTTCGAGGTGGTTCAATCCCAAAGGAGCGATCAACCTCGTTGCTGTACCGGCTAGGAGCCAGAGGTCGGTGAATTGAGCAGAGAGGTATGCGACGTAGCAAACGAGGACGACCGCTTGAAGGACCTGAAACAAGTTTCGACTAACTTTGTTCCCTCGAGTGAGGCTCAACGCTTCTTCAATCGCGACTTTAGCCTTCTTGTAATGATAATCTCGAGCAGTTTGATCTCCCTCGACTTCCCAATATCTCATTCTCATCCCTAAGCCGCCTCCGCTCGAATTCAACCCTAATCCACCGTATTCTCCTCCTCCTAGACTCTCGTCCGAAACGTACATGCATCCGTAAGCGCAAATCGCGTGCAAGAGAGCTTCGTCTGGCCATCGAGAATCGTTGGGTGAAAGCGAGAGGTGGAAGAGGAGTTTCGCTTTCGAAAGCATGGTCGAAGGGACCGCTGCACGCTTGAAGAAGGTCGAGATGAGGTGATGAAGGACTGAGAGGGGAGGTAGAGTAGCAGGGTACGAAAGGTCGAGTAGAGGGAACATGGATTGTCCGAGATCGAAGGGTTCGTAATAAATCGGATTCGCTGCGTTTGTTGAAGAATTGAGCGAAATCGACGGATCGCAGGGACCAGCTTCGACGGAAGGAGGGAGAGTTGTCGAGGGAGAGGTCGAGTTTGAATGAGAATGATTCGAGGAAGAAGCGGCAGTGGGAGGAGTAGGGATTCGTTGATCAGCTTGAGTGTCTTGCGAAGGGTGATCGTAACCTCCCATCTCAGTTCTCAGCGAGCTAGTTGTTGGGTTCCAATTGTTTCGACCTGGAGATGAGGTGCTGGAAGTGAGTGCGAATGCTTGTGGTTCACTCATTCCCAAATGTCGAGTGCTCGAAACGGGAGAAGAAGTCGAGAATCGGTATCCTCCTCCATACGTATCTTGACCGTGAAGATGATGCGATGACCAAGTCGACAACGGACTCTGCGTTCCCGCTCCCCCGATCGGAGGATACTCTTCCATCGAAACTGCACCGGCGATCGCACTGAGAGTCGAAAGTGATCGTCTTCGATTCGGGTCGACTGGGTTCGTCTGCGATTGCAACTGCGACAGGGGAAGGGGGAGAGGAGGGTTTGAGCCGTATGGCGATGCAGTAGTCGTATTCGGTGGAGGGAGTTGAATCGGAGGGTATTGACTTGCTGAGACGGAGGCAGAGGAAGAGGAAGTAGAATGGGAGACAGGGTTCTGTCCAGGACCTGGTGGGAAAGAGGAAGATGAGGGAGATCCGATCCCGTTGTAACCGTAAGAAGGCAGAGGAGGAGCGTAGGAAGAGTAGGTCGCATAAGGGAAAGAAGGTGAACGAGCACCGGGAGCTGGAGAGCCGTAGGTTGCATTGAATGCTGCGTGCGGGAGAGGAGGCGCATTCGGAGCTTGACCGGGTTGACGGCCAGTTGCGTGAGCGTCGGCTTGCAGTCTGAGTTGTCGTTCCAATTCTGCTGCGAGGTGCGAAAGGCAAAGTCATTCAGCATGAGCTCGTTTGAAACACGATTCTGCACTCACCGACTCGATCCGCCAACTGCTCTTTATCTCCTCCAACTTCATTCGCTTCTTCGTCTAGTTTTCGATCATTGTAGCGATCACCGTTCGGGGCTGACGGTAGCTGATATCGCGAGGCAGGAGTCGGGTATTGTGTCGAGTCGAGGGGTCGAGTTGTCTGCCAAGGACCATTTCCAGCATTTGGATTTTGCATTCGATTGTAGTTTGGTGGGAAAGACTGTTCTGATGTCGAGTGTGAAGTCGAAGGTAGAGGAACCTGGTATCCCGAAGGAAGCTCCATGAAGCTCGAAGGATTCTGCGCTGGGTATCGAGGCTGAGGTTGAGAGAATCCTTCCTCTTCGCCCAAACTCCTCGAACTCGCTCTCGAATTCCCTCTTTCATCTTCTTCCATACTAGGTGCCTTCTTTCTCTTTCTATTCTCTGGAACTTCTCCTCCATTATCATCTTTCGTTCCAGCCTTCGTTGCCCTTCTCTTTCGTTTCACTCCTCCTTGCTTCTGAATTTCCGCCGCTCGATTCGCCGTCGCGATCGCTACTGAAGTTCCCTCGTAAGCACACTTGCTCGCTGCTACCGTTGTATTTCCTCTTGCTGATTTGAGGCAGGGAGAACAGTACGGCCTTGACGCATCGCATTTGACCTGAGGGAAATGAGCGATAAAATTAAGCATTCGTCAGTTCAAGTTCGTTTCAAGCCGGCTTATGAAGGGAGGGTCGCTCAGATTGGCCGCTGACGATTTCTCGGACGTCGAGATCGAAGAATGAGAGAACAAAGGAAAGGTAAAGGTTCCGAAGTGTTTGATGTCCGAATTTTCGTGCCTCGCTCAGAGTCGCCGAAACGGAATTGACGGTCTCAGGCGAGAGGTTTGAACGAGAGAGAGGGACGGAGGAATAATCTGAGAATGATGAAACTCACTTTACGAGCTCGACAGGTATCACAACTGTTGAAATTGCGAGAGGGAACGAGGAGTGAAAGTGGTAAGCCAAGTGAAGCGACTTTTGACGAGGAAAGAGAGTGAACGTACGCTGCGCCCCTTGCTAACATTGGTCTCAGTGATTTGACCTGATCAGGTGAATCTCCTTCTTCTTCAGCTGGTCGTTGTTGTTGTTGAGATTGATTCGATGAATTAACGGATGAATTGTTGTCATATCGATTACTCTGCTGTTGTTGCGGGTTGTTCCCATTGTGATTCGAGAATGGCATGTAGTGTGGTGGATCTGCCATCTGGTACTTTGAACTGCTTCGTCGAGTGAGGAGAGGAAAGTCGTCGGGTGAGAGGCAAAATTTCGGAGGGAGTCGTTTCGGTTTTTGTCGAACTCGGTCAGGGAAAGTGGTCCAGATCTTGCGCGACTCTCGTGGCCTCAGGGGAGGTGCTCGAAACCGATCGAAGGCTGCTGTACCGCAACTTGGCTAAAAATTGAGTACTGCTTGCATTCGAAGAATCTCTTCATTCTCATCCTCCGCTTCAGACGTCACAAATCATGCCGCTATACGAACTCGTGTGTATCGCACAACACTCTGCTCAACTCGTGAGTCCCGCATCCTTATCGTCCTCTTCAAAAGTTTCATCTTCTCGACTTTCCATCATTGCTACCCCCCTCCTCACTGGATCTGAGCTGTCCGAGACTGCACAGTGGAGCTCATAAACACCTAGAATCACTTTCTGAGAACTCGCACTGACATTCTCGCTTGTTCTTCCCTTCCTCCCTCTCTCCTCCTTCTCCCTCATCTCTCTACTTTATACAACTCCCTCGCCGAACCTTCCGACTCGTCTGCGACACCATTTCATACTTATAGGCACCCCTACGTACTCTCACAGTTTCAGCCTCATCATTGATCCATCAAAACGGAGGAGTCGTTCGAAATCTTGATCATTGGGGAACTCGAAACTTGCCTGCTCGAGCCAAGATTGGGAAGCGAAGAGGAGGAGGAGGTAGTGCTGAAGGCGGACCGGGTGCTGGATACACTGGAGAGTAAGTCGAGAGCGAGGAACGATTCTTTGTGGGAAGAGACATCACTGAACTCGATACTTGCTCATGTTCTACAGTTATTGGACGATGAGATTCGATTGCAACCCTCCTACACTCGCTGCGTTGAACGAACGATTACGACTGGATCCCCTAGTTCTACGGTACGCTTCAGTAGTTCAATTGTTTCCCTACGAGGCGTTTCACTCATGCTTGTTCTGCTTCTTCGATTTAATAGATGGACGACATTGAAGCTAGGATCGACTCTATCGCAAGTAACAAACCCCCCGACAGATCCTACTATCAAGTTCAACCGACAGGCGCCGGCAGAGGAAGTGGGAATCGCTGAGCGATGAGCTGGAGAGGAAGCGAGTTGTATTGTACCAGTATAGTAATCTAGACACTCTCAAGTATAGCTTCTTGCTGCAACTTCGAGAGAGCCGCAGGTGTTCTCGCGTCAAGAGCGTGAACTCTATCGCGTTGTGCGAAATCATCGTATTCTCCTTTTGACGGTCTTCGTATTGCGGGAGTCGGTTTCTGCTTGACTTTCATCGTCTGAGCGCCTCCTCCTTCCAGTTTCGTCGGAGTATCGTATTGCAAAAAGAAGTGGTCAAGTCGACTTGAAATTCTTGCGAAACCAACCTTCACTTCTTTCAATTCACCTCGACCTCTCACTTCGGCTTCAATATGTTCTCAAGCGGAACGGGTACACCTCCAGTGACTCGTGTGAGCAGGCGAGCTGCTTCCCGTGCAACTAGAGGTTCAATCGCTCCTTCTTCTCCACCTCCAGCCTCGACTGCTGCCTCAATTCGAACAGCTACAACACTCAGAGCACCATCAAGAAGAGGTCAAGCAGTATCAGATGCAGGAAGTGCCATGGACGTTGAAGAAGAGGGAGAAACAGAACAGCAGCGTTCAGTAATGGAGAAGAAGCTACAGGACAAGGTACTCGTCAAGGATGACAATTACATCGTGACAGAGAGGAAAGGGCTTCCGGTAGAAGTACAACAAGCTATCTCGTTAGCTGGTCAGTCCATCTCCCAAAAGTTCACTCATCTCTTGTTTCGCTCACCATCCTATTCGCGTTTGTACAGATCCCTATACACAGCCAGTGAAAGCTGTACTGGACCCAAACACTGGTTTCGCCCTCCTCGTGACGAGCGAATATTGTTTGGTTTGGAATTGGTCTCAAGTAAAACCGCACTCTCGCTTCCTTCGCTGATAGTACAGGTTGCTGATCACTCGGTCCCAATAGGCCTCACCCTCAGCTACTACCTATGTCTTCCCCCTTCCATCCCACTCGCCTCTCCCTTCGACCGTCAAAGCCTATTCACCTCTCTCTTTCGCATCTCTCGTCCCTTCTCCCTCCTCCAACTCCTCCAACTCAGCCCATCAACGCGAACCAGGACTTCTCGTACTCTCTCCCACTGGTCAGCTCCGATTATGGGAATCCGTTTCCCTCTCCCTCTCCGGCGTAGAACGCTTCAAATCGACTTCGCTCCCTCTCCAAGAATCCGAAATGATCCGCTCTCTTCAGCTCTTGTCGCCCACTTCCTACCTCGCCAGTACCTCAAGCTCTCGAATCTTCGTCGTCACGATCAATTCAATTTCAGGTCGAACTGAACTCGGTACGAGAGTGTTGGAAAAGAGCGTTGGATGGGCTAGTTCAATCTTCTCTTCGGTGTTCGGTGGGAAAGCGTTGGATCCTAGAGCAGGAATCCTCGCCCTTGCAATCTCGCCATCGACCTCATCGAATGGAGAGAAACAGGTGTTTGCGGTGTTGGAGAAAACGGCTCAAGTTTGGAACGTGTCGAGTACGGGATCTGGAGAGAGGTTGGTTGGTGCAGAAGTAGACATCTTTGCTGGAGTGTTGGAAGCTCTCGAAGGAAGGAAAGTCGGAAATGAGCAGTGGGCGATCAATGAAGGAAAGGTCGAAATTGTCGATGCGGGAGTTACTTCGTGAGTTCCCTCCCTTTCGCCTTTTCTGTTTTTTTCGATTGCTGAAGGTGTGTCCCTTTCCCCCGTATTCAGGAGAGGAGAACTCGCGATTTTGGTTTCGCATTCTACTTCTCAAACCGCACAAGGATTCCAATCTTTCGCTATCGTCCTCCTCAACGTCGCCGGATCCATCGTTGAGGTAGCTGGGATCACACGACTAAACTATCAATCTGTAAGCACCTTTCTCGGTTCTATCGGCTCAAGTTCCAAAGCTGAGCAGTTCTCTTCGCGCCATAGCGACCTGATCCTCGACCGCTTTCGACGCCGCATCTATCACTTTCTTCAGACGAGACGGCTTTCGTGGTCTTTGCCGATGCTGTTGTCATCGCATCGCTCGCTAACGGTAAGTCGACTAGCTTTCTTTCGCGCGTGTTCTTGGGGACTGATCTCGAAATCGTTGACAGACTCGCCATTCGAGGAAAACTTCCCTCTCCGCCACAACACGAATCGATTCATTGGTGTTTCCCTACCCTCGATCTCTTCTTCTCCTTCATCCGCTTCGACTCTCTCGCTCCTCACTTCGACCGCCTCGCTTCTTAATTTGAGCGTCACTCCTCCAGCTCCTCTCCCTCTCTCAGTCAACAATACCTCGGAAACCTACAAGACTCGCAAACTGAAAGCCAAAATTGAACACGCTATCTATTTCGGAATCACCTCGACTAGTTCTGACAAGAAGAAGAAGTCGAATCAGAACGCTGAGGAGGAGGAGAACTTATTCAAGTTCGATCTGCAGAGAGATTACGAGGGTGATTTGGCTGTCGCTGTCGAGGGAGTCAGTAGAGATCTATTGGCTTCAGGTGAGTTTCGCTGCTCTCTCTTGTTCACGAATAACCCTCAAGAATGACGATACTTCCGTTTGTCAGCTTCGCCGAACATGCCTCTCATCCTCGATCTCCGAGCTCAACTTGCTGATCGAGCACATCGAGCGAGAGCTTTGATCGAGTACATTCAGGATAATGGTCTCGTCGGAAAGGTGAGCATTTCGATTCTTTGCTTAAACGACGTAGGATATGCACTCAATCCCTTCCACCGATATAGCTACCACAATCTACGAGGAGACAACTGAGCTGGGATGCGGAAAGAATCGTTGCTGCCGGAGCTCTTTGGTCTCATCAAAACGCTCGTTTAGGGTCAGTCTCTTCTCGTTTCAATCAGACTTGCTTCGTCGCTCGCGCCCGGAGCTAATCAGTAGATTGTGCATCGTGCATAGTGAGCAAAATGTCTTGTCGCAGGCGATTTTGACCTTCATGGACGAAGTCGGTGAGGGATTCGGCGAAGATCCTCTCAGACTGTTCTTCCGAAGCAAAGTCAGTGCAACTCTTTCTTCCTCTCAAATGGGATCAAACTCACGCCATTGCTTCCTCTTAGCTCGCCTCTCTCGGCAGCGTTGTTGAGGAAGTCACTAAGCAAGCGAAGGACGTCGTCTCCTCCTCTGCCTCAAGCGAGACGAAGACTCCTGTTCTTCACGAGGCGAATCAAGTTGCTATCGTATGTGGTCTACCTTCCCTGTCTAAACCCGCTCCATTGCTGACGACAAATTCCGCTTTTCTAGCTCGTCTTCTCTGCCATCGCTCGCCATCGACTCGAAACCCTCGACCTTTACGCAATTGACCCTACGACCCTCGCTGCTGAAGCTTGGTCGTCTCGCTCTTCACTCCTCGACGGTCTCCAGTGGCACTTCGAAGCGACACAATCTCTCCTTTCCGAGCGAGTTCGAGATTTCGGTGCCACCAACTCTCGGCAGAGTGGGTTCGCGACAGGACAGCAATCGTCGACGGGAGGTCAAGAAGCGATGCAGGAAGAGTTAAGAAGCCAAATGGCTTCATTAGCTGAATTCGTCTTCTCTGCTATCGAAGAACGGTTACTGCACTTACAAACGTACGTCTCTCGATCATGCTCGACATGACCTTGGATCAATCTGACAGACCTCATGCTGCAGACTTCAAGGCGATGGACCTACTTCTCCCGAGTTCCGCACCCTCAACGAGAAGTACCTTTCTCTTCGACCGAGATTCATCAAAACTCTCGGTAAGTTGCATTGCTATTCTCCTCGTTCAAACACACGCTTACGAGCTCTGGATTAACAGTATCGATCAACAAGGTATCCTCCGCTTTCGAACTTGCTGAACGCCATCGAGATTTCCGTTCTCTCGTCGAACTCTCAACCGATTCGAAGCATGGCTCAATCAACAAAGTCCGCTTATTCCTCGACAAGTACGAAAAGGACTTCGCGTTCCCCTTATACGAGTTCTATCATGAAAAGGGTCAGTCTCCGTGAATTTCTTTCGCCTGATTTGCCTTAACCGATATATTCGCTCCTATAGGTCAACTCCGAACGCTACTCGAACCTGATGAAGCCCATCGGCCACTTCTCACTGCTTTCCTTGATGCTACCTCGAACACTCGACTTGCTTGGATCAATGATGTCGCGATCGGTCGATACGAGCACGCGACCGAAGCACTGACAACGGAAGCGTCGAACGAAGGGAGCCTAGCGCAGAAAAAGGTGCGTTGTGATCCCGATTCTCTCACAGTATCCCTATCCCTCGATTTAACCGAGAATTCTCACACCGAAAACAGATCCTGTTCAGTCTCAGCAAACTCGCTCAAGTCGCTCAGGTCTCGAAGGAAACCATTGAATCGGAATCAGTGCAGAGAGCCATTGAAGGTATAATCTCTGCTCATCTCCCCTAACGGATCCTGCTGATTCAAGGATTGGAATCTCAGCTATCGACGACAATCTCGATCTGGTCAACTCGCAACAAGGTCTGCGGATACTATTCGATTCACTCCTGTCCCAGTCCGAAAGTCGTTCGACACCTCAACAACAAGGGGAGACGATCGCATCTCGAGTTGCGCCAGCTTTATCTGATCGACCAGCTTTCGCAAAGGCGAGTTGAGCGAGATCCTCCGCATCTTCGAGAATTAAACTAATCGCTTTACCTTCTCACCAGCTCTTTGCTACTATCTCGACTCGACTCCTACAAGGGGCTGCCCTCAAACCTGAAGAACTGATCGACCTCCTCACCCTCAAGGAGAACGTCAATGAGCAATCCGGAGATTTCGCCTCGGCCCTCGATGTTCTCGTCCGAGCGAAGGTCAGCAGCTTCGTTCGCTCGATTTGGGATCATCGCTGATAGACGTCGTCAACAGGACTTGCCTCAAGCGAGAAAGCAACTCGCTCTCGAGAACGTTTGGCGACGAGTATACACTCAAGACGAGTAAGCTTTCCTCCAACCTTCGCAATACCTTTATAGAGCTCTGACAGACAGTTTCACTACAGCTGGGCTGCTCTACGGTCTGCAACCGGACTGAGGGATGAGGAAATGGCTGGAGCTTTACGAAATACTGCTTTCTACGCGACTTTAGCCAACGCTTCGGGATCCAGTAAGCTATGAGTTCCTTCTAATATCTCCCGAACACATTGCTCATCGCTTTTGTCGCTCCTTCAGATCATCCTCCATCTCTCTACCTCGAACCGCTTCAATCGCTTTCAAGCGCGACCCTACCATTGCTCGCTGCGCTTCATCCGTCACTCTCTCAAGCCGACCTCGCACTCTTGCATAACGACTATGAGATCGAGAACCGAAAACTTGAGCAAGCAGTGAGGGAAGCCGGTCTCGAAGGCTATGCGAAGGAGATCGTTCGCTTATTGAGAGCGGATGAGATGGAGAAAGAAGGGAGCCACGAGATTATTATGGTAGATTAGAAGCGACACGAAACGAAAACATGCAACATTTTTACGTGGAGCGAAATCGAGAGTCGAAAGCCAGAGAGTCGAAAGCCAATCTGCGTTCTCAGCCTGATTCCGATCGCGGACGTTCTCCCGAGGGTGTCAAACGAACGAGGAGTCTACAGTTTAGTTACGAATGATAGTAATGCTGCCGGGAGAATAGATAGAGGATCACAATAAAGAACTTCCAGGGAGAAACGAGTCAACGAAAAAGACAAAAACTATCGGTGATCTGAGTATAGGTAGATAGCCAGCCATTACAAGAGATCGACGATGTGAAAGGAAAGTAAAGAATTGTCGCGCAAAGCCAACAACGGTTACTCGAGTTTCATACAGAGTTCGTTGGGTGCGGCGAAGTAAAATGAATAGTGAAGGCGGGGCAGAGGATGAGGGTGAAGCGTGTCGTAAAGGGGTCGTTACAGAGGAAAGGATTGTTGAATGAGTTTGGACGAATCTACTCGATGCGTTCGCAAGTCGAATCCGAGGTTTGGACGTATCCAGTTTGGCAAGAGCCTGAGAACAAGCCAAGACATCAGTGACTGATGCTCCGAAGATAAGAGAAGTATGGAGAGTGGTAGACTTACGGACAGAGCATCCTCCCTTCAAGCAAACGGTCGACGAAGCACCGACAATTTCAAGGCAGTTTTGAGCAGTTCCTTGGGTGTTGCATCCTCCGCACTCTACGACGTCGTCAAGACGGACGCACTAAGGTATAGAGAAGAGGGTGAGCATTGCATGTACAGGAGGAAAGCAAAAAGAGGAAAGAAAGCTCACGGAGAAGTCGCCGAAGCTACCTGAAGGGCAGGTTCGCTCGTCCTGGGCACAGACATCGCTGAAGACATACTCTTGAGCACGACGAACGGCTTGGGAAGCAGAGGGACCTCGAGTAGCTGAGGGTCCAGCGTGGCTTGAAGCTCCCGAAGAGTGCGATCCATTTCCTCCATTTCCTCCTCCAGGAGCGGTGGTAGGGTGAGCTTGCGATCCACCGTTGTGAGTGGTTGAGGGTTGATCGTGCCACGAAGGTCGGGAAGTAGGACGGTGTTGACCCATCGAAGAGTGGTGGAAATTTCCGCCGTGAGATCCTCCGTTTCCGTGTCCTCCATTTCCTCCATTTCCTCCATTTCCTCCGTGCGAGCCTCCGTTCGAGCCTCCGTTCGAGTGGTGACCTCCGTTCGATCCGTGAGATCCGTGGGAAGAGTGTCCTCCCGAAGAGTGGCCTCCAGAGTGAGATCCTCCTCCGTGGGAAGGAGATGAAGAGGGTCCAGCCTTGATAGGACGAGAGGAAGCGTGGTGGACAGCAGACGATGAAGTGCGGTCGTGGAACGAAGGACGGCTCGAAGGTTGGTGATCTCCCGAGTTGACGTGGGAAGGTTGGTGGTGCTTGTAAGAGTAGCTCGTAGTGGTAGCCGACGAAGCAGGTCCTCCAGGTCCGTAAGTAGTAGTGTGAGCGTTGTGAGGGTGGTGGGGAACATGGGTAGGAGTTCCCGAAGGACCAGCCGTTCCGGTGTGCGAAGGACCGTGAGAAGCCGAGTGCGAGTTGTACTCACGCTTGGCGAGCTTGGTGCAAGATCCTCCAGGGGTGAGGAAGTGGTCCTACGAAGGAGAGAGAGCCGAAAAGAGAGTCAGGACAATGCCGGAAAACAACAAATGAAGCGATGACAGAAAAGTCAACTCACATCGTCGCAAGCTACACCGCACTCTACCTTCTCGTTGTGAGAGTATGCCATTCCGAGGAAGTCAGAGTCGACGGAGACGCAAGTAGCACGACCGTTGACGGGCGAAGGGCAAGCAGAGAAGTCTTCGGGGTTCGAGTCCTGCAATTTGTCGCAGGAGGGAGTGAGTTCGAGTACACGCGATTATAGCGCTCACACAGGGACGAGAACATACGGAAGCGCATCCACACTTGGACTCTCCATCGATGGTGACGATACCAATCGATCCCTTCTCCGAGTTGTAGCAATCATCTTGGTCAACGACGACCGAGTTGACGACGGTGATAGGGCAGTCCCTGTTGATCGATCGAGATGCATGAGAACCGGAAAGTCCGTCGAAGAAGGGGTGAATGGGGGAAAACTTACGAGCCAGAGCATGAAACGACACCGCATGAAGCAGCAAAGCTTCCGGTGTCGAGGTCAAGGACTGAGTTGCAGACCGACTCTCCGTGAGCAGAGAGCTCACAAGCAGTGAAGTCGGGGAGGTTGTCCTACAGTAAACACCAAGAAAATAGAGAGTTAGTTGATTCAACCAACATTCTTCAGACGCGACCCTTCAAAAAGGTAGAGAAAGGGAGGATTTACGGAAGGGCAACCACAGTGGGTCTCTACTTGACCGTTGGCGAGAGTGACTCGACCAACACCGACGAGTCCCTTGAGGTTTGAGGAACCAGCACAGGCACTGTTAGGGAAAACAGAGGTCGAAACGACAGAGGCGTAGACCGAGGGGATGGAGAGGAGGGCGATAGCCGATACGAGAGAGAGACGGAACATATTGATCTTGATGAGGGTTTGTTAAACGAGTGTGGGAGGCGTAGAGCCACGGAAGAGTTGGACTTTGAAGTGAAGAGAAGAGGGGAATAAACAATCGACGCCGGCTGCTTGAAGAGACTGGCGAAGGAGAGTTGGTTGGTTGTCGGAGTAAAACTTGAAGAGTGTCGGAAGAGAGAGAGAGAAGCTGTTGGAATGAAGAAGAGGAGGAGAAGGGAAAGAGGGAAAGTTTGGTGAAAAACGGCGGCGAGAGAAAGTTTCGACAAAAACAATCGCGGGGCGCGCCAGGCACAAACAATCGAAAAACAACGTCGCGCCCTATGTGGAGCCGCATCAGCGAGCAGCTCTCTCAGCTTGGGATTTCGAGATGAAAACAAACCCAAGATTCCATCTGTTCTTCGCGTCTCTCTCTCGTCCTCGACCAAAACACTCGAATTAATGATCGTTGCCGAATATTCTTGACTGACTGAGTTTCGTCCTTTGTGATCGGTCACTCTCTCTCGTTTCCGTTCGAATCGCCGTCAATCGTTTTTCTCCCGTCGACGATGAATCGTTCACTCACTTGATCTTGCTCGGATATTACATCTGCTCATAGCTCTGCGTCTGAAAGTCGATGTTTATTAGCAAGAGCTTGCCTCGTAAGTTCAGTGGCTCACTTCGTTTAAGAATCTTCCCTCTTTCTGCTTCATTTCGTTCATTCGCTCGTTCGTTGTTGCTGTGACCCTTCGACATGACTCGCCGAGATCCCGCCGAGATGCTCTGGTGATCGTCAAGCAGCGCTTGTTGTGTTATGAAGATGCTGAGCCAAAACGTTTCGAGCTGAATCCAAATGTCGTAGAGAGTTGCGAGTTTACGATTTTGCGAGTAAAGCGGCTCGACTAGTAGGTCTGGTTGAGCTAGAGGTTGGGATCAAGTGAAAGAGTGAGAAAAGGGAAAGAGAGAAGCGAACAGTGCTACATCTCCAAAAAATTGATCAAAGGGTTTGAGCGTTGATCCTCGCTCGCTGAATTCGCAAAATTTGAACCTCATCTCTGCCTCGCATAGTATTCACCTACACCAAAAGCTGCAAGACCACAAGCGAAACAAATCGATCCGATAATGATGAAAGCACACATCTTCTTGAACCCAGTTTCGTAAGGAATCGGTAACCCTATGCACGCTGCATCGATGCAAGCCTTCTCCAGTGATTCCCCTAGCTTCTCCCGTGAGAAGACATTCTTGACTCGTTCTCGTCCTGCTTGACCGATTGCTGCTCGTTGTGAAGGGGAAAGGGAGAGGAGGGAAGAAATCGCTTCGGTCCACGGAGCTACTTTGGCAGGGCGAAGGAGACCTGTCGTTGTCGTTGTGAGGGACTCGGAGGATAGTGTCGATTCAGAGGGGAAGGATAGACCATTGTCGACGATCGTCTCGGTTGGTCCTCCGCTCGTAGTCGCGATTACTGGAAGTCCAGAAGCCATCGCTTCGAGTGGTACGATGCCAAAGTGTTCGTACATGGGAGTGTAGAGGAGCGCGATATTCGATTCAGCCGAGAGGAGGTAGGATTTTTGGTGAGAAGTCATGTTGAGGAGGAAGAGGATTTGAGGGAAATCTTCGGCGGAAGGAGCTTTGTCGGAGATTGTGGGTCGATTACGAGGAGTGACGCTTGCGGTCATGGAGGAGAGTGGGGAAGAGGAATAGGTGTATTGAGAGAGATTGTGCTTTGCCGCGAGTTTTTGGAGGTTGGCGAGAGTAACGACATTGTCAGGTAATCGAGAATCGAAGCCACCTGTGTATGGAGAACTTCAGCACGCTATCAGCTTTATGAGACAGAGAGGATATCGACCAACCTGCGACGATCAAGCGAAGTTTTGGGTGTTCTGAGCGAACTTTTGCGAATGCTTCGACAGCGAGTCCGATATTCTTCTTTCCTTCAAATCGGTTGATCGATAGGAGTGTAGGAGTGTCGCTGTATAGCAAGCGTAAATCAGCAAGAATCCGTTCAGATTAGTTCGAGCGAGCTTACCTGACGAGCCATTTGTCCTCAACTCTCGCTTCAACCTTGTTCTCGTAAGCTTCCGGATCGACTGCAGGGTAAACGGTTCGAGGAATCCTCCCTAGCTCTCTGAAAGTGTTCTGAAAGACTTGCGAGGTGAAATCGGAATTGACGAGGATCTTGTCTGCTTCTCCCGTCGTGGACTGCTCGATCGCATCAATCGGGATTCGATACAAAGCAGTGATTTCACCCTTGATCGAGAATCCTCGTGGTCCTCTTGGATCTGGAACAAAGTTTGAACCGGGAGCGAGGAGTAAATCGGGGAAGTGACAGTAGAAGACGATTCGATTGAAACCGAACCATCGTAGGAATGGAATCGCAGTCGAGAGTTGGTCGATGACTATCACGTCGAAGGGTTCTAGTTGTCGACGAATTGACCAGTCGGCAGAGGAGATGTAAGGGATATCGAGAGGGAGTATGAACGCTCGGAAGAAATAGGTCGAGGAAAGGTGAAAGAAGAGGCAGGCGAGGAGGAATTGAACTGTTAGGTGCAGTTGACGAGCGATAGCGCAGACAATCGTGAAGCTGCCGAAGAAGGATCGAGGGAAGATGGAGTTGCCTAGAACGTGAACGCTCAGAGATCCTGCGAAAGTGAGAACGGTGCGAAATGGTCAGTTCCGTCAATACGCTGCCCGTTTCTCGCGGCGCATTGCTCTTTATCTCTGCCCGCTTCTTTCTTTGAGGGTCATTTTGTGCTCTCCACCAAGATTACCAATCCCAAGCCGAATTTGGCTGCGAAGCTAAACTTGAGAGTGCAAAAAAGTCGGCCAACAAGCGTGGGCGCTTCTGAGATGGAGGCAGAGGGAGTATAGAATATAATGGAGGCAGAGTGTACGCACCGTTTCTAGTCTCTTCGAAGCTCCTCCCCTTCTTTCCGTCTTCATGGTAACTCGTAAAGATCTCTACCTCGTGTCCACGCTTCTTCAATGCCAATGCAGCATCTACCACTAATCTCTCAGCTCCACCTGTATCCAATCGAGAGAGTCAGTCCACGCGTAGATGGGAGAGAGAGGGAGGATGGAAATGATTTGATGTGGGGACTTGTAAAACTGACCTAATCCTAGATCTGGATGGATGAAAGCTATACGCAGGTTGTCTGGTAGCTCTATAGGTGGATATGCAGCTTCCTGTTGCGCTCTCGTGGGTTGTTGATCAGGAGGGAACATTGTTTCAAGCGAAAGAGAGAATTTCGCAAATCTTGCACAAACGGGCAAAGTCGCAATCTCAAATACTCGTCTATGAAACGGTTGCGAGACTTTGCAAAGGTACTGATATTGTTGACAAGCTACAAATTGGGAACGAGAAAAAGCCAATTCCTGTCCCAAGTCGAATCAATCAATTTCGATGACTTCGACTTTCTTCTTCTTTCCACCTCCTCCAAGCGTGTTGCCTTCTCCCGAAAACGGTTGCGCAGATGCTTCCCTCGTCGTTTGAGGTGGAGCAGCAGCGGCAGGAGTAGCGGTTGATGAAGGACCTGATGGAGCACGAGGGCCTCCTCCTCCTCTCATTCTCCCGCTCAAAGTCGTCCCTGATCCAACAATGTTCGCGAAAGGTACTTGTTCAGCTTGAGCTTTCTCTTCTTTCTCTGCACGTTGAGCGACTTCTGCGGCGGATCCAGGCGGAGGAAGAGTATTCGAGAGATCGTAGCCGAAGAAAAGGGTACCGAAGGGAAGATTGAGTGCTGCTGGAACATGTCGAGTACCGAGTTGCGTATCGGCAGTAACGATACGAGGTTGACTGCAGCGAGAAATTGAGATCAACGAAACTATGCGAGGTATGAAAGAGAGAAACGAAACTCACTCGGTACGAATAATTCGACTACCCTCATCGACTCCCTCGATCGCCTTCGCTTTGACACCTTTGCCCTTGACCCTCTTTCCTCCCAAGCTGTTCCCACTCCCCCTGAACGCCTCGAATGATTTCGCCGCTTCTTCCTCCGTTTCTTTTCCCTTTCCTTTCCCTCCAACTGGTGTACTCGTTCCACTTCCTTTCCCATCTACCTCTTGCATCCCTTTCGTATCGATCCCTAGCTTCTGTGCCATCGTAGGTAAGTCGGCACCTCGAGGTTTGTATTCTGGTTCGACGTAACCGACTGGAGGAGCGAAATCGACTTCGAGATCGGTATCGATACAAGAGATGGCGGGACCTGGAGGAGTAATCTCCATGATGAGAAGTCGGAAGGTGAGGGATTGATAAGCGATTTCGATAATGTCTCCAGCAGAAAGACATGAATAGTTTCCGATAGCTTTTTCGAGGCTGCAACAACAAGGTACCTTACCAATCAGACGAGCCGACAGATTGAGCTAGGACTATGCTTACGCTGCTTTGGGATCGCTAATCTCGAGGAAATCGACACTTTGAGGTTGAAGTTTGACCAATTTTCCTTTCGGGTAACGACCTCCGACAATTCTGATCGGATCTCCTTCGTTCAAGCGCAATTGATCCATAACCTGCGATAAGAACTACTATGAGGGCCTTGGTAGCTCAATGAACGATGAAGTAGACTCACCCATTGAGGTAGATTGACGCAACCTTCATCAGCGATGAATTCGAGAACTCCGACATGAGTGTTCAATTCGGTGTTTGCTGGATTCGTCAGCTCAAAGTTGATTGGTAGCTCGATATCGAGTTGAGCTATAAGGTCAATGATGATGAGCGGGATGAGCGTTGAGCGAGGAATGAAAGTGAGAACATACTGAGTTCGTCAAGTGCGGAAGGAGGCATGACAACTATTTTCCGATTCGAGTCAGCTCACCGCATTCTTGTATAGTCAAGAAATTGACGTACTCTTTCCACCAAACATCAAGTTCTGCCTTCCACCTCCATAACTCCTCCCTTGTTGAACTTCGAGAATCGCAGTCGAGTAAGCCCTATATTGCCTCCTGAACGCGCTCGCTGGCGGTCTCGCGAATGCATGACCTCCGAATCCAGCTTGGAATGCGTTGGGATTGAGGAACCTCCTAACTCCCGCTGGACCAGCAGCAGCGGCGTAAGGATCGACTTCATCATCTGAATCTTGTGCTATCGGTTGAGGTGGAGGTTGGTAGCGTCTGATAGGTGCAGGTTCAGCAGGTCTAGGTTGAGCAGCTTGAGCTCTAGGTTGATCCTCGTCGATGAAGAGATCAGAGTCGTATGCGTCTTCATCATAATCCTGAAATTCCTCATCAGAAGACTGTTGCTAGAGCTCTTTAGCTTCCTATATGATACTCTAGCTAGTCTGTACTCACCATGATAGCGTTTCTTGGTGTGTAGAGAAAGTGGGTGAATGGAAGGAAGTTGAACAAGAGCACTCTCAGGGAATGACGACAAGGGACGTCTCTTCTGTCTTTTCGCGTCGGATGTAGCTATCGCTCTTGATGTTCTCAGGCAGCTTCTTGACAAAGAGGCGGATGTGGGGAGGAAGCGAAAAAGATGAGATGGAATTGGGAACGGAAACGATGCTAAACGAAAACTATCAACAAAAAGCTATTCCACGCTAACCACGAATGAAAGGGTGCGAGAGTAGATCCTGTGAGTCGAATTGGCTTACTCAATCAGCGCCGAGTTCGTCGATGAGTGGATGAAGCAGAGAAAACTCACCTTTGGTAAAGGTCTCTTCTGCGGTTCCAAACTCAACATCTTCTCCAACAAGTCGACAAAATTGCCGAGTAGTCTGACCTCATCATCTTTGAGTTTGCGTGTAGTACCCGCCGGCATCAAGCGAGTTCGAATGTCGGAAGGAGGTTTCGAAGGGATTTGTCGAGGAGTAATCGTGTCCTACGAGTGTCGTCGAGGCACTTCAGCAACGACGAGAGCCAAGAGAAGAGGAGAGGTGAACGTACATTCTTCTCGTGAGAAAGGAAATTCTGATTCTCGTCGAAATGTTGATCTCCAAACCTAGCTTTCTTGATGATCTTGTTCTGAAACTTTCCTTTCGTTTCCATCATGAGCAGCAACATGTGGTTGTTGGTTCGACCGGGAAAGAGAATCCTAGAAGGGAGAGATGAAGGTCAGTCGATGAATGAGAGAGGGGAGAGGAAGTTTAGCTGCTCACTTTCCGGTGTATAGTTCGTACAGCGTGCAACCGATCGACCAGACATCGAGGGAACAGTCATAAGGTAGACCGAGGACTGCAAGGGGAAAGCGCAACATGAGCGGAAGGCAAGGAAGCAGGCGTGAGAGGAAGAGCTCACTGATTTCGGGAGCGCGATAGAAACGAGACACGAGGTAAGGCGCAATGTCGTTCTCGCTGACATCGGATGCAGATCCTAGATCGCAAACTTTGAGTGTCGACTTTGATTCGTTGACCTGCAAGACGGTGAAGACACCAGAATCAGTCCGAGACTAAGCGGGAATTCGAGATTATTCTCAACTTACGAGAATGTTATCCGGTTTGAGGTCAGCGTGCATCAACTCGCACTTCTTCATAAGAGCCAACGCCATGAACATCTGACTAGCATAAGCCCTGACAGCTCGCAGGTTCAAACCAACATCCTTTCCATAACGCTTGACGACTTCTCGCAAGTTCATGCTGAGCGATTCAAATACCATACACAGATGGCCTCGGTGTTCGAAGGTTCGGAGTAAGCGGATGAGATGCTTCTTGTCGTCCGGATCGGCATCCATCAATCGACGAAGGATTTGAGCCTCTTTCAATCCAGCTTTGAACCTGCGAGTCGAATTATTCAGCTCAGCGCCTGACACAGGACTGAACGAGGAGTTCTGACTTACATGCTCTCTTGACTCCTGACCATCTTAATCGCAACTTCCTTCCTCTCTCCCTCCTTGATCCCTTTCCCTTCCTCTCCCAAATCCTTCGCTTTCACAACACTCGAGAACATGCCCTTTCCTAGGTTCGCTTGTACGAGGTATCGACCACCATCTAGTACCTCACCGAGGATGACCTTGTAGTAACCTGCGGCATCGTCGAAATTGTCGGCGAGGAGAGAAGGGTTCGCCAGTGTAGAAGCATCGGCATTTCGATTGACGACCTGCGGGCGCACCAGCATGTTCAGTCGAAAGCACGTCGGGGAATGGGTGTAGAACAGAGCTTACTGGTACAGTTCCGCTGTTCTTCTTCTTCTTCGTCTTCTTCTTTTCCTTCTTCTCATCCGTTCCAATCGCAAACATATCGTCCTCATCATCATCCTCATCATCATCCTCGTCTTCCTCTTCCTCCTCTATAACCGTAATAGCCTCCTGTTCCTTCCTCGTTTTCCCTTCCAACCTTTCCATTCTCCTCTCATCCTCCCTCCGATCGAAATCTGGATTATAATCCGCCGCGCTCACCTCGACCTCGTCTTCTCCAGTCACTTCACTCTTGTGTACTTCAGGTTTCTGGTCTCGTGATTGCTCTTCGTCGGAATCTTTCAACAGGGTGAAATTGGTCGATTGTCCGAGTTCGACAGAAGTCGCTCTTGAGGGATCATTTGTGGTAACAGCGGAAACAGCGGGAGAATCTACGAGAGTTCGACTCGTCAAGACTTGAGAGAAGAAGAGTGCGAAAGAGCTAGAGACTCACCTGTACCCAATTTCAATCTTTTCGCAGCTCTCTCCACCTCACTTCTTCCCGGAGTTCCAGCATCATCGTTCGTCTCTTCCTGTTTGATGGATTCTACATTCGAAGCTATCGGTGTCGACGAAACAGCTGTTTCTTTCTTGTCTTCTTTTGCGTACTTTGCGAGGATCTCTGCTCGTTTCCTCCGACGTTCTGCGAGTACTTGCTCAGGGTCTGGTTCTTCGACTGGATCGAGATTGAGCGGAGTAGAATCTTCCTCGATAGAAGCGGGAGGTGCCGCTGCTGGGGAAGGAGATGGCGCGGTTCGAGATGGGACTGGAGAATAACGACGAGGTGGAGAGTTGCGAGAGTAGTAGTTGTCGTTGTAGGAGGACATCGATGCAGCAGGTGGTCGAGAAGAACCTCGCGCGGCAGAAGGAGGTGGAGCGATGGGCGTATCAGAGTAGTTCAACATGATTCTGTCGTAACTTCGAATCGGATCAGTGAATAATTTTCGGGTTGAGCACTGAGAGGCGGCATGACTTACTCTCCTTCTTCTAGTGCATGTCTTGGAGGAGGTGGAGGAGGCTGATTAGGGTACTGACGCTGTTGAGAATAGGATGAGCCTCTTGATTGATTGAAATCATTCCTTCGAGGAGGATGGGAGTATTCACCATATCCGCCTCTTCCATTCCCTCGATTTGGACGATACGAGTTCCTGTTATCGTCGTATCTCCTATCTGGTCCTTGTCCTCCTCTCCTAGATTGATCCAAAGTGCCACTACTAGTCGTTACTGTATCTCCTCTACGATCTCTTTCCCACCAAGGTTCTTCTTCATCTCCATCATGTTGATCATAGTTGCGTTTCGAGCTAGACATTCGGGAGTTCGAAGGGGAGAGGGAGAGAGAGGAGGAGAGAGATGAGATGAGGGGTTAGTGATGCGCTGTTCTAGATCAGAGTAAGCTTTTTATGCAAACCCGGGGTGTGTGTATCCAACTAGCTCCGTCTTGTTCAGGTCTAAGGTGGAGATGCGAGTCGCTGGAGTGAATGGTGAGAAACGAAGAGAGAAGTCATCGCAACTCTCGCTCAAACAACACTCTCGTAATCTCGCTTAACTTCTGCTACCCTCAATAGAGCATCAATACATCGACTGGAGCTGGTCTCGACTCGGTTCAACTGTCTCCTCATCCGATTCGACTTCATCATCAAACAACCTTTCAAATTCCTTCAAGCAGACTCGCGGCGCTACGTGAGTCCCCTAGACGTTCTCATCAGAATCTACAGAGTCGGTGGAGAGTCAAAGAAGAGTGTCAGGAGAGGAGGTCGAAGCGAGATCGTCTTTCGCATCTTCGGAACTTTACTCTCAACACCCTTGCTCTCTCCAAAGCAGCTATACTGACCCTGAACTACATTACAGACTCATGCAGAACGCTTTCGAGCTTCCAGATCATGAATGGGTCGACGTTTCGGCAGAGTTTGAATCGGCACTCGCTGAATTGTCGATGGGTCAACTTATTCAACACGATGCGTACTCTATGATGGATCTCATGTCTGCTATCGAAGTGAGTGACGTTTCCCTCTTCTCCTATCGATGTCGGAGCTAAACAGAGTCACGCCTTTTGCAGATCAACGATCCTCGAACCGATTCCTACGTTTCCGCTAGAAATGCTCAAGTCGTCGATCAGGACGAGCTTGACGAATTCGATCCATCTCGTCAGCTAGATTCACGAGAGGTACTGTGGATCATTGACGAGATCGCGCGATCAGAGGTGAGCAGATTTCGACCTGAACTGTCCCTTTTTCCGAATTAGCGTCGACTGACTACCTCTGCTGCTTTTGCTGCTCGTCCTCTTCAGGCTACGTTTCAGGATGGACAACCTCTCATGTCAACGCTGTGGAACTGCAATTACTTTCGAACGCCTTCGCTAGCTGCCATTTCCTCGACTTGCCCTTCGCCTACCGCTGTCGACTCATTACAGTCAGTATTCCGAGCGATGCTGTTAGGGATTCTCAAGTCAAACGAGATCGTATGGGAAGAATGCTGTAAAGGTCAAGTCTACGAGGTGAGTTCCAATCAATCGAAGGAGATCAAATCCACTCTTTCTAATGGTTTGAACTCACCCTTTGTAATGACTCGATATAGCACGAAGACGTTCATCTAGCTTCTTCGACGCTATCATTCAATAATCTGATGGCTGCATGCTTTCCTCCCTCCTCTCCGTCTCCTCCAGCTTCGCCAAATCCGCTCCTCGTCGCCGGTCAGCAATCCGAACCATCAACGACTGAACCTACGACTAGAAGCGTCTCCATCGACGATGTTTTGCGACTACTGGATGGCTGTCTAGCGTGGCTACAATCGAAGGATGCAACCGAAACTGTTGATCGAGCTACCCTGGACGAACTGACTCTCAGGGTTACCTTACGAATAGTACGCTTTCTGCTTCATTCAATTCTCTCGTCGCCATTGCTGAGATATCTCGCCTCGATAGGACTTATTATACATGCTCGCCCTCCTCACTTTCCCTGCACATACTTCTCCCTCCCAAATCCGCAATCATCTCAATCGAATCAAATCCTACGAATCAAAGCTACCTTCACCTTCGTCGACAGCGTCAACATCTCTTCCACCTTTCGATCCTCCTGCATACCTCTTGTCGATTTTCACTGCATCTCGTTCAATCCCACTCCTCGCTACTTCACAGCCACCGAGACACATCGAATCTCTCCCGGTCGGAGAGAGCTATGATCGACTTGCGAGGGAATTGGTCAAGGAGCTCGGAGGGTTATGCGATTTGTGGGAAGGATGGAGAGATGAGAAAATGGGATGGAAAGAGGTCAGAGAGTATGGGAGAATGATGGCTCGACGAGCAGTCTCGCCATATCTCAGGAGTTTACATCAGGTATGGCTCACTCAATCGAGTCTCTGTTTTGAGAGTGGTTTCGTTTAATCTGACTCGTTTTCTCGCTTTACAGACGGTCATGACTTCGACACCATCTCATGTCTTCTCCGTCTCTCCCCTGATTCACTTCGCTACATCGTTCCTCACTACCCTCACACCTATTCCCGCTTCCTTCTTCCTCGAAGACCTCTACGAACTACATCAAACCGAAACTTCCTACTCCTCTCCCGCCCATCTCGTCTTCGCGTGGCTCGAACGTCTCTCACAAGAACTCATCAGGATGAGCTTGCCACTTGCAGGTCAGAATCGACCGAGACAGTATAGATGGATTCGAAAGTCCTGTCTACCTCCCGATTCAACCTGGTCCCAATTCCTCGAAGATACTAGGAGCATCATCCCAGTACTATCGTCTATCTCAGCTCAACAGAAGGACTCAGACGGGATCACGAACGGGATTCGACAGTTGGAAACGGTCGTGAGAAGTTTCTTCCTAGAATTGGTGTTGGAAAGTGTTTGTTCTGGGTTCGAAGAGGAGATGCAACTTTACGAGGAGGATGAACGAAGTCGAGTCTGGTTCGTCGTGAGTCGGCTGGCGGGGGAGCTGGAAGGTGTCTGGAGTGGTTTGGAAAAGGCGAAAGGAGGAAACGAAGGATACTTGAAAGCCAAGTTGGGAGAAGTTCGTGGTATCAAGGAGATGGCTCGAGGGTCCCTTATCGTAAGCTTTTCTTTGCTGGTCTCGCCTCGCTGCCGGCGTGTTGACGAGCATGGCTTTGAACGATCCGTTCACAGATGACTCTACTTTTCTCGAAACCAGAACCCAAATTCTCCTCACCTTTCTTACCTTCAGTACACATCGACCCGAAGAAGGCAGATCGAGGACGGTATCAACAGCGCTTCGATTGGATCGGAGGAGCTGGGTTGGAGAACGATATCGTTACATCTCAAGTTCGATATGAAGATTACCTGGCAGAACTCGAGAGCTTACAGGGGCTCGGCGTAGGTCGCTTTCTCTGCTTTCTACTGTCTCAATGTCAGTGCTGACTCTTCCATCCTCGTTCTAGCGAGATTCTCTTGTTCGTGAAGGGAAATCTAGTTTTGAACAAGCGATCAATAGTCTCACATCGATGGCGAGCGTGCCTTTGATCGATCGAGGCTCCTCTGTTCGACCGGAGCTTGCGCTGCGGGTACGCCTATCTCGAATCTCGTTTCGGAGAGGAGAGCTGACATCTCGGCTGATTCGTCCATCAGACTTTGGCATCACTCCGACGGACAGCTTATGCCAATCAGAACCAGCTCATCTCGACGAAGACACACGACGCCTCCGAACAGCAACCTCCAATCTTCACCTTCAAATGGGACCATCCGTGGTTTCCGATTTGGCACGCTTCACCTTGACCTGAACTCGTACGCTATCGCGCTGTGTGCAATAGCTTACCCTCCTTCAACCTTAACGACGGCCTCGTCAAGTTTCAGATCGCGAGACAGCGACGAGTCTTCGCAACCTCGCGGATTCTGGCAACGTTCACGTTTCGCAGTCGAAGAACGGATTGTACCTTCATCGCCATCGACCATCGATGCCCTACTCGAGGCTCTACATCCTCCACTCGGCCTCGCTAGGTTTCTCGTGCACAACTCGAGCATTTGCTAAGGTTCAAGAGATGACGGTCAAAGCGGAGGAAGATGTCACTGCTGTTGCTTTTCTGGGTAAGCCTCCTCGTATTATGCACGTTTGTGTCTCTTACTTCTCGAGCAGGTCATGACCAGGCGAGAGCGACCAAGCTTTGCGAGAAGGATGAGTTCTTTCGTCGAGGTATCGCATCGACAACGTTCGCTTCCTAGATAGAACCGATACTGATGCAAGCCTGTCGCTTTTGTTCTGCAGGGTATGCCCTTAGAAGATTGCTCGATCATTGCCCCCGAAACGATAATCAGTCATCGGCGGAGATTTTCGACTTCTTTCGCAACTCTGCTCGTTCCGTCGATATCAAGAACGTATCGAATCGACGCTAAACTTCTTTCGACCTCGCTACATTGACAAGTCCTTCTGCAGATTACCCATTCGACGACGACTTTCCTTTCTCAGCGCTGATAAATTCGGTCGCAACTCGCAGGCTCTACTTGTTCGATCGCGCTCCAGAATGAAAGATCAAGGTGTCTCCTTCCATCAAAAGAAGTTTTCGAGCGTGTTCTCAATACTTCGTAACCCTGCCGTTGCATCTTTCTTTTCTCTTCCAAATTTCGCTTCCCCCGCATCGCCACGAACTCTTTGTTGAACGAAAAGCATGCGGCTTTTTTGTTTGCTTTCTCTCTTTCTTCCTCAATCTCTCGCTTCCTCGCTCGTTCGACACGTTTACTACTTCCTCTAGAGCTACCATCTACCCTCAATGTTAGGGAAGACTTCTCTAGTACTCTCGCTTCTGGCGGCAAGCGCGTCTTCGGTTGAGGCGTTCTGGCGTTTGTAAGTCTTTCTTCTTCGTTCTGCTTCTGCGTATTGTCGTACTGACTGTCATCGATCGATACAGACCGTGCGGGAATACTCTCGTGACGGAGAGAGCGGATTCGATCGTTTCACCTTACAAAGTTTCGTACGTTCCGTTGTTTTGTCGCTTCCTCCTATGTCCTTTCATGTCCTCTTATGTTCTCTTACCTCCTTTCGCCGTTACGCAGAGGTCACGTCCATTCAATCCTAGGAGCCAGCAACTTCGCACTCGGAACGACATTCGATGAACTGCAAGCATCCGAATGTACGAGCTGCCTCGTTAAACAAGACTTATCGAACTACTGGACCCCTCAGCTGTAAGCCCTCTCGCGAAATCGCATCCTACTATCGACTCTCGTCGACTCCAGTGTCTTTTTGGGCTTCGAGACTAGCTTTGCTGACTTATTATCGCTTTCTTTTTCTCCAGCTACTTCCAATGGGTGAATGGATCGTTCACGAGCGTCGATCCCGTCGGTGGAGGACTCATTTACTACCTGCCTCGCAATCACCCTAGCGATACGACGGACGTCACTGCGTTCCCCGACGACTTCAGAATATTGACCGGCAGCCCTTTCAAGCGAACTTACGATGGCAGTGCCGCTGCCCAAGCGATCGGATGGAACTGTCTCGGAGCACCAGTATCGGCCACTCGTCAACCCTACCTTCCTCCTTACAACTGTCCCAACGGTCTTCGTGCAGAAATAAGATTTCCGAGTTGCTGGAACGGCGTCAATGGGCAATCTTCCGACTTCTCGAGTCACATGGCTTACCCTATCGGAGGTGAAAGCGGTCCCTGTCCTTCAACCCACCCTGTTCGACTCGTTACCCTTTTCTACGAGATCATGTGGAGCGTAGATCCGTTCAACAAGTTCCGCGCTCAAGCTTTGAACTCTACTCAACCTTTCGTGTTGGCACAAGGGGACGCTACCGGGTATGGGCTGCACGGGTATGTCCTATGTCGTCGAGTCTCGAGGCTTTTTTCGCAAGAGAAGAATCGCAGACTGACTCTATACTTCTTCGACTTTAGCGACTTCTTCAACGGATGGGATCGATCTGTACTTCAAGAAGCTATCGACACGTGCACGAGCGACTCGGGAGTAATCGAATACTGCAAAGTTTTCGATCTTTACGAAAGCGGTCACTCCTGTCGCAAGACTCCCGACGTCGATGAAGTCGTCCTCGGCACTCTCGCAACTCTTCCAGGATACAACCCTGTCACCGGTTTTGGAGGAGTCCCCATCACTTCGAGCGCCGGTTCACCCAACGCTCAAACTTTCAATCAAACTGCCGCTTACAATACTTCTGCTCCTCCCCTCGGCAGTAGCGCTACGGCAGATCAACCTCGAGTCCTCACTAGTTACAAGACCTGGACCTATCAAGATTGCTATTCGGATTTGGTCAACGGACGAGCTCTTCCGAACGGTCTCGCGACGAAGAACAAGACTGTCGAAGCTTGTCTCGATGCTTGCGCTTCGAAGAACTACACGATGTGCGGTACGTAACTTCTCTCTTATTGCTCTCTCTCTCCCTCTCTCGAGGATATACATCTGACCTTTCCATTGGCGCGGAAAAAGGGGTCGAATATCACGGAGAATGCTTCGGTGCGAACAAACTCGGCACTAGCTCGACTGCTCTCGGTGCTGGATCTTGTGAATTGACTTGTAACGACAACAAGCTCCAGTTTTGCGGAGGAACTGGAGGACCAGGACGAGCTTCCTTCGAGCTTTACACCCGACCAAACTCGACTGCTTCCCCTTCTTCCTCATCGGTAGTCTCCAAAACCTCGACTTCGATCATTTCGTCAGCTTCATCCGTTCGCCCGAGCAACTCTTCGACATCTCTCGCTCTCCTCCCCGTCACCAGCACAACTTCCGTATCTTCCGCTTCGATTCCCCTCAGCTCGACTTCCTCAGCATCGACCGTCGTCGCAACGAGCGTTTCAAAGACTTCGGTTCTCAGCTCGAGTATAACCTCGATCTCTTCACCTTCGTCGACCTCTGCCTTGAGCACTTCGACAACATCGACTGTACCTGCGGGTCCTACAAAACTTGCAGCTACTGCCGATTGGAAGTGTACGTTCGAAGCTACCCACTTCTCACTCGGAAGATCTCGACTGACGAGATTGACCTTCACACAGATAAGGGCTGCTACTCTGATCTCGTCAACTCGGGTCGATCTCTTCCCAACACTTTGACCGGTTCATCGAACTTTACCGTCGAGTCCTGTCTTCAAGCTGCTCAAGCCGGAGGGTTCGCTATCGCCGGTCTTTCCTACTACGGAGAGTGAGTCTGACAGCTTTAATCGCTCGCATTCGAAAGCTGATCAATCCTTCGTTTTCGATAGGTGTTACGCTGGAGCTGCTCTCTCACCTTACAGCTCCTCTGTCGATGCTTCTCGTTGCAACATGGCTTGCAAGAACGACGCGACGAAGACTTGTGGTGGTTCGGGCGTTCTTGATGTCTATCAATCTTTGAAGGTTCGTCTCTCTCTTGAGTTCCTCGCTTCTTCTCTCCATAGATGAGGCTGACTCCCGAATCGATCGATCAGGTCGCATCGCTTTCAGGACCGATCAACCTCACCACTTTTGGAAGCTGGAGCTACGATGCTTGCTACAAGGATCTCGTCAACAACAAGCGAGCTCTTCCGACTGGAGTCAGGACGAATGCGACGATCGAGGGATGTATCGCTGCTGCTTCGAGCGCAGGTGCACAAGTTGCCGGATTGTCGTACTACAACGAATGCTATTATTCGACAACTCTTTCGTCGGATTCGTACGTGATTCCCGAAACGCAATGCCGCTTCGCATGCAGTGGGAATCCTAACGAGTGAGTTCCTCACCTGTACTTATCAAGCTGAACTGTGTGCTGACGCATCGGCTCGATCTGCAGAATGTGCGGAGGTAGCGGTGCACTTTCGGTTTGGAGACTTCGTTCTGTAAGTTACTTGCTGCTAGTCCTATCACTAGCTCTTCAACTGACGCCCTATCAATCTCATCTTAGTCTCCTGTCCTCGCCACCTCGCAAGCCAAGAATAGCACGAGGGCTACCTTCAAATCGAGGGTCGCGAAACGCAAAATCGGTCGTCGCATGAATTAGATTCAATCCGACCACTCACTCTCCCCTCTATAGATAATATCATTATTCACATCAGTATCCGCAATGGAAATGAAAGCGTCGCATCGTCCTCCTCGTCTTTGCGACGTCGTCAAGTCAATTCTTTCGTTTCTTTAATCGCTCATTTTTCTTCGAGTTCTTCACCTACGGCGCTTCGACTACTCTGTTTTCTCTTGCTCTGGAGCTAACTGTATTACGAATGGTCTGAGCAGGAAGGAAACCTCCTATCCCGGAGTTCCGAAGTCGCCGCGGACCTTGAGTGAACAAAACCGGATCCCTCTTTTCGCTTTCTCTCTTTCTTTCCTCTCTCTCCCTTCACACGCTCCCTCTTCCTCTCCTTCTCTTCCTCACTCTTCACACTCTACACTCTCGAACTCAAAAGATGGCTCCTCGTGGCTTGACTGGACCCGCTCCTCTCAACGACAACCCCTTCGCTCAGTGAGTTATTCC
>Ga0308160_10001266_pt1 | contig 37037 bp, 29 predicted proteins | sample PhyFR1_FD_201036 | JGI IMG/M metagenome (GOLD analysis project Ga0308160, IMG submission 201036) | Phyllosphere microbial communities from UC Gill Tract Community Farm, Albany, California, United States - DLSLF.R1 | ecosystem: Host-associated > Plants > Phyllosphere > Unclassified | place: USA... | reverse complement strand
GAACCCGCGCACCATGACCCTGAGACATGACATTTTTATCGCGAATCACCCCGTGGTTGCGCCCCGTGCTGCTTGCCGGCACGGCGGCGGGACTGCTGGCCAGCTGCTCGACGCTGAATTACTACGGACAGGCGGCGCAGGGCCAGCTTGAACTCCTGTCGGACGCCCGTCCGATCGACGACTGGATCGCCGACCCCGGCACCAGTTCCAAACTGCGCCTCCGCCTCGAGACGGCGCGCCAGATCCGCCGCTTCGCTGTTAGCGAAATGGCTTTACCCGATAACAACAGCTACAAGAACTACGCTGCCCTCAAGCGCCAATACGTGCTGTGGAACGTGGTCGCCACGCCCGAGCTGTCGCTGAAGCCCCTGGAGTGGTGCTTCCCGGTGGCCGGCTGCGTGAATTACCGCGGCTACTACAGCAAGGATGCGGCCACCGCCTATGCCAGGGAGCTGAAGGCCGAGGGCAACGACGTCGAAGTCGGCGGCGTGCCCGCGTATTCGACCCTCGGCTGGTTCAGCGACCCGCTGATCTCGACCTTCATCAACTACCCGGATGCCGAGCTGGCGCGCATGATCTTCCACGAGCTGGCGCACCAGGTAGTCTACGTGCCCGGTGATTCCCAGTTCAACGAATCCTTCGCCAGTACGGTGGAAGAGGTGGGCGTCGAGCGCTGGATGGAGCGCTTCGGCAACCAGGGCATGCGCGACGGCTATGCGCGCTATAAAAGCCGCAAGCACGATTTCCTGGCGCTGCTGCTGAAGTACCGTAAGGCGCTCGAGCAGAACTACGCCATCGTCGACCGCAGCGATGCCGAGAAGCGCGTGGTCAAGGCGCGCCTGTTCCAGGGCCTGAAGGACGAGTACCAGGTCCTGAAAGGCAGCTGGGGCGGCTATGCCGGCTACGACCGCTTCTTCGAGCAGCCGCTGTCGAACGCCCACCTGGCCTCGATCGCCACCTACGAGGACTTCGTGCCGGCCTTCCGCACCATGCTCAAGCGCGACCGCAGCTTCCCGAACTTCTACAAGTCGGTCAAGCGCCTGGCCGAGCTGGACCGCAAGGAACGCCACCGCATCCTCAAGGCGCTGGCGCCGCAACTGCCGGCCACCCCGCTGATGGTGCAGCGCAGCGACGCCCCCACGTCGCCCGCCGCCGCCCCTTCTCACTAGACGCTGTGTTCCAATTGCTATAAAAATGCTTGCTATCGGGCGCGCTGCCCGATAGCATCATATTTAGCAATACAGAACGACCGTGCGTTTTTTCGGCGGCACATAAAACAGAGACGGAGACGAGGCATTGATGGACAAGATTTGGCTCAAGTCGTACCCTCCCGGCGTGCCCGCGGATATCGATCCCGACCAGTACGGATCCTTGGTGCAGCTGCTCGAAGAATCGTTCCGGAAGTACGCGTCCAACAAGGCCTTCGTCTGCATGGACAAGTTCATGACGTATGGCGAGCTGGACGCCATGTCGAAGCGGCTGGCGGCCTGGCTGCAAAGCCGCGGGCTGCAGAAGGGTGCGCGGGTGGCGGTCATGATGCCGAACGTGCTGCAGTACCCGGTGGCGCTGGCGGCGATCCTGCGCGCCGGCTATACGGTGGTGAACGTCAATCCGCTGTACACGCCGCGCGAGCTCGAGCACCAGCTCAAGGATTCCGGCAGCGAAGCCATCATCGTGCTCGAGAACTTCGCGCATACGGTGCAGCAGGTGCTGGGCAAGACGCCGGTGCGCCACGTGGTCGTGGCCAGCATGGGCGAGCTGCTGGGCGCCAAGGGCCTGCTGGTGAATTTCGTGGTCCGCTCGGTCAAGAAGATGGTGCCGGAGTTCTCGATTCCGCACATGGTGCGTTTCAGGGACGCGCTGATCCAGGGGCGGCGGATGCCGTTCACGGCGCCGCAGATCGCTGCCTCGGACGTCGCCTTCTTGCAGTACACCGGCGGCACCACCGGTGTGTCGAAGGGCGCGACGCTCACCCACCGCAACGTGATTGCCAACGTGCTGCAGTCGGAAGCCTGGCTGAATCCGTCGATGAGCCAGCCGCCGGTGGTCGATTTCCCGACCATCGTGTGCGCGCTGCCGCTGTATCACATCTTCGCGCTGACCGCCTGCGCGCTGCTGGGCATGCGGGTCGGGGCGCTGAACATCCTGATTCCGAACCCGCGCGACATCCCGGGTTTCATCAGGGAGCTGGCGAAGTACAAGGTCAACATGCTGCCGGCCGTGAACACGCTGTACAACGCGCTGGTGAACCACCCGGACTTCCGGCACGTGGACTTCTCCAGCCTGAAGGTGGCGAACGGCGGCGGCATGGCGGTGCAGAAGGCGGTCAACGACAAGTGGCACGCCCTCACCGGCACCAACATCATCGAGGGCTACGGCCTGTCGGAGACGGCGCCGGTGGCCACCTGCAACCGCAGCGACACGGCCGGCTTCACCGGCACCATCGGCCTGCCGGTGCCGTCGACCGAGATCGCCATCGTCGACGACGACGGCCGCGCGCTGCCGCTGGGGAGCATCGGCGAGATCGCGATCCGCGGCCCGCAGGTCATGAGCGGCTACTGGAACCGGCCGGACGAGACGGCCAAGGTGATGACAGCCGACGGTTATTTCCGTTCGGGCGACATCGGCATCATGGACGACAGCGGGTACGTGAAGATCGTCGACCGCAAGAAGGACATGATCCTGGTGTCGGGCTTCAACGTCTACCCGAACGAGCTGGAAGAAGTGATCATGGCGCACCCGGGCGTGCTGGAATGCGCCGTGGTCGGGGTGCCGGACGAGCATTCCGGAGAGGCGGTCAAGGTGTTCGTGGTGCGCAAGGACCCGGCGCTGGACGCCGGACAGCTGATGGACTACTGCAAGCAGGAGTTCACCGGCTACAAGAAACCCAAGTACATCGAATTCCGCGACGAACTGCCGAAGACCAACGTCGGCAAGATCCTGCGGCGCGCGCTGCGCGAAGAGAAGCAGGCGGCGTGAAGGTGGTTTAAAAATCGTCGTTAGCATCAAGGCGTCGTCCCTGCGAAGGCAGGGACCCAAGTTCTGCCAGCGTTGTCGGTACGCCAGCAAAATTGGGTCCCTGCCTTCGCAGGGACGACGTTTGTTTGGCGCTGTAATGCGCCTGGATACTGAATAAACAAGAAACGAGGCAAACAATGGACAAATTCTGGCTGAAGTCGTACGAGGCGAACGTGCCCCAGGAGATCGACTGGACGCAATACCGCTCCCTCACGCACCTGCTGGAAGAAGCCTTCCAGAAGTATGCCGACCGCAAGGCCTATGCCTGCATGGGCAAGTCCATGACGTTTGCCGAACTCGATCGCCTGTCCGCCCGCATGGCGGCCTGGCTGCAGAGCCGCGGCCTGCAGCCGGGCGCGCGCGTGGCGATCATGCTGCCCAACGTGCTGCAGTATCCGGTGGCGATGGCGGCCGTGCTGCGCGCCGGCTACACCATCGTCAACGTCAACCCGCTGTACACCGCGCGCGAACTGCAGCACCAGCTGACCGACTCGGGCGCCGAAGCGCTGGTGGTGCTGGAGAACTTCGCCCACACGGCGGCCGAAGTCGTCGGCCACACCCACGTCAAGCACGTGGTGGTGGCCAGCATGGGCGACCTGCTGGGCATGAAAGGCTTGCTGGTCAACTTCGTGGTCCGCAGCGTCAAGAAGATGGTGCCGGCGTGGTCGCTGCCGGGCGCGGTGTACTTCAGGCGCATGCTGGACCAGGGCGCGGGCCTGACCCTCAAGCCGGTGAACGTCGGCCGCGACGACGTCGCCTTCCTGCAGTACACCGGCGGCACCACCGGCGTCTCCAAGGGTGCGGTACTGACCCACAAGCAGGTGATCGCCAACGTGCTGCAGAACGAAGCCTGGTTCGGCCCGACCCTGGGCAAGATCCCGGCCGGCCAGCAGCCGCAGTTCGTGTGCGCGCTGCCGCTGTACCACATCTATGCGCTGACGGTGTGCGCGCTGCTGGGCCTGCGCGTGGGCGGCATGAACCTCCTGATCCCGAACCCGCGCGACATCAAGGGCTTCATCAAGGAGCTGGGTGGCTACCGCATCAACATCTTCCCGGCCGTGAACACGCTGTACAACGGCCTGCTGAACAACCCGGACTTCGCGAAGCTGGACTTCTCCGGCCTGCTGGTCTGCCCGGGCGGCGGCATGGCGGTGCAGAAGCCGGTGGCCGACAAGTGGCTGGCCGTGACCGGCATCCCGATCGTCGAAGGCTACGGCTTGTCCGAGACTTCGCCGGTGGTCACCGCCAACCGCTGCGACATCAAGGAATTCACCGGCACCATCGGGCTGCCGCTGCCCTCGACCGAGATCCGCATCCTCGACGAGACCGACCAGCAGGTCCCGTTCGGCACCCGCGGCGAGATCGCCGTGCGCGGCCCGCAGGTGATGAACGGCTACTGGCAGCGTCCGGACGAAACCGCGAAGGTCATGACCGCGGACGGCTTTTTCAAGACCGGCGACATCGGCGTGATGGACGAACTGGGCTACACCCGCATCGTCGACCGCAAGAAGGACATGATCCTGGTGTCGGGCTTCAACGTGTATCCAAACGAAGTCGAGGAAGTCGTGATGGCGCACCCGGGCGTGCTCGAAGTGGCCTGCGTGGGCGTGCCCGACCAGCATTCGGGCGAGGCCGTGAAGCTGTACGTGGTGAAGAAGAACGCGGCGCTGAACAAGGACGAGCTGCAGGCTTACTGCAAAGAGCAGCTGACCGGTTATAAACGGCCGAAGTACATCGAGTTCCGCGAGACCCTGCCGAAGACGAATGTGGGCAAGATCCTGCGGCGAGAACTCAGGGATGAAAAGCAGACTGCTTGATTCTTGAACGCAGCCATTGGCACTATTTTCCCGCTAGCGTAAAAACGTCATTCCCGGCACTGCCGGAAATGACTTCCCGCGCAGGCGGGGATGACGTATCGGGGCAGCAGGCCTAGATCGAAGTCACTTCCACGCCCACCTTCCCATCCACCACCCTGAACCCCGCCAGTTGCCGCTGCGCCGTCCGCGCATCCCGCACCTCGTCCAGCCCCATGAACCGGGTCCGCGTCTCCTTCGGCGTCACCTCCAGCAGCATGTAGCCGCGCCGGTCGCTGCGCCCGTATTTGATGTGCGGATTGAGCGCCACCTGCTGCGCGGTACGTTCCTGCGGGCGCGAGCTGGAGGTGACGGAGGTACCGACGAATTCGGTGGCCACCAGCGGATTCGCCTTCGACACCGGCCGGCCGAAGTCGCGCCGCAGTTCGCTCGCATAAAAGGTGTGCACGTCGCCGCCCAGCACCAGCGGATTGGCGGCGCGGGTTGTGGCCAGGGTATCGAGCAGGCGCCGCCGCGCCGCCGGATAACCGTCCCAGCCGTCGGTCCAGAAGCGGCCGCCGTCCGGCCCCGTCGCCGGCACCTGGCTCGATTGCGCCATCAGCGTCTGCTGGGCCAGGATGTTCCAGCGCGCCTTCGACGCCCGCAGCCCGGCCTCGAGCCAGGCTTCCTGCTCGCCGCCCAGCATGCTGCGGCGCGGATCGAGCAGCGACGGGCAGGCGCGCGCGCTGACCGACGAGGAACCGCCGGCGTTCGGCCGTGGACAGACCTGCACGGCGCGGTACTGGCGGTCGTCCAGCACGTGGAAGCGCGCCAGCCGGCCCCAGTCGTAGCGCTGGAACATGCGCACGCTGGCGAAGCTCTTCGGCGGCGGCAGGCGCAGCGGCATGTGTTCGTAGAAGGCCTGGTAGGCCGCGGCGCGGCGCGCGGCGAAGGTGGGCGATAAACGCTCGTCGCGCCCGGCGGCGTAATCGTTGGCGACTTCGTGGTCGTCCCAGGTCACGATCCAGGGCGCGGCCAGGTGCGAGGCCTGCAGGTCCGGGTCGGATTTGTACTGGGCGTAGCGGCGGCGGTAATCGTCCAGCGTGAACGATTCGTCGCTCCTCACCTGGCGCTGCGGATGCTGCAGCCGGTACGGACCCCATTCATAGATATAGTCGCCGAGGAAGGCCACCAGGTCCGGGGACGCTTGCGCGATGTGGCGGTGCGCCGCATAGCTGCCGAATTCCCAGTGCTGGCACGATGCCACCGCCAGCTTCAAAAGGTCCGGCATCGCGCCTGCAGCTGGGGCGGTGCGGGTGCGGCCGGCCGGGCTGACGGCGTCGCCCAGCATGAAGCGGTACCAGTACCAGCGCGCCGGCTGCAGGCCGGTCACGTTGACGCGCACGCTGTGCGCGAGTTCCGGCGTGGCCACCGCCGTGCCTCTGGCCGCGATCTTGCGAAACGCCTCGTCGTGCGCGACTTCCCAGCGCAGCGCCACCGCCAGCCTGGGGCTGGTGCCGGCATGCAGCGGATCGGGAAGGATGCGGGTCCACAGCACGACCGAATCGGACAGCGGGGCGCCGGAAGCGACGCCGAGCCCGAACGGGTAGCCGGCGCCATTGGGCGGCGCCGCGTGGACGATGGACGATGCCGATGCAGCCGCCGCGAGACGCGCCGCATCGAGCAGGAACAGGCGGCGCGCCGGCTGCACAGGCAACGCTTACGGCTCGATCATCAGGGAGTCGAGCGGCGGCAGCTGGCGCGGTTTGCGGTCCGGGCCGGTGGCGACATAGGTCAGCGTCGCTTCCGTCACTTTCACGACGTGGGTCTGCAGGCGGTTGCGTTCGGCGTAGACTTCGACGTACACGGTGATCGAGGTGTTGCCGACCTTGGTGATGTCGGCATAAAAGGAGAGCAGGTCGCCCACGAATACCGGATTCTTGAACAGGAAGGAATTGACGGCGATGGTGGCCACGCGGCCATTGGCGCGGCGCACCGCCGGCAGCGAACCGGCGACGTCGACCTGGGCCATGATCCAGCCGCCGAACACGTCGCCATACACGTTGGCGTCGGATGGGGAGGGCATCATCCGCAGCACCGGCATTTTGCCTTCAGGCAGGCGCAGCGTGGATGGGGTCTGGTTTTCTGGCTGGGTCATCTCGAAATCTCGGTAAAGGCTACAATCATCCCAGATTACAACATACATTTTGCATACCTGTCATGCGACGCTCATCCGCCAGTTCTCCTCCGCCAACGTCCGATCCGAATGCCCGCCGCAACGACTGGGCCACCATCCGCACGCTGCTGCCTTACCTGTGGGTCTATAAATGGCGCGTGCTGGCGGCCATGATCTGCCTGGTCGGCGCCAAGCTGGCCAACATCGGCGTGCCGCTGGTCCTGAAAAGAATCGTCGACAGCCTCAGCATCAGCCCGACCAACCCGCATGCGCTGCTGATCCTGCCGCTGGGCGCCCTGGTGGCGTATGGCGCGCTGCGCTTTTCGACCACGCTGTTCACCGAGCTGCGCGAATTCCTGTTCGCGCGCGTGACCCAGCGCGCGGTGCGCACCATCGCGCTGCGCGTGTTCCGCCACCTGCACGCGCTGTCGCTGCGCTTCCACTTGAACCGCCAGACCGGCGGCATGACGCGCGACATCGAGCGCGGCACGCGCGGCGTCAGCTCGCTGGTGTCGTACTCGCTGTTTTCGATCTTGCCGACGCTGGTCGAGATCACGCTGGTGCTGGTCTACCTGGCGCTGCACTACGATAAGTGGTTCTCGATCATCACCGGCATCGCGCTGGTGACCTACATCGCCTTCACCATCAGCGTGACGGAGTGGCGCACCCATTTCCGGCGCACGATGAACGAGCTCGATTCGAAGGCGAATACCAAGGCCATCGACTCGCTGATCAACTTCGAGACCGTCAAGTACTTCGGCAACGAGGATTACGAAGCCAAGCGCTATGACGAGGGCCTGCAGAACTACGAGCGCGCCGCGGTGCGCTCGCAGACCTCGCTGTCGCTGCTGAACAGCGGCCAGTCGCTGATCATCGCCGCCGCCGTCACCGCCATCCTGTGGCGCGCCACCCAGGGCGTGATCGACAAGAGCATGACCCTGGGCGACCTGGTGCTGGTGAATTCCTTCATGCTGCAGCTGTACATCCCGCTCAACTTCCTGGGCGTGATCTACCGCGAGATCAAGCAGAGCCTGGCCGACATGGAGCGCCTGTTCGGGCTCCTCGAGCAGAACCGCGAGGTGGCCGATGCGAAGGATGCCAAGCCGCTGGTGACGCAGGGCGCCCGGGTCGAGTTCTCGCACGTGGAATTCAGCTACGACCCCAAGCGCCAGATCCTGTTCGACGTCGATTTCAGCATCCCGGCCGGCACCACCACCGCCGTGGTCGGCCACAGCGGCTCGGGCAAGTCGACCCTGTCGCGGCTGCTGTTCCGCTTTTATGACGTGCAAAACGGATCGATCCGCATCGACGGCCAGGACCTGCGCCACGTGACCCAGGATTCGCTGCGCCACGCGATCGGCATCGTGCCCCAGGATACGGTGCTGTTCAACGACACCATCGAATACAACATCGCCTACGGCCGTCCGGGCGCCAGCCGCGAGGACATTTTCGCGGCGGCGCGCGCGGCCTCGATCCACGAGTTCATCGAGAGCCTGCCCGACGGCTATGCGACAATGGTGGGCGAACGCGGCCTCAAACTGTCCGGCGGCGAGAAGCAGCGGGTGGCGATCGCGCGCACCCTCCTGAAGAATCCCGCGATCCTGATCTTCGACGAAGCGACTTCCGCCCTCGACTCGAAGTCGGAGCAGGCGATCCAGACCCAACTCAAGGAGATCGCCAGGCAGCGCACCACGCTGGTGATCGCGCACCGCCTGTCGACCATCGCCGACGCCGGCCAGATCCTGGTGCTGGACCATGGCCGCATCGTCGAACGCGGCACGCACGCGTCGCTTATCGCAGCCGATGGCCTGTACCGGCAGATGTGGGACCGCCAGCAGGCCAGGCAGGACGAAGCTTTGGCCTCGCCGCAGGAAGTGGAACAAGACTAAGGGAACGACATGGATAAACAGATCGTCGACATCGACATGGCCGACGTCGGCCACGGCAACCCGGCCTGGATCGCCGCGCTGGAAGCGGGCAAGGTGCTGTACTTCCCGAACTTCGGGACCTACGGCAAGGCCGGTTTCGCGCCGCAGAAGGAAGAGCTGGCGCTGTTCCGCGAAGACATCCGCGACCCCAAGAGCCGCAACATCAGCCTGGATGCGGGCGGCAATCTGAAGGGCGCGGCCGGCGACGATGCCGACAAGGCGATGCTGGCCGGGATGATCGGCCGCTTCCGCGCCGAGGCCGAGGGCCTGCTGGGCAACCTGGTGCCGCGCTATGGCGAGCACCTGCGCCGCGGCGCCACCAGCTTCCGGCCGTCGGTGGTGCAGACCCGCGTGCAATCCTGGCGCGCCGACGACCGGCGCCTGCACGTCGACGCCTTCCCGTCGCGGCCCAACCGCGGCGAACGCCTGCTGCGCGTGTTCACCAACGTCAACCTGGAAGGCCAGCCGCGCGTGTGGCGCGTGGGCGAACCGTTCGAGGACGTGGCCCGGCGCTTCCTGCCGCGCCTCAAACCGTACGCGGCCTGGCAGGCGAAACTGATCAATGCACTGGGCATCACGAAATCGCTGCGCAGCGAGTACGATCACCTGATGCTGCAGCTGCACGACGCCATGAAGTCGGACCTCGACTACCAGAAGAACGCGCCGCAGGAAACCTTCGGCTTTCCGCCGGGCTGCGCCTGGGTGTGCTTCTCGGACCAGACCTCGCACTCGGTGATGGCGGGGCAGTACATGCTGGAATACACGGCGCAGCTGTCGCCGCTGCACCAGTACGACAAGGAAGCCAGTCCGCTGGCGATCCTGACGCGGCTGCAGGGGCACGCGCTGGTCTGAGCCGGCGGCTGTCAAGGGCTGCGCAACTCGCATCCCGGATCCTTGTCTAAACCGCTTACCTATCCGAAGCCGGAGGTAAGCGATGAGCTCGAATATTGCCCAGTCTCCCGACATGGGCGCGCAGGCCGTCACGCACGGCGCCCTGGCGGACGCCTCCCACGACCGCGAGGTCCCGGAAGTCGACCTGCTCAGCCCACTGAACCTGCGGGGCGTGGTGCTGCGCAATCGTATCGCGATGGCACCCATGTGCCAGTATTCCGCCGAGGACGGGTTCGCCAACGACTGGCACCTGGTGCACCTGGGCAGCCGCGCGGTCGGCGGCACCGCCCTGGTGATAGTCGAGGCCACCGCCGTCAGCCCGGAAGGCCGCATCACGCCGGGCGATGTCGGCATCTGGAGCGACGCCCACGTCGACCCGCTGGCCAGGATCGCCGCCTTCGTCCACAGCCAGGGGGCGGTGGCCGGTATCCAGCTGGCGCACGCCGGCCGCAAGGCCAGCACCGCGGCGCCGTGGACAGGCGGCGCCACCCTCAAGACCAGCGCCGAGGGTGGCTGGCAGGTAGTGGCGCCCAGTGCAATCCCGTTCTATCCGGATGACCCGCTGCCCGTCGCGCTGGACAAGCAGGCCATCGACGGCATCGTCGACCTGTTCGAGGAGGCGGCGCGCCGTTCGCTGGCAGCCGGATTCAGGCTGCTGGAAATCCATGCTGCGCACGGCTATCTGCTGCACCAGTTCCTGTCGCCCCACAGCAACCAGCGCGACGACGAGTACGGCGGCAGCCTGGACAACCGGATGCGCCTGGTGCTGCGCGTGACCGAGCGCGTGCGCGCCATCATGCCCGGCGAGCTGCCGCTGTTCGTGCGCATCTCCGCAACCGACTGGACGGCGGGCGGCTGGGATATCGAGCAATCGGTGGAATTGTCGCGCCGGCTCAAGGCGGCCGGCGTCGACCTGATCGACGTCTCGACCGGCGGCAACCTGCCGACCGCACGCATCCCGGTGGCCAAGCGCTACCAGGTGCCCTGCAGCCGCAGGATCCGCGACGGCGCCGATATCCCGACCGGTGCCGTGGGGCTGATCACCGATCCCAGGGAAGCCGACGACATCGTCACCGGCGGCGATGCCGACCTGGTGCTGGTCGGGCGCGAACTGCTGCGTGAACCGTACTGGGCGTTGAAGGCCCAGCATGCGTTCGAGGAAGAGCCTGCGTGGCCGGTGCAGTACGGCTACGCGGTCAAGCGCCGGAGCAAGTGAACGGCAGGTGGACCGGGCCAGGGGCGAGACCCATGCGCCGTTATTGCTTGGCAACACATCGTAGAACCACAGCATGACGACCGACGACAGATCAGAAAGCGGAGAACGGCATGGCGCGTTGAACCGCCAACAGTTGGTGGCATGGCAGCTGGCCGAAGTCCAGGCCCTCGGTCACGTCGGCACCTGGGAATTCCATCCGTCTTTCGAGAAGCTGGTCTGGTCGGACGAGACCTGCCGCATCATGGGGATCGGTAAGAAAAGCTTTGACGGCAGGACCGAGACCTACCTGTTGATGGTGCATCCGGACGACCGGCCCATGGTGCTGGCCGCGCTCCAGGAAAACCGGCAGCAGCCGCGCCGGATCGAACTCGAACACCGTATCGTCCGGCCGGACGGCACGGCACGCCATGTGCGCGTGCAGGGCGTGCCGTACTTTGACGAGTCCGGCAAGCTGATGTTGGCAGGCACCGTGCACGACATCACGGAGTTACGGCAATCGACCGCCGCCTTGCAGGCGATGTCGCGCAAGCTCCTGGGCACGCTGGAAGCCATGTCCGATGCGTTCTACACGCTGGACAGGCAATGGCGGTTCACCTACCTGAACGGGGCAACCGAGCGGCTGCTGCGGCGCGCCCGCCAGGAATTGCTCGGCAAGGTATTGTGGGAGGAATACCCCGACCTGGTGGGGACATGGTTCGGCGCGCAGTACGAGCTCGTGATGGCGCATCGGTGGCCGGCCGCATTCGAGGAATACTATGCCCCGCTGCAGGTCTGGAAGGATGTGCGCATCTTCCCCACGGAAGAAGGCCTGGCTGCCTATACCACCGACATTACCGAGCGCAAGCGGCTGGAGGAAATGGAACGCGAGAGCACCGAGCGCTTCAGGATGGTGGCCAAGGTGACCAGCGACATCATCTGGGATTGGGATGTCCCTCATGACCGCCTGTGGTGGAGCGAGGGCGTGCAATCCGTATTCGGCTACGGCGCAGAAACCTTCACTGACGGCATCAACGACTGGGCGTCCCGGATCGCACCGGAGGACCGCGAGCGGGTCGTCAGCGGATTGTATGCGGCAATGCACGGCGGGCAGGCAACCTGGCGTGCGGAATACCGTTTCCTGCGCCAGGACGGCACCTACGTCAGCGTACGCGACCAGTGCGCGTTCAGGCGCGCCCCCGAGGGCACGACGCTCAACGTGGTCGGGGCGATGCTCGACATCACCGCCGACAGGCAAGCCGAAGCCGAGCGCCGCGCGGCCGAAGCACGCAACCGGCTGCTGGCATCGCTGCTGGACAAGGCCCACGATGCGATCTCGGTGTCCGGCACCGATTTGCGGATCACCTACTGGAACCAGGGCGCCGAACGCCTGTTCGGGTGGACCGCCACCGAGGCCATCGGCAAGACAAAGAGCGAACTTCTGACGCTGGACAAGGAAGACCTGGAACAGGCGTTCGAGCAGGCCTTGCGCAAGGGCGAGTGGCGCGGTGAACTCACCAAGCGCCGCAAGGATGGCCGCGCGGTGCCGGTCGAATCGCACCTGACCCTGGTGCGCGGCGACGATGGACAGCCGCAGTCGATACTGGCAATCGACACCGACATCACCCAGCGCAAACGCGACGAGCAGGCGATCCTGAACCTTGCCTTCTTCGATCCCCTGACGCGCTTGCCGAACCGGCGCCTGCTGCTGGACCGCCTGCGCCACGCGGTCGCGGCGACCAAGCGCGACGGCCATGGCGGCGCCGTGCTCTTCATCGACCTGGACAACTTCAAGACCCTGAACGATACGCTCGGGCACGACAAGGGCGACCAGCTGCTGCAGCAGGTCGCGCGGCGGCTCGAGGCGCGGGTATCGCGCGGCAGCGACACAGTGGCACGCCACGGCGGGGACGAATTCGTCATCGTGCTGGAGTACCTGGGCACGGACCCGGAAGAGGCGGCCGCCCAGGCCGAGCTGGTCGCGGAAAAGCTGCTCGGGGCATTCACCGAGCCCTTCCAGCTGGATGGGCACCAGCACCACGCGAGCCCGAGTGTCGGCGTGGCCCTGTTCGACAAGGACATGAAGGACATCGACGAACTGCTCAAGCGTGCGGACCTCGCGATGTACCAGGCCAAGGCGGCCGGCCGCAACACGATACGCTTCTTCGACCAGCACATGCAGACGGTGATCAATGCGCGCGTCGAGCTGGAGGCCGACCTGCGCCACAGCCTGCAGACCCACGGCTTCACCCTGCATTACCAGCGCCAGACCGACGGCAACGGCGACCTCGTGGGCGTCGAGGCGCTGCTGCGCTGGCAGCGTCCGGACAGCCGGCAGGTGTCGCCATCGGTGTTCATTCCGCTTGCCGAAGAGACCGGGCTGATCCTGCCGCTGGGCGAGTGGGTCCTGGAAGCCGCATGCCGCCAGCTGGTGTGCTGGCGCAGCCGGCCGCAAACCGCGCACCTGACGATGGCGGTCAATGTGAGCGCGCGCCAGTTCCGCCAGCCGGGCTTCGTGAACCAGGTACTGCAGGTCATCGAACGCACCGGCGCGGACCCGCGCCGGATCAAGCTCGAGCTGACCGAGAGCCTGCTGCTGGCAAATATCGAGAATACGATCGACACCATGCACGCGCTCAAGGAGAACGGGATCGGGTTCGCGCTCGACGATTTCGGTACAGGGTATTCCTCGCTCGCCTACCTGAAGCGCCTGCCGCTCGACCAGCTGAAAATCGACCAGTCGTTCGTGCGCGACGTGCTCACCGACCCGAACGACGCCGCGATCGCGCGCACGATTCTCGGGCTGGGCCATACCCTGGGCCTGGACGTGATCGCGGAAGGCGTCGAAACGGCGGGTCAGCGCAACTTTCTCGCTCAGCACGGATGCCGCGCGTTCCAGGGCTATCTGTTCGGGCAGCCGGTGGCGGCCGAGCAGTTCTGAGCAGCGCGCACGCCGCCGGCCTTGCCCATCATCCGGAATAGGGCAGCATCAGCGGCTCGCGCAGCCGGATGATCTGGCGCAGGTCGTCGTCGCCGATCACTTCCATGCTGGCCAGGCCGATAGGGCCCTGATCGATCCAGACTTCGCGCGGCTTGGGAATCAGGTGATCGAGGCCTTCGACGAGAATCTGGATGAGATCGCTCTTGGGGTCGTAGCTCACGCCCAGCAATTGAATCCACTCCTGCTCGATCTGGTCGCCGATACGCAGGCCTGTCACCTCGATTTCGACCTCTTTGCCGACCAGCAGTGATTTCGACAACTGGTCGAAGGTTGTCTGCCATGCAGCCTTATCAAGTTTTGTCGTCGACATGATATTTGCCTCTACCTCTCACTCTGCGATGGTCTTACCCGCGCATCAATGCGTTTTAAGATATTCTCGTTCCGCTGCCGGTGCAAGCGCCCTGAACCGGGCGGCGCTACCGTCGCCGTGCCGGCACCTGTCCCTTCAGCCCACGCATTTTGGAGACCCAGCATGTTCACAGCAATCCTGCTCGACAAGAATGATGACGGCACCACCGCTGCCCGGCTTACCCAACTCGACGATGCACAGTTACCGCTCGACGGCGACGTGACGGTGCGCGTCGACTATTCGACCGTGAACTACAAGGACGCCCTGGCCATCACCGGCAAGGCGCCGGTGGTACGCAGCTGGCCGATGGTGCCCGGCATCGACGGGGCCGGGGAAGTCATTGCATCCTCGCATCCGGACTGGAAGGCGGGCGACGCATTCATCCTGAACGGCTGGGGTGTCGGCGAAACGCACTGGGGTTGCCTGTCGCAGCGTGCCAGGCTGCAAGGCAGCTGGCTGATCCCGCGGCCGCCGGGCATGTCGGCCCGGACCGCGATGGCCATCGGGACCGCGGGCTACACCGCGATGCTGTGCGCAATGGCCCTGCAGGAGCAAGGCGTCGACAGGAGCAGCGGCGACATCCTGGTGACCGGCGCATCGGGCGGCGTCGGCAGCATTGCGATTGCGATTCTCGCCGGCTGGGGCTACCGCGTGGTCGCGTCCACCGGCAAGCTGGCCGAGGCCGACTACCTCAAATCCCTCGGCGCGGCCGAGGTCATCGATCGCGCCGCGCTGTCCGCGCCTGGCAAGCCGCTGCAGAAGGAACGCTGGGCCGGCGTCGTCGATGCCGTCGGCTCGCACACGCTGGCGAATGCGGCCGCACAGACCCGTTACGGCGGCACCGTCACGGCCTGCGGGCTGGCGCAGGGCATGGATTTCCCGGCGTCGGTTGCGCCCTTCATCCTGCGCGGCGTCAGGCTGATCGGCATCGACAGCGTGATGGCCCCGCTGCCGAAACGGGTGGCGGCATGGGAGCGGCTGGCGAACGAACTGGACCCCGGTAAATTGGAGACTATTACGCGGGAAATCAGCTTGGCGCAGGCAATCACCCTGGCGCCGGAACTGCTCGCCGGGACGCTGCACGGCCGGCTGGTGGTGGACACCCATGCCTGAGCAAAGCACATCGGCGTCCGCTGCCGGTCACGTTCGCAGGACCTATAGAGCAGCGTTACTTGTTCTGGTACACGAACGGTGGCAAGGCCTTCAGGGCATCCTTTGTCGCACCAGGCAAGCTTAGCTGCTTATTAGTGACCTTGAACTGATCCATCGGGATGGCAACGTCCCGTTTGCCAATGCCCAGGAACCCACCCACGCCGATGATCGCAAACGGGGCGGCGGGTGTGCTGTTACCCTTGCCTGGAGAAATGATCACGTCGTCGACCTTGCCGATCTTTTCGTTCTTGTCATTGGCCACTGTCTTGCCGAGCAGGTCGCGCTTGGCGCTCCAGCCAACGACAATCGTTTCCATCTCGACCACGGTGACACCGAGGGGTGTCCTGCCGGCGACCGGCGCGGCGGGGGCCTGCGCGCTTGGCTGCGCCGGCGACTGTGCCGATGCCACGCCGGCCCAAGGCGCGACAGCCGCCATCGTCAAGACTGCAAGCATGCGTTTCATGACGCCTCCTTTCCAGCTAAGGAATCACCGTACGACGGTAGATAACCGGCTAAAGTTCCAGGTTTGCTTCGGAAAGCAAACTGGTCATGGCTTGCAGGCGACCGAGGTCACCGAGCTGGCCGGCAAGGCCGGGGCGTACAGGTAGCCCTGGTAGGCGTCGCAGCCGTGCTCGAACAGGAAGTCGCGCTGGGCCGCCAGTTCGACGCCTTCGGCCAGTACCCGCAAGCCCAGGCTGCGGCCCAGCGCGATGATCGTGCGGGCGATCACCGCGTCGTTCTGGTTGGTCAGGAGATCGAGCACGAACGAGCGGTCGATCTTGAGCATGTCGAGCGGCAGCTGCTTGAGGTAGGCCAGCGAGGAGTAGCCGGTGCCGAAGTCGTCCAGCGCAAAGCTGACCCCGTGCAGCTTGAGCGCCTGCATCTTGGCGATCGTATCGTCGACGTTTTCCAGCAGCGAGGTTTCGGTCAGTTCGAGCTTGAGCCGGCGCGCATCGATGCCGGGCACCGCCACCAGTGCCAGCACCTGGGCGACGAACTGCGGGTGGTGGAACTGGCGCGCGCTGACGTTGACCGCGATCTCGATGTGCGCGGTTGCCGGGTTGGCGGCCCAGGCAAGCAGCTGGTCGCAGGCCTGCTTCAGCACCCACTGCCCGAGTCCCACCACCAGTCCGGTTTCCTCGGCCAGCGGAATGAACTCGACCGGCGAAACCATCCCGCGCACCGGATGGCGCCAGCGTACCAGCGCTTCGACGCCGGTGAGCTTGCCGTCGCGGTCGATCTGCGGCTGGTAGTGCAGCGCGAATTCGTGTTCGCAGTGGCGCAGGGCATGACGCAGGTCGTTCTCGAGCGCCATGCGCGCCGCCAGCGCCGCTTCCATGTCGGGGTTGAAAAAACTCAGCGTGCCGCGGCCCGCATTCTTGGCCTCGTACATCGCCATGTCGGCGCGCTTGAGCAACTCGCCGCTGTCGTCCGCGGCGTCCTTGAACAGCACGATCCCGATGCTGGCCGTGCTGTAGTGCGTGTACTGGCCGAGGTCGTACGGCTGGCGCAGCGTCACCAGCATGCGCTCGCCCACCCGCCTGGCCTGAGCGCATGCCTGGTGGATGTCCATGCTCAAGCCTTCGAGCAGCACCACGAACTCGTCGCCGCCGAAGCGCGCCACGGTGTCATGGCGGCTGAGGCAGCTGCCCAGGCGCTGCGCCGCCTGCCTGAGCAACTGGTCGCCCAGCGCATGCCCGTGGGTGTCGTTGAGCGACTTGAAATTGTCCAGGTCGATGAAAAACAGCGCGCTGGCGGAACGGCCGCGCGCACTGTCGTCGAGCGCCCGCTGCAGCCGCTCCATCAGCAGCTGGCGGTTCGGCAGCTCGGTCAGCACGTCGTAGTAGGCCAGGTATTCGATCCGGTGTTCGGCCTGGCGGCGCTCGGTCAGGTCGACCATGGCGCCGATCATGCGCGTGGCGCGCCCACCGGCGTCGCGGGTGATGTAGCCGCGGTCCAGTACGAAGGCGGTCGAGCCGTCCTTGCGCAGGAAGCGGTATTCGTCCATCCAGTGGTCGCCGCCGGCGGCGATGGCCGACTGGATGTTACTGATGACGCGTTCCCGTTCGTCCGGATGGATATGGTCGGACCAGCCCCGGATCGGCCCGGAAAAATCGGCTGGGGTATAACCGAATACGGATTCGATGCTGTCGCTGGCCCACAAGCTGTCGTCTTCCAGGTTCCAGTCCCACACCACGTCCGTGGTGGCGCGGGCGATGGTGCGGAACCGTTCTTCGCTGAGGCGCAGCGACTCCTCGGTCTTGCGCGCCTCGGTGACGTCGCGGAAGTAGACGGTAAGACCTTGTGCGCAAGGATAGGCGCGCACCTCGGACCAGACCTGGTAAGGCGCATAGTATTCCTCGAACACGACGGTGCGGTTTTCGCGCGCGGCGCGGTGGAACTCGCGGTAGCCGACCCCGCCCTCAAGCGCGCTGAATTCCTCCCACAGCACCTTGCCGAGCAACTGCGCGCGCGGGCGCTTGAACAGCCGCTCGGCTTCCGGGTTCAGGTAGGTGAAGCGCCATTCGTGGTCCAGCGTATAAAAGGCGTCGGTGATCGACTCGAGCGTGGCCGACAGCCGTTCGGCCATGTCCGCGGCCTGTTGTTCGGCCTCGTGCTTGTCGCTGATGTCCTGGAACGCGCCCTGCAACCCGGCGATCGTGCCGTCCGCGCCGCGTACCGGTTCGCCGATCGAGCGCACCCAGACGCTGCGGCCGCGCGCGGTGACGAGCTGCAGTTCCTCGTCGTAGGGTGTGCCGCCGCGCAGGCAGGCGTCGACCAGGCAACTCAGCCTGGCGCGCGATTCCGGCGCAAAATACCCGATCGCCTCCTCGACCGTGGGCGCGGTCCCGAGCGGCACCTCGTGGATGCGGCACACTTCGTCCGACCAGATCACGCGGCCCTGCGCCGCATCGTAGGACCAGCCACCCAGGTGCGCGACACCGCTCGCCATCTGCAGCAGCCACGCGTTGCGCTCGGCTTCGGACTGGCGCCGTACCTGCTCGGTCACGTCCTCGACCGAGCCCAGGTAGCGCGCGCGGCCGCCCTCCTGGCGCAACAGCTCGGCGCGCACGCGCACGTGCCGCGTCTCGCCTGCAGCACGCACGATGCGGTAACCGAGGTCGAGCCGCGCGCCGGCGTGCAGCGCCGCGTGCACCATGTCGCTCACGTGCTGCAGCTCGTCCGGATGCACGTGCTGCAGCACGTCGTCCAGGCCGCAGGTGGCCGGCCCGAGGCCGCAGATGGCGCGCGCCGTTTCCGACAGGACGAGCGTCATGTCGGACAAGTCCATCTCCCAGCACCCGAACTGGCCTGTGGCCGCGCCGCTGTGCGGCGGATCATCGGGGAGCGGGTCTGGGCGCATGGCAGATCATGTATTGACGGAATGCCTGCATTGTAGACCGCCAGCCCATGAGTCTGCCATCCCGCACGCGTGCGCGCCGGATCATGGCCGCTACGGCGCGAATACCGCGCGTACGCAGCCGTCCTTCTTGTGCTTGAACATGTCGTAGCCGCGCGGCCCGTCCTCGAGCGAAAAGCGGTGGGTGGCAAGGTAGGCCGGGTTCAGCTCGCCCTTCTGGGCGTGCGCCAGCAGGCGGTCCATGTAGGCCTGCCCATGCTGCTGGGCGGTGCGCAGCGTCATGCCCTTGTTCATGAGGGCGCCCATCGGGAACTTGTCGAGCACCCCGTAGACGCCGAGCACCGACAGTGTGCCGCCCTTGCGGCAAGCCATGATCGCTTCGCGCAGCGCCTGGCCGCGGTCGGTCTCCAGGCGCAAGGCCTGCTTCACGAGGTCGTAGGCGTATTGCGGCCCGGTGCCATGCGCTTCCATCCCGACCGCGTCGATGCAGGCATCGGGGCCGCGCCCGCCGGTCATCTCCTTGAGCGTATCGAGCACGCTGTCGACCTGGGTGTAGTCGATGGTCTCGGAACCGGCATGCTCGCGCGCCATCTGCAGGCGCTCGGGAAAGCGGTCGATCCCGATCACGCGCTCGGCGCCCATCAGGCGCGCGCTCTGCTGCGCCATCAGGCCGACCCCGCCGCAGCCCCAGACCGCGACCGTGTCGCCGGGCTTGATGTCGCAGAAATCGGCACCCATGTAGCCGGTCGGCGCCGCGTCCGAGAGAAACAGCGCGGTCTCGTCGGCCACGCCGTCGGGCACCTTGAAGCAGTCGTTGTCGGCAAACGGCACGCGCACATACTCCGCGTGCGCACCGGCGTAGCCGCCGAAGGCGTGGGTGTAGCCGTAGATGCCGGCCGTGGTCTGGCCGCCGAGCAGCGGTTCCTGCAGCTCGGGCTTCGGATGGGTGTTGTCGCACAGCGAGTAAAGGTGGTTCTGGCAATACCAGCATTGGCCGCACACGATGAAGGAGGGCACGACGACGCGGTCGCCCTTCTTCACGCGCTTCACTTCGCTGCCGACTTCCTCGATCACGCCCATGAACTCGTGGCCGATCACGTCGCCGGCCTTCATGGTCGGGATGTAGCCGTCGATGAAGTGCAGGTCGGAGCCGCAGGTGGTCGACAGGCTGACGCGCAGGATGGCATCGCGCGGGTTCAACAGCTCGGGGTCCTTCACCGTGCCGACCCGCAGGTCGTTCACGCCGTTCCAGTAAAGTGCTCGCATGGCTTGCTCTCCTCAGTGGGTGTCGGCGCGAGCGGCAGGCTGGCGCACGGTGGTCGGGATCTCGCCGGTTTCGACGAGGTTCTTGAAGCGCCGCAGCGCGCCTTCGGCGATCAGGTGCAGCGGCGTGGAGCCGAGCAGCTTGATGAGGCCTTCGCCGAGTGCGCCGCCCGGCGGGTCGAAGCGCACGCGCAGGGTCACCACGGTGCCGCGGCCGGCCGGGGCAGGGTGGAAGCGCACCGATCCCTCGTTCGGGATGGCGGCATCGGGCAGCGAGCGCCAGCCGATGTCGCCGCCGGGCTGGTTCAGCGTCTCGGCGTCCCATTCGTAGGCATGGCCGAGCGGCCCCTCGACCTTCCAGTGCATGCGTCCTTCGCCGGCGGCACGCACGGTCGCGAAGCGTGCCATGACCTGCGGCAGCGTCCGCGGATCGAGCCAGGTGCGGCGCAGTTCGTCCGCGTCCTTGCCGATCGTGATCGAGCGCTCCACCTCGGCCCGGCCGTCGGCGGCGCCCTGCTTCCTGTGGCCGGACTGGGCGCCGCGCAACGCGCCCAGCGCGCCTGCACCGGCGACTGCGCCGAGCGCGAGTGCCGCGGCGCCCTTCCTGCTGCCTTTGACGCCGGCCACGATGGCGGCGGCGCCCAGTGCGATCGGAATCCAGCTGACGTTCTGCATGGACCTGCCGGCCGGGGTGCCCGGGGACGGACTGCCGCGCGATGATCCGCCGCGTTGCTCACCAACGATACTGCCTGCCATGATCGAACCTCCTTGAGGTGGAGACTATGCGAGCCGGGCCCCGCTGCATCGCAGTGGCGGCCGCAGCCAGGACGCCTCAGTCTAGACGCCTTTATGCACGGTGCAAGGCGTTTATTTTTCAGGATATTCATGTGGAAATTTGCACCGCTCGCGCGAACGCGACCGTTGCATGCGGGCCGTCAGCCTCGACGTGACCGCGAACCGTGTCCGCAAGGCGTTTCAGCCGATGCCGTTTTTCTTGCCGTGCCGATTGATGCTGAAAGGCTAGCGAATCGCTGCTTGCAAATCGACCAACCCATGCCTACTCTTTGCCGGTCCATTCACGGCGGGTAATTGCTCTGCGGTGGGCAAGGTTCCGTGGTGTGCCCGCGGATTCACCAACAACTGCCAGGACGCGGCACCATGTCCTCATGCAGGACATGCTATCTCCTGGCGGCTTATAGGAGTCGATGATGAAAGCTGTTGTCTATCGAGGTCCCAGGCAGGTTGCAGTCGAAAATGTTCCCGATCCAAAGATCGAACGTCCCACCGATGCAATTATCCGAATCACCAGCACCAACATCTGCGGTTCCGACCTGCACATGTACGAGGGCCGGACCGATTTCGAGCAGGGCCGCGTCTTCGGGCACGAGAATCTCGGCGTGGTGATGGAAGTCGGGCCGGCGGTCGAGAATCTCAAACCCGGCGACTGGGTCTGCATCCCCTTCAACGTCAGCTGCGGCCACTGCAAGAACTGTGAACGCGGCCTGACCAACTACTGCCTGAAATCGAACCAGCCGGGCATCGCCGGCGGTGCCTTCGGCTTTGCCGACATGGGTCCATGGCAGGGCGGCCAGGCCGAATTCCTGCGCGTGCCCTGGGCCGACTTCATGTGCCTGAAGCTGCCGCCGGACGCGGAGCAGAAGCAGTCCGACTACGTGATGTGCGCCGACATCTTCCCGACCGGCTGGCATGCGACCGAACTGGCCGGCATGAAGCCCGGGGACGCGGTGGTCATCTACGGCGCCGGGCCGGTGGGCCTGATGGCGGCGCACTCGGCGATGATCAAGGGAGCGTGCAGCGTGATGGTGGTCGACTGCCATTCCGACCGCCTCAAGCTGGCCGAGTCGATCGGCGCGATCGCGATCGATTATTCGAAAGAAGACCCGGTGCAGCGCGTCATGGACCTGACCCATGGGCGCGGCGCGGACGCCGGTTGCGAATGCGTCGGCTACCAGTGCCATGACCACCATCATCACCGCCAGGAACGACCCAACCTCACGATGAACAACCTGGTCAACTCGGTCAAGTTCACCGGCGGCATCGGGGTGGTCGGCGTGTTCGTGCCGCAGGACCCGGGCAGCCCCGACGACCTCGGGAAGGAAGGGAAGATCGCGCTCGACTGGGGCATGCTCTGGTTCAAGGGGCAGCGCGTCGCCACCGGCCAGTGCCCGGTCAAGGCGTACAACCGGCAACTGCGCGACCTGATCCACGCCGGCCGCGCCAAGCCTTCATTCATCGTGTCCCACGAGCTGAAACTGGACCAGGCGCCGGACGCCTACCAGCACTTCGACGAGCGCGACCACGGCTGGACCAAGGTGATCCTGCATCCGGGCAGCTAGCAGAGCAGGGCAGTGAAGTAAAAAGAAAGCCCCGCGTTTGTCATGCAAATGCGGGGCTTTTTTCCATCTATCTGTTTGGATCAGTAACGGTCGCGGCGCTTCATCAAGGCCATGACGCCGCCCACCATCGCGGCGGTGATGAGCGCCTTGCGTACCAGCCCCGCCGGGTTGTGGCGCAGTTCGGACCGGATTCCCATTTCCCCGAGCACATTGGGTAGGTGGCCGTGGCGCAGGTCGTCGACAATGCCCTCGACCATGTTGACGCGGTCGGCGGCGATCAGCATCAGCCAGTGGCGCAGGTCGTTCTCGGGCAGCTTGTAGGCCAGGCGCCGGATCGCGCCCGATACCCACTTCGGCGGCTCGGCCGTGCCGAAGATCGGCGTGATGCCGGGCCGCTCCGGCGAACAGAACACTTCGACGGTCTGTGCCTGCTGTACCGGCTGTCCCTGTGGCACGTGGATGAAGCGCGGCGGCATGCGCTCCATCGGAATGGCAGGACGGTTCTTGTGGTCGAGGTCCGAACCCCAGCCGGGGATGCTTTGCAGCTGTTCGCGGGGCGGACTGTGGCGGTTCAGGTCGTGGTCGAGCTGGCGCTCGTAGTCCACATGGCCGTGGTGCTGCGGGTTGCGCCGCTGCTCGGCCAGATCGCAGCGGGCGATGTCGTTGTCCATGGCGGCTCCTTCAGTGGATGACGCTGCCCGCCAGAGCGCGCGCCGAACCTGCGCGCGGCGGAATCAGCACGGGTTTGATGCAATGGTCGTACTTGCTCGAGAAGATGTGGTACGCGTCGGACGCCTCTTCCAGCGGCACGCGGTGGGTAATGATTTCCTTCGGGTTCAGGTGCCCCTGGCGGATGTGCTCGATCAGGTGCGGCACATGGCGCTTGACGGCCGCCTGGTTCATGCGCATCGTGATGCCCTTGTTCAGCGCGTTGCCGATCGGGACGGCGTTGAAGGTCGGCCCATACACGCCGACGATCGACACGTTGCCGGCCTTGCGCACCGAGTTGATGGCCCAGAACAGCGCGGTCGCCGCGCCTGCCTGCAGCATGGTCCAGCGTCCTGTGAGCGTCTGGGCCAGGCTGCCCGACGCCTCGCAGCCGACGGCATCGATGCACGCATCGGCGCCCAGCCAGTCGGTCATCTTCTTGATGTGCAGGGCGACGTCGCCCACCTCGCGGAAATTGACGATCTCGGCGGGGGCGTAGCGGCGCACGAAGTCGAGCCGATAGTCGACATGGTCGACCACGATCACGCGGCCTGCGCCGAACAGCCAGGACGACCTGGCAGCGAAGATGCCGACGGGACCGGCGCCGAACACCACCACGGTGTCGCCTTCGTGGATATCGGCCATCTCTGCCGCCTGGTAGCCGGTCGGCAGCGCGTCCGTCAGCAGCACCGCATCGTCGTCGACGATATCGTCCGGCACCTTGTACGGTCCGACGTCGGCCATCGGCACGCGCACGAACTCGGCCTGGCCGCCATCGTAGCCGCCGGTGGTATGTGAATAACCGTAGATGCCGCCGACCGCGGTCGCTTCCGGATTGACGTTGTGGCAGTTGCTGTACAGCTCGCGGTCGCAGAAGAAGCATGAGCCGCAGAAGATGTTGAACGGCACCAGTACGCGGTCGCCCGGCTTGAGCGTCTCGACCGCCGATCCGACCTCTTCGACGATGCCGACGAATTCATGGCCGAAGGTGTGCCCGATGCGGGTGTCGGGCACCAGGCCGTGGTACAGGTGCAGGTCCGAGCCGCAGATGCAGGCGCGTATCACGCGGACGATGGCGTCGCCCGGGTGTCCGATCACGGGATCCGGTTTTTGCGACACCCGGATCCGGTATGGTCCACGAAAGTTAGTTGCCAACATAAAACCTCCTGTCAGAAATGCTCCGCACTTCGCAGTGCGTTCGCGGGAGAGAAGGTTTGACACCAGGGACGGCGACAGGTGCGCGCCTCACATGATCAGCAGCTCTTTTCCGCGCGCGCGCAGGATGGCTGCGACGCGTGCCGCCACCGGCGACAGGTAGCCGTTCTTGCGGTATGCCAATCCCAGCCGCCGTTGCATCTGGGTCTCGGCCAGGACCACTTCGCGCAGGCGGGCCCTGCCGGCCACCAGGTTGAGGCGGGTAACGAAGCCCAGCAACGACGTTTTCTCGAGGATTGGCAGGATCGCGTTCAGCACGTTCGACTCGATCTGCACCCGCGGCCGCGCCAGGCCGTGCCGTTCGAAGGTCTGGTCCAGCCATTGGCGCGAGGCCACCGTGGTGGCCGGCAGCATCCATTTGTAGTCCAGCAGCCCGGCCAGCGTGGCGGGCGCGTCGAACACCGGATGGTCTTCGCTGGCCATCACGACCACCGTGTCTTCCGCGATCTGCTCGCTCACGATGTCCGCATCGGCATCCAGCATCGGGCCGATCACCAGGTCGATCTCGCCGTCGCGCAGGTGCGCCAGCAGGTGGTCGTTCATGCCGACAAACAGGTTGACGGTGATCGCCGGCGCTTCGGCCAGCAGCTGTGCGAAGACGGCCGGCATCAGGTGCTCGCCCAGCGTCGGCACGCAGCCGATGCGCACCGTGCCCTGCAGGCCGCCGGCATGGTCCTGCATCTCACGCGCGGTCTCCTCGACCATGATCGCCATCAGGCGCGTGCGCTTGAGCAGCACCTGGCCGGCCGCGGTCAGGCGCATGCCGCGGCCGTCCTTTTCGAACAGTGCGGCGCCGAGATCTTCTTCCAGCCGGTCGATGCATTTGGTGAGCGCCGGCTGGGTGCGGTGCAGGCGCTCGGCGGCGCGTCCCAGGTTGCCTTCGGTGGCGATCACTTCGAAATATTTCAGGTCACGGAAGTCCATCGATATATTCCTGAAAGTTTAAGAATCTCAAAATTAAGTGAATATACATTATGAATTCGGCTTCCTATACTCGATCCATACAAAAGCTTCCCTGAGCAGGCTGCCTTCGCAGCGCCAGAGGACGCCAACGCAACAAGGAGACAGCCGTACCTGCCGCGCGCCCCGGAGCACATCCCTGGCGCACGCCTCCTGGCCGCGTCGCGCCTTTCTGACCCGTTGATGGCAGTCCTCACCACCACGACCGAGGACTTACCATGAGCCATTCCACTCCACCCGACGTAATCCGCGACATCGAACGCACCAGCCCGGACCTGGTCGCCCGCGCGGCCGAATACCCATCGTCCATCCTGGCCGACGTGGCCGGCCGCCGCGGCGCCCTGAGCAGCCGCATCGCGCCGCTGGCACCCGGCATGCGCATCGCCGGCACCGCGATCACGGTCGAAGTCCGCCCCGGCGACAACCTCATGATCCACGCTGCGATGGCGGTCGCCAAGCCGGGCGACGTGCTGGTGGTCGACGGCAAGGGCGACGAATCCTGCGCCCTGATGGGCGAGATCATGGTCAGCCAGTGCATGGCGCTCGGCATCGCCGGCGTGATCCTGTACGGCGCCGTGCGCGACACCGAAGCGATCCGCGCGCTCGGCTTCCCGATGTATGCCATCGGCGCCAACCCGAACGGTCCGACCAAGCTGGTGCCGGGCCGCATCAACTGGCCGGTATCGGTGGGCGGCGTGACCGTACAGCCGGGTGACCTGGTGGTGGCCGACGCCGACGGCGTGGTCGTGGTCGAACCGGGCAAGGTGCCGGCCGTGCTGGACGCAGCCAAGCAGAAACTGGCCGACGAAACCGCGCGCATCGACGGCATCCGCAGCGGCAAGCAGCTGCGTCCGACCTGGCTGGATGGCGCCCTGCGCAAGGCCGGCGTGCTGGCCGAAGGAGAAACCCTGTGAACGCCGTCCTCGACACCAACCAGCAGCGCCCGGTCGTACTGGTGACCGGCGCCGATCTCGCCGAGCAGGCGGTGGCGCTGCTGTCCGATTTCGACATCGTCTACGCCGGCAAGACGCCCGGCGAAGACGACCTGGTCGCCCTGAGCCGCCAGTACCAGCCGGTCGCCATCATCGCGCGCTACGGCCGCATCAGCGAGCGTGTGATGGAAGCCAGCGCCAAGCTGCGCGTGGTGTCCAAGCACGGCACCGGCATCGATACCATCGACAGCGAAGCGGCCAAGCGCCGCGGCATCGCCGTCAAGGCCGCCACCGGCGCCAATGCACCCGCGGTGGCCGAGCATACCTGGGCCCTGATCCTGGCCTGCGCCAAGAACGTGCCGGCACTCGACGTGCGCATGCACGCGGGCCACTGGGACAAGGCGACCCATAAAAGCCTGGAACTGCGCGGCCGCACGCTCGGCCTGGTGGGACTCGGCGCGATCGGCGCGCGCGTGGCCGCGGTCGGCATCGCGATGGGCATGACCGTCATCGCCCACGATCCGTTCGCCAAGGCGGCGCCGGAAGGCGTCGAGCTGCTGCCGCTGGCGGACGTCATCGCCGGGTCCGACGTGCTGTCGCTGCATTGCCCGCTGACCAAGGACAACGCCAACATGCTGAACGCCGCCACCCTGGCGACGATGCGTCCGGGCGCGATCGTGGTGAACACCGCGCGCGGCGGCCTGATCGACGAAGCGGCGCTCGAAGCCGCCCTGCGCAGCGGCGCGCTGCTGGCCGCGGGCCTGGACAGCTTCCAGGTCGAGCCTTTCGCCGGCGATCATCCATTCACCCGCGTTCCCAACGCGATCCTGTCGCCGCACATCGGCGGCGTGACCAGTGATGCCTATGTCGGCATGGGCACGGCGGCGGCGCAGAACGTGCTGGCGGTTTTGGAACAGCAAGCCTGAAGGCATACAAAACAAAACAAGCGCGCACCAAGACGCGCCCCGGACGATTACTATTGGAGACGACATGAGCGAGATCCAACACAACGCGCGCCTCGAAGCGGACACCATCCGCAAGGTGACCTGGCGCCTCATCCCCTTCCTGATGCTGTGCTACCTGCTGGCCTTCATCGACCGCGGCAACATCGGCATGGCGTCGCTGCAGATGAACGACGACCTTGGCCTCACCAAGAAGATGTTCGGTTTCGCCGGCAGCCTGTTCTTCATCTCGTATTTCCTGTTCGAGGTGCCCAGCAACCTGGCGCTGCAAAAGTTCGGGGCGCGCAAGTGGATCGCCCGGATCATGATCACCTGGGGCCTGGTATCGGCCGGCATGGCGGCGGTGCAGGGGCCGACCTCGCTGTACGTCATGCGTTTCCTGCTGGGCGCGGCCGAAGCCGGCTTCTTCCCCGGCGTCGTGCTGTATCTTACCTACTGGTTCCCCGCCGCCTACCGCGGCCGCATCGTCGCCATCTTCATGGTGGCGGTACCGATGGCCAGCTTCGTCGGCTCGCCGCTGTCGGCGTTGCTGCTGCAGGCCGACGGCCTGCTGGGCCTGCGCGGCTGGCACTGGCTGTTCATCCTCGAAGGCATCCCGACGGTGCTGATGGGCTTTGCCTGCCTCTACTTCCTGACCGACCGTCCGGAGCAGGCCAAGTGGCTGAGCGCGGAACAGCGCAACTGGCTGTCGGCGCGCCTGGAAAAGGAGCGCAGCGAGAAAAAGACGGCGGCCCACATCCCGCTCGCCAAGCTGCTGCGCAGTAAAGAAGTGCTGGGCATGGCGCTGGTGTGCTCGACCGCGTCGGCGGCGGGTACGGTGCTCGGCGTGTGGCAGCCGCAGCTGCTCAAGTCCTTCGGCCTGAGCATCATGGAGACGGGCCTGATCAACTCGATTCCCTACGTGATCGCGGCCATCCTGATGGTCTGGTGGGGCCGCCATTCGGACCGCAAGGCCGAGCGCCGCTGGCATACTGCGATCCCGCTGGCCCTGATTTCCGGCGGCATGCTGAGTTCCCTGTTCATCACCTCGCTGGCGCCGACCGTGGTGCTGCTGTCCTGCGTCCTGATCGGCGCCTACTCGTTCAAGGGACCGTTCTGGGCGCTGAGCTCGTCGTGGCTGCCGGCGTCGGGAGCGGCGGCCGGCCTGGCGGCGATCAATGCATGCGCAAACCTGATCGGCGGCGGCCTGATGGTCAATGTCTACGGCTGGATCCGGGAAGAAACCGGCAGCTATTCGCTGGCGCTGCTGCCGATCGCGATCCTGGCGCTGGCCAGCATCGTGACCCTCCTGGTACTGAGCAACGGTGCGCACCAGGCGACGCGCAACGCGTCCGCCAAAGCAGCCGCCTGAGATCGTACGCAGCGGCGGCCATCCCGGGCCGCCGCTCTCCCGCCGTTTTCACCGGCAGCCGGCCGGGGGCTTCGTACGCCCCGGCTGTCCACGATACTTATAAAACAACGAGACAATGAAAACCCAAGCACCCCTGATGCTGGCCCTGGCGGCCATGCTGCCGGCCGCCGCATGCGCTGCGCCGGCGTCAGTCCAGATCTACGGCACCATCGACGGCGGCCTGCGCTACCAGACCAACGTCGATGCAGCCGGCAGCAGCCTGCTGACGGCGAGTTCCGGCAACTACTTTTCCAACCGGCTGGGCTTTCGCGGCCGGGAAGACCTCGGCAATGGCCTGAATGCGCACTTCCAGCTGGAGAGCGGTTTCAGGAGCGATACCGGAGAACTGGACAACACCAACAATACGCTGTTCAACCGTACCGCGGCGGTGGGACTGGGCGGCGACTGGGGTTCGATCGACGTCGGCCGCCAGTACACGGTCGGCTTCCGTACCGAGCGCTTCCTCGATCCCTTCGAGCACCACTACACGCCGATCATCCCGCTGGCATCGGGGGCAGGCACCACCCTCCCGGCGGCGGCGCGGACCGCCGGGCTGAGCGCTTCTTCGAATTCGGGCACGCGCTTCAACAACGACGTGCAGTACACCGGCACCTTCGGCGGCCTGACCCTGCGCGCCGAGTATGCGCTGGGCGAAATCGCGGGCGACGCCGGCAAGGGCTCGGCCCAGGGCCTCGCCTTCAGCTACAGCGGCAGCACGCTGCTGGCTGCTGCCGATTACATTCACAAGGAAACGACAACCGGATTCGCCAACGATTCGTTCACGGCCGGCGGCGGTTTCAGGTGGAAGGCGGTAACGGTGAAGGCAGGCGTCTCGCGCGAACGCCAGGAAACCGCGAATGCGGGAACGTACCGGAACGAGACCCGCTTCGGCGGCGTCAGCTACAAGGTCAGCCGGGCGCTCGATCTGACCGCCGCCATCTACCGTTCCGAGTACGACAGTGCAACGGGGGCGGGCTCGCGCCAGCTGAGCATGGTCGGCGCCGCGTATTACTTCTCCAAGACCACCAACCTGTACGCGGAGTTCGACGTCAACCGTTACACCGGTGCGTTGATCCCGGCGTCGAAGCAGACTTCCCAGCGTGGCGTATCGTTGGGCGTGATGCACGCGTTCTGATGCCAGATGTGAAAAAGCCGCCCCGGAGAGCGGCTTTTTCGTCCCAAACGAGAGCCGACTGAACGACACCGCAAGGATGAGTGGTTTAGTCATGGCTACGCACTCGATTTACCCCCTCAAGCACGTTCCATAACTTCAAGCTCAGTAGGTATAGAACATCCGCTGGATGTCCTTGGTGCTGTTCGTCCTGGTCAGCGCCAGCATCAGCAGGATGCGCGCCTTTTGCGGATTCAGGGTATCCGACACCACGAAGTCCAGCTCGTCGTCGTTGGCTTCGCCGTTGCGCGCCACGATGCCCTGGCCGACGCGGCTCGAACGCACGATGACCACGCCGTTCTTGCGCGCGCTGGACAGGGCAGGGCGCACCTTGGTCGGCAGGCTGCCGTCGCCGACGCCGGCATGCACCAGGCCCTTGGCACCGGCGGCCACCAGCGCGTTGATCGCGGTCGGGCCGACGTTGGCGTAGGTGTAGGCGATGTCCACTTGCGGCAGCGACGTCAGGTTCGACACGTCGAACTCGGTGTCCGCGGTGTGCTTGCGGGTCGAGGCGCGGTAGAAGTGCGCCTGGTTGCCGACCACGTAGCCGAGCATGCCCAGTTCCGGCGATTTGAAGGTGTCGGTGGTGACGGTGTTGGTCTTGGTGACTTCGCGCGCGGCGTTGATCTGGTCGTTCAGCACCACCAGCACGCCCTTGCCGACCGCTTCCTGGCTGCCGGCGGTGAGCACCGCGTTGTACAGGTTGATCGGACCGTCGGCCGAGATCGCGGTCGACGGCCGCATGGCGCCGACCACCACCACCGGCTTCCTGCTCTTGACGACCAGGTTCAGGAAGTAGGCGGTTTCCTCGATGGTGTCGGTGCCGTGGGTGATCACGATGCCGTCGACGTCCGGCTTGGCCAGCAGCGCGTTGACGCGCTTGGCCAGCGTCAGCCACTGCTCGTTGCCCATGTTTTCGCTGGCGATCTGGAACACCTGCTCGCCGCTGACCTGGGCGACCTTCTGCAGCTCGGGCACGGCCTTGATCAGGGCATCGACGCCGACCGTGGCGGCGGTGTAGCCGACCGTGGTGGTGCTGGTGGCGCCGGTGCCGGCGATGGTGCCGCCGGTGGCCAGGATGACCACGCGCGGCAGCCTGGCAGTGGCGGTGGCGGTCTGGGCCTGGGCGGCGAGGGCGAACAGGCAGAGGAAGAGCGCGAACAGGGCGCGCGCGGATTTCAGGTACATGGGATCTCCTTGGGACTGGTACTCAAATATACCGTCGCCCCTGCGAAGGCAGGGGCCCAAGTTCGTGGCAAAGCTTGAAACTTGGGTCCCTGCCTGCGCAGGGACGACGTTCACATGCTGCGTGCATAAAAAAGCTGCGTTCATAAAAAAAGGCTTTCCACTAACCGGAAAGCCTTGTCTGGTTCAGCGCCGGATCAGCGCAGCGTCGCCGTCGACATATCCTTCTCTTCGGCGACCGGCTGGCCCAGTTCGCCCTCCCACTTCGCCACCACCGCGGTGGCGATGCCGTTGCCGATCACGTTGGTGGCCGAGCGGCCCATGTCCAGGAAGTGGTCGATGCCGAGCAGGAGCAGCAGGCCGGCTTCCGGGATGTGGAACTGGTTCAGGGTGGCGGCGATGACGACCAGTGAGGCGCGCGGCACGCCGGCGATGCCCTTCGAGGTCAGCATCAGCACCAGCATCATGGTCAGCTGGGTCGACAGCGGCAGTTCGATGCCGTAGGCCTGGGCGATGAAGATGGACGCGAAGGTGCAGTACAGCATCGAGCCGTCCAGGTTGAACGAGTAGCCGATCGGCAGCACGAAGGCGGCCAGGCGGTTCTTCACGCCGAAGCGCTCCAGGCCTTCCAGGGTTTTCGGGTAGGCCGCTTCCGACGAAGCGCAGGTGAAGGCCAGGATGGTCGGTTCGCGCAGCATCGCGACCAGCTTGAGGATGCGCGGGCCGACGAACACGACGCCGATCACGATCAAGAGCACCCACAGCAGCACCATGCTGATGTAGAACTCGCCCATGAACAGGCCGTAGGTGGCGATCACGCCGACGCCGCTCTTGGCGATGGTGCTGGCGACCGCGGCGAACACCGCGATCGGCGCGAAGTTCATCACGTAGCTGGTCACCTTCAGCATCACGTGGGCGACGCCGTCGATGGCGTCGACCAGCGGCGTGGCGCGCGCGCCCACGGCGGCGGCGCCGGTGCCGAAGAAGATCGAGAAGATCACGATCTGCAGGATCTCGTTCTTGGCCATGCCGTCGACGATCGATGCCGGCACCAGGTGGTTGACGAAGTCCGCCAGCGTGAAGCCGGTGGTCGTGATGCCGGAGGACGCGGTGGCCGCCGGCACGTGGCCGGACAGCGCCATCGCGTCGCCCGGGCGGAAGATGTTCACCAGGATCAGGCCCAGGGTCAGGGAAATCAGCGAGGCGATGATGAACCAGCCCAGCGCCTTGACGCCGATGCGGCCGACTTCCTTGGCGTCGCCCATCTTGGCGATGCCGACCACCAGCGTGGAAAAGACCAGCGGCGCAATCACCATCTTGATCATGCGCAGGAACAGCGTGGTCACCAGCGACATCTTGTCGGCGAAGCCGGCCGGATCGGCCATGTTCGTGTTCGCGACGTAGCCGACGACGATGCCAAGCACCAGGCCTACGAGGATGTAGGTGGTGAGGCGGTTTCGATTGGTCATATTGCTTCCTCTGGTGATGGCGGCGCAGTAGGGCAGGGCGCAGGAGAAGATCGTCCGTCCTGTTCCCGCGGCGTTTCAGGCAAAATCCGGGGCAGGATGTGGATGGTCCTGCACGGTGCCGTTAAGCTGATGATATTGACAAGTTCCGCAGTATCCTTGGCGTTGATGGTGCTGTCAAGCACGCGCAAGTCTTTGTAAATGCACGACAATACGAGGGAAGCAGATGATCGAAATCGATGAGGTCAGCAAATGGTACGGCACCTTCCGGGTGCTCGACGCATGCACCACCCGGGTGGCGCGCGGCGACGTCGTGGTGGTGTGCGGCCCGTCCGGTTCCGGCAAGTCGACCCTGATCAAGACCGTCAACGGCCTTGAGCCCTTCCAGCAGGGCAGCATCCGCGTCGACGGCACCGAGGTCGGCGATCCGCGCACCGGCCTGCCGGCGCTGCGCGCGCGCATCGGCATGGTGTTCCAGAATTTCGAGCTGTTCCCGCACCTGTCGGTGCGCGACAACCTGACCCTGGCGCCGATGAAAGTGCTGAAACGCTCGCGCGACGAAGCCATGGCCAATGGCCTCAAATACCTGGAGCGGGTCGGCCTGCTGGCGCACCAGGACAAGTTCCCGGCCCAGCTCTCGGGCGGTCAGCAGCAGCGGGTGGCGATCGCGCGGGCGCTGGCGATGGATCCGGTGGCGATGCTGTTCGACGAACCGACGTCCGCGCTCGACCCGGAGATGGTGGGCGAGGTGCTGGACGTGATGGTCGGCCTGGCGCGCGACGGCATGACCATGATGGTGGTCACCCACGAAATGGGCTTTGCGCGCAAGGTGGCCGACCGCGTGCTGTTCATGGATGGCGGCCGCATCGTCGAGGACAGCGCCAAGGAAGCGTTTTTCGAGGCCCCGAAGTCGGAGCGGGCGCGCGAGTTCCTGTCCCGGATCATCCACTAATATAGATCACGCCCGCGCCAGCGCCTCCAGCTGCGCCAGCAGCGCGGCCGGCACGGCGATGCCCTCTGCCTCGGCATGATGCGCCAGCGCCTCGCGCCGCGACCCCGGCAGGCGCACGTCCTCGTCCACCAGCATCGCTTCCACCAGCGTCTCGACCCGGGCGTGGAACACCTCGCCGCCGGCCAGCGCCGCCGGGTCGACCACCAGGAAGGCCTGGCCGATGCGCGGCCGGTTGCCTTCGGCCGGGAAGAAGGAATCGGCCTCGAAGCCGAACGAGGCCCCGGTCAGCGCGCAGCACAGCAGCTCGACCACCAGCGCCAGCATGGCGCCCTTGACGCCGCCGGCCGGCAGCATCATTCCTTCCATGCCTTCGGCCGGGTCGGTGGTCGGGTTGCCGTCCTTGTCCAGCGCCCAGCCTTCGGGAATGCTGCGGCCTTCCTGCTTGGCCACCATCAGCTTGCCGCGCGCGACCTTGGACAGCGACAGGTCGATCACCAGCGGCGAGGCGTCGCGGCGCGGGAACACGGCGGCGATCGGGTTGGTGCCGAACAGCGGCCGCTTGCCGCCCCAGGCCGGCATCGCGCCGGGCGAATTCGAAAATGCCAGGCCGACCATGCCGGCGGCGGCGACCGGCGCCAGCTGCAGGGCGGCGGCGCCGGAGTGGTGGCTGTTGGTAACGCCGGCAAAGGCGGCGCCGCATGCGCGCGCCGAGCGGATCGCTTCCTGCACCGCCAGTTCGCACGCCGGGAAGGCAAAGCCGTCGGCGGCATCCACCAGCAGGGCGGCCGGGCGGGGCTGCTGCACGCGTGGCACGGCCTGGCCGTCGACCCGGCCGCTGGCCAGGTGCGCGCAGTATTGCGGCACGCGCGACAGGCCGTGCGAGCTGAGGTTCTGGGCTTCGGCCGCGACCAGCGCACGCGCGGTGGATTCGGCCATGGCGCGCGCGGCGCCGGCGCGCACCAGGGCGTCGGTGGCGAGGGTGGTCAATTCGGTAATGCTGCGTGTCGGCATGAAAAATCCTGTCTCGGTGGCGAGCCGGCATTAGATCACGAGTGCGCCATGAGGTGTGCTCCAGGCGATGTCCACGGGGTAGAATATCGCCGTCCGCAATCCGAGAACCGCCATGTCCACCATCGAATCCCCAGATACCATCACCATCACCCGCCCCGACGACTGGCACCTGCACCTGCGCGACGGCGCCACCCTGGCCGACGTCCTGCCGCACACCGCCCGCCAGTTCGCGCGCGCGATCGTGATGCCGAACCTGAAACCGCCGGTCACCACCGCCGCCGCCGCCGCCGAGTACCGCCAGCGCATCCTGGCCGCGCTGCCACAGGGCATGAGCTTCGAGCCGCTGATGACGCTGTACCTGACCGACAACACCGATCCGGACGAAATCCGCCGCGCGGTCGACACCGGCTTCATCCACGCCGTCAAACTGTACCCGGCCGGCGCCACCACCAATTCGGCGGCCGGCGTGACCGACCTGCGCAAGTGCTACAAGACGCTGGAAGTGATGCAGGAACTCGACATGCCGCTGCTGGTGCACGGCGAAGTCACCGATCACGAGATCGACCTGTTCGACCGCGAAGCCGTGTTCATCGAACGCGTGATGCGCCCGCTGCGTCGCGATTTCCCGGAGCTCAAGATCGTGTTCGAGCACATCACCACGCGCGACGCCGCCCAGTACGTGGCCGAAGCCGAAGGCCCGATCGCCGCCACCATCACCGCGCATCACCTGCTGTACAACCGCAACGAGATCTTCCGCGGCGGCATCCGCCCGCATTACTACTGCCTGCCGGTGCTCAAGCGCGAAGAACACCGCCTGGCGCTGGTGACCGCGGCGACCAGCGGCGACGAGCGCTTCTTCCTCGGCACCGACTCGGCCCCGCACGCGCTGCACGCCAAGGAAGCCAGCTGCGGCTGCGCCGGCTGCTACACCGCGCTGCACGCGATGGAGCTGTACGCCACCGCCTTCGACGAGGCGGGCGCACTGGACAAGCTGGAAGCCTTCGCCAGCCTGAACGGCCCGAACTTCTACGACCTGCCGGTCAACCAGGGCACCATCACCCTCAAGCGCGAAAGCTGGACCCTGCCGGCCACCGTGCCGATGGGCGAGCACGAACTGGTGCCGCTGAATGCCGGCGAGCAGATCGGCTGGAAGATGGTGTAAGCCGGCGCATGGTCCCGGACATCGCGGACATCGACTGGGCGCGCCCGTGGTATGACGCGGTGCGTCCCGCCTGGGACAGCCTGCGCGCTGACATCGTTGCCGGCGCGGGCTTCATCGATGCGTTCAACGCCAACGCGGCGCGCCTCGGGCTGCAGAACCACCGCGGGCTGCCGATCCGCTTCGTGCCCCAGGACGACCTGCCGCCCGGCACTGCCTACGAAGCCTTCATCGGCACCACCGGCGGCGTGCCGACGCGCGACAACCTGCACGATTTCTTCAATGGCCTCGTGTGGCAGACCTTCCCGCTCATCAAGCGCGAGCTGAATGCACTGCAGGCGGCGCAGATCGCGGCCGCCGGCGTCGGCAAGTCGCGCGGCCCGGCGCGCGATGCCGCCACCCTGTTCGACGAGAACGCCGCGCTGCTGGTGGTGCGCGACAGCGACGGCGGACGGGCGCTCGCCGAAGGCTTGCGCGCCCACCGCTGGCACGAGGTCCTGCACGCCGGGCGCGAGCGCTTCCTCGAGGATGCCCAGGTCTGGCTGTTCGGCCACGCGCTGATGGAAAAGCTGTTCGCGCCGCGCAAGGCGATCACCGCCCACACGCGCGTGCTCTTCGCGGGCGACGCCTGGTTCGGGCTGCCGTGGCAGGAACGGCGCGACTGGATCGACCAGACCTTGGCCGGCAGCCTGGCGGCGGAGGGCTTGACGACCGCCGCCTTCACGCCGCTGCAGGTACTGGGCGTGCCCGGCTGGTGGCCGGAACAGGATGAAGCGTTTTATCTCGACGAGACCGTATTCAGACCCAAGAAGGAGAAAAAATGACCGCAAGCGTACGATGGGGCATTCTCGGCACCGGCCGGATCGCCAAGGCCTTTGCCAATGCGTTGAAGGACACGCCGGATGCGGTGCTGGCCGGCGTCGGCTCGCGCACGCTGGAGAGCGCGCAGGCATTTACGCAGGAATTCGGCGGCACGGCGTACGGCTCCTATGAAGAACTCGCGCAGGCAGCCGACATCGACCTGATCTACGTCGGCACGCCGCACCCGATGCACTTCGAGAACGTGCGCATGGCGCTGGAAGCGGGCAAGGGCGTGCTGTGCGAAAAGGCGTTCACCGTCAATCGCGCCGAAGCGGAGCAGCTGGTGGCGCTGGCGCGTGCCAAAAACCTGTTCTTGATGGAAGCGATGTGGTCGCGCTACCTGCCGGGCTTGGCCGAGGTGCGCCGCATCGTGGAATCCGGCGAGATCGGCAAGGCGGTGCAGGTGATCGCCGACCTCGGCTTCGCTGCGCAGTTCGGTCCCGAACACCGCCTGTTCAATCCGGCACTGGGCGGCGGCGCGCTGCTCGACATCGGCATCTACCCGCTGTCGATCGCGGTGGCGCTGCTGGGGCCGGTCGAATCGGTGGTGGCGCAGGCCGACATCGGCGCCACCGGCGTCGACG